>ERZ772955.2425-NODE-2425-length-10105-cov-3.749453_pt1 | contig 10105 bp, 7 predicted proteins | sample MGYA00511133_ERZ772955 | MGnify/ENA primary metagenome ERZ772955 (study PRJEB29015, sample SAMEA2737914) | human oral metagenome | biome: human oral; feature: human-associated habitat; material: dental | place: China | collected 2149 ... | reverse complement strand
CATCAAATCCAAAATCAAAATATCAGGATTTTCAGCTTCAAACATCTCAAGAGCTTCACGGCCATCAAAAGCAGTCACTACTTCATAGCCCTCTTTTACCATATTAAATTTTATAATATCTGAAATTGGTTTTTCATCATCTACAACTAATATTTTCTTCATATCTTTCACCTTTTTTTCTGTCTCTTTTATTATAACAAACTTTCTTAAAATAGACTAATTTCCCCAATTAAAAATACTATTTCTTTATCTTACAATTTAAAGACATTCGTGACAATACTGTAAAAAATTAGGTCGTAAAAAATCTAAAAATAAACTGTCAAAAAAGAACCAGAACTCAAAAAGAACGGCTCTATAATTTCTGTAGTGGGTAAAGCCACCATAGGAATTATAGAGCCTTTTCTTTCAACATTTTCTGAAAAAGGAGTATAATGAGGGTGTAAATATGAAATCGCTTTAATGATTTAGAATCGAGGAAAGGATTATGAGTGATTCTAGACAGAAGGGGACTACATTAGGAACCTGTGCCCCTGATCAGGTTTATCAAGTGTTGCAAACAAGTCCTCAAGGGTTAAACTCACAAGAAGTAAAAAAGAGGCAAGCAACTTATGGTCCTAACCAGTTGAAAGAAAGTAAGAAAGAACCTATTTGGTTGACCTTTGTCAAACATTTTACCAGTCTCATGGCCCTCTTATTGTGGGTTGGTGGCTTTATTGCTGTGATTTCCCATAGCTTGGAGTTGGGAATTGCGATTTGGCTGGTCAATATCATTAATGGTCTCTTTAGTTTTATTCAAGAATATAAGGCTAGTCAAGCCACGGCAGCACTGAATAAGCTTCTTCCATCCTATACCCGAGTTCTTCGTGATGGAAAGGAAGATAAAATCCTTGCACAGGACTTGGTGCCAGGTGATTTGGTTTTCATTGAAGAAGGTGACCGTATTTCTGCAGATGGACGTTTGGTTGCTGTGACAGACTTGCAGGTAAATCAGTCTGCCCTCACTGGTGAGTCTAATCCCATTTATAAATCAGACCAAGCAGATTTGACTCCTGATAAGACTAAATTGGAATATGACAATATGGTGTTTGCAGGGACCACAGTTTCCTCTGGGTCAGGACATTTTATAGTATCTGCTATCGGTATGGAAACTGAGTTTGGACAAATTGCAGACTTGACGCAAAACCTAGCTCAGGAAAAGAGCCCACTGCAAAAGGAACTGGACCATTTGACCAAACAGATTTCGATTATCGCAGTATCTGTAGGTCTCTTCTTTATGATTGCAGCAACACTATTTGTCCATCAGCCTCTTTCTCAAGCTTTCATCTTTGCCTTGGGAATGATTGTTGCCTTTATCCCTGAGGGGTTACTTCCTACAGTTACCCTCTCTCTAGCTATGGCTGTACAACGCATGGCTAAAGAACATGCTTTAGTGAAGAAATTATCTTCTGTTGAGACTCTTGGAGCAACCTCTGTTATTTGCTCAGATAAAACAGGGACCCTAACTCAAAATGCCATGACAGTTAATCATTTATGGACCTTGTCGGGTAATTATGAGGTGACTGGGCTAGGTTATGCACCAGAAGGGCATATTGAGAAGGATGGTGACCCTGTTTCTCTGAAGGGAAATGATCTCCTGAATCGTTTGGTTCGCTTTTCTCACTTGGCTAGTAATGCTCAAGTGGTTGCGCCAAGTGCTGACAATCCCGATTATACGGTCTTGGGAGACCCGACTGAAGCTTGTCTTAATGTTCTTGCAGAAAAAGCAGGTATTGATTTAAATGACAACCACAACTGGGCTCCTCGTATCAAAGAAATTCCCTTTGATTCGGATCGTAAACGAATGACAACGGTACATAGTCTCGAAAAAAGTCTGGATAGCGGTCACCATATTTCCATCACTAAGGGTGCGCCTAAAGAAGTGATGGAACTTTGCTCAGACTATTATGATGGTCAAGGAGCAATCAAATCTATGACTGCTACAGAACGTCAAGCAATTCTTGCTGCTAACGATCAATTTGCTCGTGACGGCTTACGTGTTTTAGCTGTTGCTTATCGTCCTTTGGAAAGCGAAGATATTAGAGAAGACAAGTGGGATATGCGGACCCTCGAAGAAGATATGGTCTTTGTGGGACTTGTTGCCATGAGTGACCCTCCACGTCAAGGTGTACGTGAAGCAATTGAGCAATGTCACCGTGCCAGTATTCGCATTATCATGCTCACAGGTGACTATGGTTTGACGGCTCTTAGTATTGCCAAGAAAATCGGAATTGTGCAGGGTGATGATGCGCGTGTTGTTTCAGGAGTTGAACTGGCTGACATGGATGACGATCAGCTTAAAGAAGCGCTTAAAGGTGAGATTGTTTTTGCCCGTGTAGCCCCTGAACAAAAATATCGTGTAGTCAATGCACTTCAGGAACTTGGTGAAGTTGTTGCTGTTACTGGTGATGGAGTAAATGATGCCCCTGCTCTGAAAAAGGCTGATATCGGGGTAGCTATGGGAATATCTGGAACTGACGTCGCCAAGGAATCTGCCGATATGATTTTAACGGATGATCACTTTGCTTCTATTGTCCATGCTGTTGAAGAGGGACGTGCCGTTTATCGAAATATTCAAAAATTCCTGACCTATATTTTTAATTCCAATACACCGGAAGCTGTACCATCTGCCTTCTTCTTGTTCTCTTTGGGGCGCATTCCTCTTCCCTTAACAGTTATGCAAATCCTAGCGATTGACCTTGGAACAGATATGATGCCCGCTTTGGGATTGGGGGTTGAGCCACCAGAAGAAGGCATTATGGACAGGCCACCAAGACGCCTATCAGATCGTTTGTTAAATCGGCAATTATTATTAAAAGCCTTTGCTTGGTATGGTATGATTGAGTCTGTTTTGGCTATGGGTGCCTTCTTCCTTAATTATTGGGTTAATCAAGGACATCTGAATCATCTAGCTAGTTCAGGACCTCTTTATCGAGAGGCAACAACCATGACTTTGGGAGCTATCATCTTCACGCAGATTGGTATGGCTATGAATAGTCGCAAAGGTAGAGGATCTATTTTCAAAATCAAACCATTTGCAAATAAGATTATTAGTCTGGGGATTATCTTAGAAATCATTCTCTTTATTATCCTGTCCTATGTACCTCTTTTCCACACTCTCTTTAATACAGCTCCGATTGGTTTTGATGATTGGCTCTATTTGCTCGTCTGTCCATTTATCATTATGGCTCTAGAGGAAATAAGGCACCGACTATTTGATTAAGAGTAAGCCGATGGCTTACTTTTTAGGCTCTATAATATTTGTAGTGGGTAAATCCCCTATGGATATTATAGAGCCTATTTTATTGTAGAAAAAAAGTCTCATAAGACATATAATGAAAAGAGACTAAACAACTCATTAGAAAGAATCATATGGAACAATTACATTTTATCACAAAACTACTCGATATCAAAGACCCTAATATCCAAATTATAGACATCATCAATAAGGATACCCACAAGGAAATCATCGCTAAATTGGATTATGATGCTCCACTTTGTCCTGATTGCGGAAGCCAAATGAAGAAATATGACTTTCAAAAACCTTCTAAAATCCCTTACCTTGAAACGACTGGTATGCCTACTAGAATTCTCCTTAAAAAACGCCGTTTTAAGTGCTATCAGTGCTCTAAAATGATGGTCACTGAGACTCCTATAGTCAAGAAAAATCTCCAAATTTCCCGTATCATCAACCAAAAGATTGCTCAAAAGTTGATTGAAAAGACTTCTATGACCGATATTGCCCATCAGCTGTCCATTTCAACTTCAACTGTCATTTGAAAGCTCAATGACTTTCACTTTAAGCATGATTTTTCGCATCTTCCTGAGATTATATCATGGGATGTTGAAACAGTTAGGGAAGTGACTGTTTTAATCGGGAGATGAAGATGAGTTTCATTGCGCAAGATTTTGAAAAGCTCGATATCATCACTGTTCTTGAAGGAAGAACACAAGCTGTCATCCGAAATCACTTTCTTCGCTACAATCGAGCTGTTCGTTGTCAGGTGAAAATCATTACTATGGATATGTTTAGTCCCTACTATGACTTGGCTAAACGACTTCGCTTTCGAATTTCTAGGCTCAGGCTGAAACAGTCTCCCAGACTGTTTCACTCCCAAATGCTAAAATCGTTCTCGATCGTTTTCACCCTTCGTTATTATATTTCTGAACTCAGGCTAAAACAGTCCACTGGACTGTTTTACTCCAACACTTAAACCGTGCTATGAGTCGTGTGCGTGTCCAAATCATGAATCAGTTTGAGCGAAAATCTCATGAATATAAAGCCATCAAACATTACCGGAAGCTCATTCAACAGGATAGCCGTAAATTGAGTGATAAGTGATTTTATCGCTCTAAACATCAAAAAAGAAAGGACGAATTTCGTCCTTTCTCGAGCTTAGCTTTTCTTCAATCTACTACAGTTGACAAAGAGCCAAGTTCTTTTGGTTTGTATAGTTTAATAAAATTAAATAAATCCTCTACTTCTGATGACAGTGTAGCTGATTTAAGGTGAGCGTAATAAACTGTAAATGTTATCTGGTCCTCCGGTATTAGAGGGATTTTTATTAAATCATCATCTTCATCAGAAAGTGCGATATCAGCCAGTAAACTAACGCCAATCCCTTTCTTTAAAAGTTCTTTAATGATGACAATGTCGTCACTCTTGAAGAATATTTCTGCCTTGTTTTGATGCTTTTGATTAAGTAGTTCAAAAGCTTTCAGGTGAACAAAGTGTTCGTCTAAAAGTATAAAGGATTGATCTACTAAATCTTCAAAAGTGAGGGAAAGAGCAGTAGCAAGAGGATGGTTCTTAGATAAAACGATATACAGTTCTTTATGAAAGAGTTCATGTGTCTCTATTGAAGGATGATTGAGTGGTTCAATCAAGCCGAGTAAGCTCGCATCTAGTTCTCCCTTAAGGAGAAGATTTAATAATTCTACGGAGCCACCGCGGATAGGGCGCACCTTTTTTAAAAAATCAAATTCAGTTTCTTTATTTAAGACAGAGAAAAGATACTGAATGATAATAGGAGGGAATCCTACAGTAGAGCAATGCGCCAAAGAGCGATTAATTTCTTTGCGAGTAGAAATGACCTCAGGTAAAATCAGTTCTGTATGCTTCAGAAGGATTTGTCCTTGATTAGTTAGTTTAAAGGAACGATGCGAGGGATCGTGGTGAATCAATTTGCAATTAAAAGATTCCTCTAAGCGCTTAATGGCATAAGAAATAGATGGTTGGCTGACTTTGTGTTGTTTTGCTACTTCCGTATAGGATTGAAGCTGGCAGAGGTCATAAAAATATTGTAGATCTTTTAAATTCATATAGGCTCACTTTCATTAGTTGGAGAAGGAAAATAAGTGGAAATCACCAGATAAATACTTTTTATCCGTATCCTACAATTTGACTATACGAGTATTCACCGGTTAAAATGTAAGTGAGTCAGGGATATCAAAGGTTATCTAAGATACTTTCAAAAATGACTAACATCTTTTCTCGTTTATCAATAGGGAGCTGTTTAATCTTCATGTTGATTCTTTTGAGTGAAAGATTGTCGGTCTTATCAGAGGTTGATTCAAGGCTATCAAAATTGAAAAATTCTTCTGGGGTCATCTCTAGGGCGACAATCACTTTTTCAAGACTGTGAATGGTCAGATTCACATTTTGGTTTTCAAGTTGATTGATATACTTAAGCCCAAGTCCCGCCTGTTCAGAAAGTTCTTCCTGGCTCATTTTGTTTTTTGTACGAAAATATTTCACTTTTTGGGAAATATATTGTTGTAAATAGTTTTTGGTTGTCATATAAATAGAATACAAGTTTTGTATGACAAAAAAACACCTTAAAAAATACAAAGTATTATATAGAAAACTTAAAGGATATTTATTTTAATTAGAATTGCCAATTTGTATAATTATTTTGTTATACTCGAAACTTTTAGTAAAGAGTCATTGTCGAAGGTTTGATGAGTTTAGAAATTTATAAAACAACTTAAAGTGTCATCAATAATAGTGTTTTAAGTATCAAAAGGCTTATTATAAATTTTCTCGTAGACTCATTATAACATATACATCCACAATTGTATTTTTTAAGCAACAAAGTTTATCAAACAATTCGTTTTAAGTGGTATAATAGAAGTAAAAAGGAGGTTGCACTATGATTGCACATGATATTTTAAACAATCCTTTCCTCAATAAAGGTACTGCCTTTACATTAGAGGAGCGGAAGGAACTAGGCCTTATTGGTTTACTGCCACCGTATGTTCAAACGATTGAAGAACAAGCGGCGCAAACTTATGCACAAATGCAAACAAAAGCCAATGATTTGGAAAAGCGTCTTTTCCTAATGGAAATTTTTAACACGAACCGGACTCTTTTCTATTACCTCTTTTCTCAACATTTAGAGGAATTCAATCCAATTGTATACGACCCAACCATTGCAGATACCATTGAAGGCTATAGTAATCTCTTTGTAGATCCACAATATGCGGGATATCTTGATATCAATCATCCTGAAAATATTGAAGCCACTTTGAAAAATGCTGCTGGGAATCGCGAGATTCGTCTCATTGTTGTAACAGATGCAGAAGGAATCCTTGGAATCGGTGACTGGGGAACAAATGGTGTCGATATTTCTGTTGGGAAATTGATGGTCTACACGGGTGCTGCTGGAATCGATCCTTCTATGGTCCTTCCTTTAGTCATTGATGCAGGGACTAACCGTGAAGAACTTCGTAACAATCCTAATTACTTAGGGAATCGTCACGAACGGGTTCGCGGAGATCGTTACTACGACTTCATTGACCAATTTGTTCAAACAGCCGAACGTCTCTTTCCTAAACTCTACCTTCACTGGGAAGACTTCGGTCGCTTGAATGCTGCTAATATTCTTGAAAAATACCGGAAACAAATTCCAACTTTTAATGATGATATTCAAGGCACAGGAATCGTTACCTTGGGTGGTATCTTTGGTTCACTGGATATTAGTGGAGAAAAATTAACAGATCAAGTTTATCTCTGCTATGGTGGTGGTACTGCGGGTGCAGGAATTGCCTCTCGTGTTCTTCGTGAAATGGTGAGTGAAGGTCTTTCTGAAGAAGAAGCTTATAAACGTTTCTTTATGGTTGATAAACAAGGTCTTCTCTTTGATGACATGGATGACCTAACTCCTGAACAAAGACCGTTTGCTAAGAAACGGCCAGATTTTCCTAATGCTGATAAATTAACAGATTTATTAGAAGTCGTTAAAACTGTTAAACCAACTATTCTAGTAGGAACTTCAACTCAACCTAATACCTTCACTAAAGAAATTGTAGAAGCTATGTGTGAAAACACTGAACGTCCAATGATCTTCCCATTATCAAATCCAACCAAGCTGGCCGAAGCAAGCGCCAAAGATTTGATCGAATGGTCAGATGGCAAAGCTTTTGTCGCAACAGGAATTCCTGCTGATACGGTCTCTTATAAAGGTGTAGACTATGTGATTGGTCAAGCCAATAATGCCTTGATTTACCCAGGTCTTGGTCTAGGTATGTTAGCTTCTGAAGCAAGTCTTTTGACAGATGAAATGATTGGAGCAGCGGCTCATTCATTGAGTGGTATTATCAATCCAGGTCAACCAGGAGCTCCTGTCTTGCCACCATTCAAGTATGTAGCAGATGTTTCTGTTAAAGTAGCAGAAGCAGTCGCTAAAAAAGCGCAAGAACAAGGTCTTGCACGTGCTAAAGAAACTGATATGGCTAAAGCAGTTCGTGATTTGAAATGGTATCCAACCTATAAATAAGTAAATGGAAATGGGGTGTACGAGTGTGACTGGATGCTTCGTACACCTCCTAATATATGCTAGGTCATATAGAAAGGGAGACTATGGATATCTTTTTAACTTCAATTCAGAGTATTGTACCTATTATCGTCATTATCATTCTAGGTTACTTCTTACAAGTTCGTGGTTGGTTTCAAGAGAGTTTTGGAAATGATTTATCTAAACTCATTATGAATGTGGCCATGCCAGTGGCAATTTTTACCTCTGTTCTTAAATATTTAACTTTAGATAAATTGATTAGCCTGTCTAGCGGTTTATTGTATACGTTTATCGCCTTCATTCTCGGTTACCTAATAGCTTTTATAGCGGTGAAACTTTTTAAAGTGAGCCCAGGCCGTCAAGGAACTATGATTAATACCTTCGTGAATGCCAATACCATTTTTATTGGTTTGCCTTTAAACATAGCTCTGTTTGGAAATCAAGCCCTTCCCTACTTCTTGGTGTATTATATTACAAATACGGTATCTACTTGGACATTAGGTGTCTATCTAATGACCTCGGGTAGCAAAGAAGGGGCTTCAAAGCAAGCTCAAAAATTCAATTGGAAGAAGCTCTTACCAGCACCTTTATTGGGATTTCTCGTAGCCCTCGTATTTTTAGTGCTCCGTCTTCCTGTCCCAAGTTTTGCGGAAAGTACCTTGACTTATATTGGTAGTTTAACAACGCCATTATCTCTTGTCTATATCGGTATTGTTCTTGCAAAGGCAGGCTTGAATACGATTGCTTTTGATAAAGATACAATTGTCACTTTGGTTGGACGCTTTATCCTAGCTCCTCTGATCATGCTTCTTGTATTGAAGTTCTTTGCCCCAAATATGGCAACAGCAGAATTTAAGACCTTTATGATTCAGTCTGCTACACCAGCTCTAGCAGTTCTTCCAATCCTTGCCAATCAAGGAAAAGGAGATGTGGAATTCTCTACGAATGTAGTGACTTTAAGTACGGTTCTATTTATCGTTGTTATTCCAATATTACAAACTTTATTAGGATAAGAAGGAAGAGGATAGGATTGAAAGTTATGCGTTAAGAAATTCCCCTATTTAAAAAATATTGGTTCAAATTTTATGAAATTAAAAAGTAGATAACGTTCTGAAAATCCTTGATATTGTGCTGTTTTTAACCCAACTGAAACCCACACTTTCCAACCAGGTCTTAAGAAAGCTCGTAAAGCTTCACAATTTAGTAAACGTTAATTCGAGAGAATTACTATACTTACAAAGAGCATCTTTCGGGGTGTTCTTTTTTATGCTTCCATACTAAATTGGTGCAATTGACACAGTTGTTGCGACTTTAGTCGCTTACAAATGTGGCTGCAACCTGACAGAGTCAGTTGCCTCAAAACGTTAATCAATACGATACTATCAACGTTTCAAAGCACTCAAAAGTTTACCTCAAAGTTCACCTTATTTTTACCTTATTTATTTTTGAGCTCTCTGTAAGCAGTTTCGCCAGCACTAAGTGGAACAACATTTGAAGTATTAACATAAATCTTTGTTGTACTCAAATCACTATGTGTCAAAGCTTCTGAAATGGATTCCAGAGACATTCCTGCCTTCTTAGCTAAAGTAGCACCAGTATGCCTTAACATGTGAGGAGTGGCATGTCTAAGATTTTTATGGCGACGTTCTACAGATTTCATCTTGTTATTAAGGTAATCTGCATGCAGAGGGCTATTCACATTGCCTTTAGTGTCAATATAAGTAAAGACATATTGTTCTGGAGTTTGAATGATACCAAATTTTGCTAATTCTGCTTTTTGTTGAATTTTCCATTGATATAAGAGAACAGTTAACTCTTGAGGAATAGTAAAAATTGTTTTCTTTTCTCCTTTAGTAGACTTAGGCTTCTTATATTTATCCAAGGCTTGAATTAAACCAATTTCAGATATATCTAAGGAGATATGTTTCCACTGTAAAGCATAGCTTTCCGATTTACGGTCGTTTAAGATAAAAGTTGTAAAAAATAAAACATAGTCTTTAAGCGACAATTTTTTGTTTTCTAGGTCCTCTTGGAACATTTCAAACCATTCCCGTAACTCACTTAAAGTAAGGTATAAATCTTCATCACGCTTAGCTTCTTGTAATTTGATTTTTTTAGTAGCCTTAATACGACTGATTGTTTTAGATAGGCGATTCATTTCAATATATTCTAATTCCTCTGCCCAGTCAAAAATAGAATTAACATAACTACGTATGACCTTGAAATTGGCATATTCATTTGCTTTAGCAGTCATCAAATTTAAAACAACCGTT
>ERZ772955.2424-NODE-2424-length-10114-cov-20.065315_pt1 | contig 10114 bp, 12 predicted proteins | sample MGYA00511133_ERZ772955 | MGnify/ENA primary metagenome ERZ772955 (study PRJEB29015, sample SAMEA2737914) | human oral metagenome | biome: human oral; feature: human-associated habitat; material: dental | place: China | collected 2149 ... | reverse complement strand
ATAAGAAGTTTACAAAGTATATTTATGTGACAGGAGTGACAGCAACTTTGAAAACAGATAATATCTTTTCAATAAACAGACATACATGGAGTCGAACAGCCAATTACCAAAAATCTGTCTATATCAAAAGGTATAATTTGTTCAAAGTAACAAGCAACGACTTCCTATAATCTGAACTCAAAGATCTTATAAAAGTACTTGAGAGAGATTAGGAACTGATTGCTGTAGATGCCGTTCTCCCGGCACGCCCGGGTGTCTTCCTGCAAAAGGAGGCGGTGGCTACGGACACCGTTCGTACTTGCTCCGCCGTTGCGCATGGTGACAAAGTCCATCTTGAGATACTGTGCCTTTATCTTATGCACACAGAACATCCGGACGATCATCTCGAAGTCGGCGCCGATCTTGTAATCAAGTTTATAGGGGCCTACCCTGTCATAGACTTCCCGGCGTACATACAGAGACGGATGGGCCGGCATAAAGCCGAAACGGACCCAGAAAGGAGAAAAAATCCTGGAAGAGTAATAGCGAGTAATCTTATCGGGTTCGCCGTCATGAATGAAATGAATATCACCATACACCGCATCAAGAGCTGTATCGGAAAAAGGTTCTGCCAGCTTCGATACGACATCACCGGCGGTGAAATAGTCATCGGAATTGAGGATGCCGACAACATCGCCCGTCGCCATCGCAATGCCTTTGTTCATGGCATCATAGATGCCACGGTCTTTCTCCGTGACCCATCTCACAGTATATCGGGTTGTTGCAGCGGCATATTCACGGATCATCCCGACCGTCGAATCCGTCGACCCGCCATCGACTATAATATGCTCTATGTCGCAATAATCCTGCTGCAAGACGGAATTCAAAGTGTCCTGCAGTGTTTTCGCACTGTTATAAGTCGCCGTTATAATTGATATCTTCATTGAAAATGTATCAGACTTCTGCACCGTTGAATTGATCCTAATTGAAACTCCCGGCATAATAGCTGCGGACAATGAAAGGGGACGGCTCGTAATAAGCACTGCAATTGTAATCGTCGATGATTTCGCAGATGGGATTGTTGTATACACGGAGGATTGCATGGGTATAATCTTCCCTGCTTCCTGTAATCTGTGTCTTCGGCCGTTCCACCTTCACATTGCTGCCATGATAAATCTCTTCCATATCCATGTTCTTTAGCCACAAATTTACAAAAAGAAAACGAGATTCTAACCATGATGGGTAAGAAGATTTCACAAAGCATGTGCTTCAGAAAGTACAGCCGCACTTTTCCAACATCCGAATACAATATTATTACAAAAATTGAGTTTTGTTAAAGAAAAGAATTGATTACCGACATATGTTGACATACATTCTGATCAGCCTGTTCGCCTTCTTGATGAGTGCTGCCTGCGGATTCATCATGATTCCACAGATACTTTCGTTCTGCAGGAAGCGGGAACTTTATGATACACCAAGTGCCCGAAAAGTACACAAAGATGCCGTACCCCGGCTGGGAGGCGTATCGTTCCTTCCCAGTATGCTTATAGCCACCATCGTGGCACTGCTGGTCTGGTCGTACACCAGCAAGGGCAACAAGATCGCAGTCAGCCCCTGGAGCATCTTCTTCGGCGTGGGCATCACGGTCATCTACGTGACGGGACTTGTCGACGATGTCTTCGGCCTGCGGCCGAGGGTGAAGCTCTTCATGCAGGTGGTCGTAGCCAGCCTCCTGCCCCTGTCCTATCTCTATGTCAACAACCTCTATGGCTTCCTGGGCATCCATGAGATTCCAATGTCTGTGGGAATGGTGCTGACGGTCGGCATCCTGGTCTTCACGATGAATGCCATCAATCTGATTGACGGTATCGACGGCCTGTCCACCAGCCTGGTGCTCATCGCCTTGTCCGGTCTTTACTATATCTTCCTCCGTGAGCAGATAGGGGTCTACTGCATTCTCATCGCCGGACTGATGGGGGTGCTTGTTCCATTTATCTATCATAACATCTGGGGCAATGCGGAGAAGAACCAGAAAATTTTCATGGGCGACTCAGGCAGTCTGACCCTCGGGTATATTCTCGGTGTCCTGCTTGTCAAATTCTGTATGTACAATCCGCACGTAATGGTCGGTCAGAAAGATTCCATCCTGCTTTCCGTGACCCTGCTCATCGTCCCCACCTTCGATGTCTTCAGGGTCATCATCGTCCGGCTGCTGCACCACCGTCCGGTCTTTGGTGCAGACAAGAACCATATTCACCATAAGCTGATGCGGGCAGGACTGACACAGCATCAGGCACTGCTCTGCATCATCCTGCTGTCGTTCTTCTTCATCCTCATCAATGTCTCTCTGTTCAACCATCTGCCTGTCACATGGATCATCGCGACAGACATCCTCTTCTATGCCATTTTCCATTATGCAATCGATTTCCATATCAGAAAAAACGGCTTGCCTCCCTTCGCAGAGCAATATAAAGGTAAAAAAGTAAAAAAGTAAAAGGGAAAAAGTAAAAGGGAAAAGTAAGGGTAAAAAAATAAAAAGGTAAATATTATTCTGTCATTCTGCCATCCTGTGCTCCAGCCACTCCTGTCACCCTGTTTTTATCAGGCTACCTTGTCCGCCTGGTTAACTTGCCCGCAGGTCTTTCTCCTTTTCTCCTTAGGTCTCTCCGCACTTCTCCTTCCACTAAAGGCTCCGTGAGCTCCGTGACTCCGTGAGAGAATACCTCCCTAAGATGGCATTTCCGTAAGGATTTATTCTCACACAGAGAGCACGGGGAACACAGAGTTTATTGGAAAAGTAAAAAAGTAAAAAGGTAAAACGTTATTCTATCTGCCAGCCCAAAAGACAAAAAGAAGACATCAAAGAGAATCTTCAGAACCTGTCTGTAATCAACTTACATGAGGAAATACTTCCGGGCAGCATTCATTCAGAACTTATCAAAACAGAGTCTTACACTGCCGTCATTCAACACCATTTCTCCTTTCCGGACCCGTTCAATCCTGAACGCAGGGACAAGTGTCCTGATGCCAAAGAATGCCAATGCAGGTTCATAGGCCGAAAGCGGACGGTCGCCGTTCTCACGGTCGTAGAGATAAGGGGAAGACAGGGTAAGACGGTCGCCGTCAATACTGAAGCGATAAAGATAACTGCTGTGTGTACCTTTTTTTTCCTCCAGTTCCAGGAGTCTTGCCTGGAAAGACCAGAAGACCGTCTTACTGCTCATGTCTTCTGTCGTTCCGGCTGTCAGATTGTCGATACGCACAAGATGCCACATTCCTTCCAGTCTGCCGGCATCGTTATCCGTCTCCAACGAACATGAGGAGAAGAGAAGTGCCAGCAGCGGAAAGACGAAAGACAACACCTTTGTTCTGTTCATTTTCTGATTCATATCCTATAATAATATAGTAGGCTAAAGCTTTTCCAGCAAGCCCCGTTTACAGACAGTCAGCTGCATGCCATAATTGTTTCCGCGGAGGATGGCACCGAAATCGGCGCCGACTCCCATCCGGACATCAACACCTTTCAACCACTCCGGCAGCCTCCCCCCATGCAACGTATAGGTGGCTTCGCCCATCAGACTGACGTTATGATGCTTCTTCGTGTAAGGTTTTTCGTATGTCCCCAGTCCTTCCTGCCACGTACCGAGGAAACGCCATTTCACATAGTCGGAGGGATGGCCGCCCAGTCCTAAATGAAAAGCAACGAAACGGTTGTCCTGGAATTCAACCGTGCCGTCTTCATTGTACAGCGGCGACCGGTAAAGCGGATTGCCCATCGCCTGTCCCCAGTGCTGGTAGCCGGGAAAGATGTAATGGTTGTAAAAGTCGTCCCTTCCGCCAATATGGTCAGGAACGGTAAGGGTATGGTCGTGGTAGATCGGACCGCTCTGGTATTTCGTGTAAAGATATTCAAAGACAATACTGTTCAGCCAGTTATCGGGCTTGAAACGATACTCGAAACCCAGCATCCAATCCTTGAAGTCATAGAGCAGATAGCGGTGCCGCTTCTTCACCTGCCACTCGTCGCCCTCCCCGTAACCGTCATAATCAAGCTGGAACATTGAAGAATGGTCCTCGAAGAACTTGTCGGCATAGAGAGAAAAGCCATGCCAGTCGCCGTCGTAGTTCAGCCGCATCAACCAGCTGCCCAGCTGGTCGCCCTCTACATTCTGATAAGTCGTCTCACCGTTATCAGCACCGCCGGGAAGAAATGCATTCCAGAAATCGCGGACACCTTTTCCACTCTTCAACTGTTCCATACCTCCGGCACCGTCCGGACGATAGGCCGTACCGCCGAAGAGAGAGACCATCTCCAGTCCCATCTCCAAAGACCAAGGGCAGAATACCTCGTCATTTCCGATTTTCAGATAACCGGCCTTGGAATGATAGAGCACCCGGTCGGCATACTTTGACTGACACCGGGTGAAGCGGTGCTGCCAGTTCTGGTCGGTCATCATGCCGTACGCAATATGCCCTTTCAGATGCAGCCATCCGTTGGCAAAGGGCAAGGTCCAGTAATCGGACAATGCCAGGCGTACCTGAGGGACCGGCCGTGCGTTGATGCCGAGTGTCTGCGCACCGGAGCTCAGACGGTTGTCTTTCAGTTCCATCGGCTCTTCCTTGGCACCGACGGTCAGCGTTCCATGCCACCACCGCCCTTCGATATACGCCTGCTGGACAACCGCCTTGCTGGTATAGTGGACCGGCAGGACGACATCCAGTCCGTAGCCCAATCCGAACTTGCGTCCGTCGTCGGTGCTCAACGGGCGCACCACTCCGCCTCGCACATAGCCGTTCGCCGTTTCCAACGAGCTTAGTCCGTACCTATTGGCATTCAGCCAAAGGGGCGTCCGCCCCTTCGAGAGACTGCCCTGCATCTCCACCCTGTACTCCAGACCTTTCATCGGCTGCAATCCCGACGTGTCTCGCCGCAAAGGTTCCTGATACTGGGCATGTACTGCCGCAGCCATGCACCAGACAGCCAGAACTGAAACAAACTTTCTCATATCATCACGTAAATATCAGGCGCAAAGTTAGTAAAAAAAGTGCTTCTATGCAAACGAACAGCCAGTCAACGGTCCGCCCGGGCCGTCTTCCGCTTCGGGACAGAGAGAAAGAAGAAGGTACAGAGGCGTCTGATTTCGGACTCGTGCCGGTAAAAGGAAAAACAGGCAGACAATAAAACAGGACAGAATGCGTTTGAAAGATGTTATGAACAGAATATTCGTCACCTTAACCCTGCTGGCAGCCGCACTCGTATGCCCGGCACAGGAGCGAAGAGTGCAGAACCGTCCCTATACGGATCTGCGTGAGTTCCATTTCGGAGTGCTCGTCGGGACACATCTGCAGGACCTTGAACTCAACAACGTAGGACCACAGATGATTGACCTTGACGACGGCAACGGACCTGTCGAGAAGACCATCTCAGCCGATCAGGACCGGTGGGATGCCGGCTTCACGGTGGGTGTCCTGGGCGAGCTGCGCCTCAACTCCACACTCCAGCTGCGTATGGCGCCGGCCATGTATTTCGGCACACGCCACATTACTTTCCGCAATCTCACAGACCGCACAATACAGGGGGAGCCTACCGAGCAGGTGCAGGAACTGAAGACCGCCTACGTCTCCTGTGCCTTCGACCTCATCGCCGCTGCTCCCCGTTTCAACAACCACCGCCCATACGTGATGCTGGGCATCAATCCGATGCTGAATCTTTCGGGCAAGGACAATGATTACATCAAGCTGAAGCGGAGTGATGTATTCTTAGAGGTGGGGCTCGGATGCGACTTCTATCTCCCTTATTTCAAGCTGCGTCCAGAACTGAAGTTCATGTACAGCCTTACGAACAGCCTCGACAAGAGCCACGCCAAGAACCTGCGCGACAAGCACATGCTTATGTACACCAATTCGGTCGATGAAACACGGGCAAAGATGATTGCACTGACCTTCTACTTTGAATAAACCTCCCCAACAACAACTACTGTCTGATGACAGACCGAGAAAGGTCTTTACAGAGACAACGTGAAATCCATGTGACTTTGGAGTTCAATCCCAAGGTCACATGGATTTTTTGTTTAAAGACATTGTTCTACACCCCTGACTGCAAGTTCACCATTCATCATCGCACGGGGGATCTCGCATTCATCAGACCCGTCGGCACTACGTGAAAGGCAGACCTATCATCAATGAAAATACCGGAAAAAACATTCTGAGATAATCAGATAGTTACAAAAAAATCAGCGTAATGTATCATTTATTAAACACATTCTCGCATTCATGCAAAGTAAAAGATACATTATGACACATTAGACTGCATCCACCCAATCGAACTGGACACAAAGGAACACACTTCCCGACCGCTCGGGAATCCCCTTCCCAAGCACCGGGAACAGGATTCCCAAACAATCGGGAACACTGTTCCCAGGCGTTGGGAACAAGTATGCTTTACTTTTTCTTCTTCAGGTCAAGCACCAGTTTCCCCACAAAGATGGCATGCTTGCCGTTCTGGTCGTCGCCGACCCACTTGCCGTCAAGGTCCTTCACATATTCCAGCTTCGTGAGATAGGTATGAGAGTGCCCGCCAAGGACGAGATCCAGACCGCGGGTGCCGGCGATGACCTCCTCGTCGCTGACTCCTTCGATGTTCCAGCCGAGGTGGGAAATACAGATGATCAGGTCGCACTTCTTCGCTTTCAGCTCGTCGATAACCTTCTGGGCACACGATACAGGATCGTTGTAGACGATTTTCCCATAGTTCGCCTTGACGACCAGACCGTCCAGCTGAGGAGCCAGTCCGAAGACACCTATTTTCAATCCGTTGCGTTTCAGGATGATGTAAGGCTTCACCAGGCCTTCCAGTGCAGTTCCCCTGAAGTCGTAGTTGGCACAGACAATCGGGAAGTTGGCCATCCGAAAGAGACGTACCATATTGTCGAGGCCGAAGTCGAACTCATGATTGCCGATCGTAGCGGCATCATAATGCATCCGGTTCATCAGCCCCACTTCGACATCCCCTTTGAACATTGTATAATAAGGTGATCCTTGCGAGAAGTCGCCGCTGTCGAAGAGCAGCAGGTCAGGATGTTTCCGGCGTTCCTCCTTCAGCATGGCAATACGGCGGAGGAAGCCGGCACGTCCGGCCTTCATCGTATCGGCGAGGTTCGTATTGAGCGGGTAAATCTGACTGTGCGCATCATTGGTATGCAAAATGACCAGCTGCTTGTCCTGTCCGAAAGCGACAACAGCCAGAAGGCAGAACACTGCCAGTAATATCTTTCTTTTCATATTCCTTTTTCGTTAACGGGTTACTCCACACGGATGCGACCCTCGGTATGTGCATTGACAACCCTGCCCTGTGCGGTCTGTTCCTTGAAGTAATTCATGATGATGAAACGTGTGTTGTTGCTGATCTCCTGCGGTGATACGACATCCGTGGCCGACTTGAAAGCCTCCATCTTGTCATTACCCTGTGCCAGATAGTCGAGCGTAGCGATGCGGTAAGAGGCCTTGGGGTCTATCTCCTTTCCGTTCAGCCGTGCCGACTTGAGCCTGTGGTCGTGCGTGAAGACGAGCTGAACGCCATGGCTGACAGCTTCGCCGCCGGTATGGGCCATCTGCGAGAACAGCTCGAGCACCTTCCCGCCTGTCAGCGTAACGAAACAGATTTTGTTCTCGAAAGGAGCAATGTCAAGCACGTCTCCATAGGTAACCTTCCCCTTCGAGAGCGCCGCACGGATACCGCCCATATTATACACCCCGAAGTCTACCTTCTCATTATAGTCCCGGGCAGCCCACACCATGATGTCTGCCAACAGGTTGGAGAGATCGCTCTCAGGACGGTGGGCCACCATGTCGTGGTCGACTTCGCCCACAACGGGTCCCATCACCGAGTCGACCTTGTGCTTGAACGGTTCCATGAACTTTGCCGCCCCGACATCAGGAGCAGCGTCATAGCGGTTGTCTACCAGCACACGCGTACGCTGTATGCCCGCCAGCTCGTAATGGGAAGCGCATCCGGCCGCCGTGAGCAGCACCGACAAGCCTGCCAGATAAAATGTTTTTCTATACATATTCTATATTATGACTTTTGATTGTTGCAAAAGTAAGAAAAAAAATTGATTAGTCATCTGTCAACCGCATGAATTTATCCACCGAAAGCGCCTTACCGCATTATAATGTTCCACCATGCGGGAGAACATCGCACCCTACAGGAAACACCGCCACGACACCTATACCGACAAAGTTGCAACGGCAGCAAAAAAGACAGACGGGAGAATGCAACTATTAAAAAAAGACAGAATCTTTGAAAAACGTACGGAAATGGTTACTTTTGCACAACAGGTTCAAAGCCGGTCCTGAAAAAGTCCGAAACGGAATCATCGGATGTCCCTTTGACGAAGCCCTCCTGTGTCGGAAGACAAGACAGGATATATTTTAAACAAATAACAAAACAAAAATCAAACCATTTATCATGATGAAAAAAAACCTATTTGTAAGTATCGTCATGCTGCTCATCGGCATGACGGTAAATGCCCAGGACTACAAGAAACAGTCGTTTATCCCGGAGGCTGAAATGCCAGACGCAGGCATCTATCTGCCTGCACCTCCTGATACAGCATCTTTCCATTTCGATTACGATTTCCGTCAGTACTGGTGGGGACGCAAGATGAGAGAGAACAAGGAACGTGCTGATCAGGCTAAGTTCGATGCATACTTTGATGTTGACTCGGTACTCGTTGGCTTCGCCCCAGCTTTCGGTATGCTGATTACCCCGGAGAAGACACCTGAAACCTACAAGCTCATCTGCATGGTCGGCATTGACGGCAATCACGCCGTTGACCGTGCCAAGGCGAAATATATGCGCAAGCGTCCTTTCGCACAGTTCCACGAGCACACATTGCAACCGCAGTTCGAGGCAGAGCTGATCAACAACGGTTCTTATCCGTCAGGGCATACCTGCCGGGGATGGATCTTCGGCCTGACCCTTACCGAACTGAATCCTTCACGTGGCAATGAAATCATGACCCGTGCGTATGAGTACGGACAGAGCCGTGTCATCTGCGGTTATCACTACCAGAGTGACGTTGATGCAGGCCGTCTCTGTGCGAGCGTAGGCTATGCAGCCATTCATTCTTCCGAGGCCTTCCAGAAGCAGATGGCAAAGGCGAAGAAGGAGATTGCAAAGCTGCTGGCCAAGAAGTAGACATTCCCATTCTGTCCGCTCTCACAAGGAGAGAGTGGACAGGAGAGCGGTAAAGATAATCTGTGGAATGCTTTGCCGGTTCGGAAAAAATCCGTAACTTTGCACCGCTTTTCAGCGTAACCGCTGATCGTGGAAGAGTCATGGATTACGTTGCGTTGGAACGACAAACAATTTTTAATTAACAAAAGAAAATGGATTTAATTAAAGTTGCTGAGGAAGCATTTGCAACCGGCAATCAGTTTCCAGAGTTCAAAGCTGGTGACACTGTCACCGTCGCTTACAAAATCATCGAGGGTAACAAGCAGCGTATTCAGCTCTACCGTGGCGTAGTCATCAAGATTTCGGGCCATGGCGAGAAGAAGCGTTTCACGGTCCGCAAGATGTCTGGTACCATCGGTGTCGAGCGTATCTTCCCATTGGAGTCACCGAACATCGATTCTATCGAGGTGAACAAGCATGGTAAAGTTCGTCGTGCGAAACTCTACTACCTGCGCAAGCTCACAGGTAAGGCCGCACGCATCAAGGAGAAAAGAACCGTTGCTGCTGCTGAGAAGTAAGCTCTTGGAGATCCAGGAAAATAAAAGTCCGAGGCCTTTTGAGGTCCCGGACTTTTTCTTTTCCATGTGTGCTGAGACTTTTCCGAAGAGAAGCAAGAGGCTTAATCCTCATAATTCAGCCTGGCGTCACTGTTTCCGTGCAAGGCTGCACTCAGGTCTTTCCAGTTCTGAAAGCCGGCAAAGAGTGCCAGCCGGTCCAGCGTCTTCTTAGACGGTTTCTCCTTCCCTCTGAAATAACCTATCAGTTTCTTCAGTGATGAAGTTTCCAGATGAATCTGGTGGACAGCCAACCTGTCTGACAATCTCTCCAGGTCCGAAGCCAGCTCTTTCCGCACCTGCGTTTTACGACCCAGCTCCTCAATAATGCTTTTAAAGCTCT
>ERZ772955.2416-NODE-2416-length-10141-cov-266.316181_pt1 | contig 10141 bp, 17 predicted proteins | sample MGYA00511133_ERZ772955 | MGnify/ENA primary metagenome ERZ772955 (study PRJEB29015, sample SAMEA2737914) | human oral metagenome | biome: human oral; feature: human-associated habitat; material: dental | place: China | collected 2149 ... | reverse complement strand
GTCGCCCGTCCTGTACGTTGATTTCGAATCCGGCACACTTCCTGTACGGGATTGGGGGAATCTGCAGAATATTACTGTCGTGCATTGCGACAAGTGGGTTGATTGTGCCAATCTTTGCGACAATATTGCACGCAATCTTGCAGGATTCCCCTACAAGACTGTGGTGTTCGACACGTTGGATAAGTGTCAGGAGCTCATCCTGACCCACTATGAGGCCGTGTCGAATGACACGTGGACGAAATGGCGGGCAGTATACGATTCCCTGTTGAAGGCGATCAGCGTATTCTTGAACGCCCCCGACATTTCATTCATTGCTATCACACATTCGGCGCGCGAAAGCAATGAAGTCACTGGGGAAACGTTCATTGCCCCGTCCTTCGAGGGGCAGAAGTCTGGGCAGCGCATCCCCGCTTTGTTCAATTTCGTCGGCTACATGGAATGGGCGAACGTGGATAACGGGGACGGGGAGGAAATCACCGTACCAGTCCTGTACACTCGCAAACCCAACGTTGTGACAAAGCAACAATCGCGTGGGTTCCCCCCGGCAATGGGGAATCCAAGCATGACCAAGATTCACAATTACATCACTAGCCACTAACCAAAACATTAGGAAGAGAGAAAAATATTATGGCTAAGATCACTGTTACTGCTGACCGTGGCGTCTCCGCTGAGACTCTCGCTATCGCCGCCGACGCAATTCGTGAGGCGCTCCACAGCAAGCCCGCCGACGGCGAGAACTGACCACCGCAATTCTTTTACCACCATCTCATAGGAGCACAATAATTATGGCAACTGGCTTCAACTTCGGCACCGACCTTTCATCGCTGGAAGTCGCTACCGGCGGTGGCAATTTCGAGCCGCCCAAGCCGGGAAAGCACTCCGCTTTCATCACTAAGGCCGAAATGACCACGTCCAAGAATGGGAGGCCGATGCTTGTCACAGATTGGATGATCGACGGCGACGACGAGGACGCCGGAAAGGCCCTCACCGACCGCACCGTTTTCACTATCAACAAGAACGGGAAGACTTTCATCCACTTCAACATTCCGAAGTATTTCAGCGCCGCCGGTCTGTGGCCGGCCGACACCAGGGAGCGGGCCGATCTTCTCTCGCCGCAGAAGATTGACGCGACCGTGAAGCGGGTGTGCGAGAATCTGGAAGGCGCCCACGCAACATTGGTGACACGAATGAGCAAGCCTAGGCCTCGTCTTGACGATTACGGTCGCCCCGCATACGAGCAGGACGAGAACGGCGTCACGGTCCTCGGTGAGGACGGTGCCCCGAAGCCCGCTTTCTGGCCTCCCAGGGCAGAGATTTCTTCCATTGATTTCGAGGCCAAAAAGGATACTTCGAACGCATGGTCGGTAGTTTTCTGACACGCATGATCGCATGATTTGAATAGCGGGGGCAACAATCACGTTGCCCCCGCTATTCAACCTGATAAGGAAGAGAGAAAGCACGCAAATGACGCAACCATCATATGAACAGTACAGGGTAGTCGCCAACCGACTCACCCAGCTCAGCTACCGCACTAGTAGCGAAAACTTCCAATTCCCCTCGATTGATTCCGCTATCGAGTGGTGTTTCAAGTATCTAGATATCCCTGAGGACAATAAGTGGCGTTTCACGCGCCCTGACATTACTAAACCGATCGCCCCGTGCAATCTCGACATAGTACTGAATCGTCCCCCAGACGCGCCGTACTCACATCAGTACTGCAAGGCGAATGGCACGCTTATGCCGTACCGCTCCTACAATGATATTCGTCTTAAGATTTGGAAATGGCGGGGGCGGAACGGTATAGATAATTTCGAGTTCGACGACATGGTATCAGCTATCGAATGGTGCTACAACGAATTCAACCCATCGGTTGTGTTCGATTGGGGATTCGCCACCGAGAACGGAGTATTCCGCCCGGGCGAAATTTCAATAGTGCGCGGCGAGAACGGAAGGGAAGCTCACGATCGTCTTATTCTTCACGGCAAGAAAACCTATAAGACGACGACTGGCGTACAGCCGGAAATGGCGGGAAGACGCTTCCAACAATGGGAAGTAGTATCCCCCGAATGGAAGATCATGAGAGATGGTCATAAGCATTTTCACATGCGGTGCGTGAATTGCGGGGAAGACAAGTGGCTTCGCGTCTCGCATTTCAGTGGCGGTAGGACTGTGGTCTGCCCGTGCACTAGCCCGTCAATTCGCATGTACAGGGAAGTACCCGAATGGCTCATCCCGAAACTCATGCGACGCATTTACGACATGAAACGGTACGTGTCGAAAGAGGACTTTCGTTTTGATTCCACGCAGGATTGCGCAATATGGTGCTACAAGCATTTGCCTTTTCCGAGCGAACCGAGCACGCCATGGGCTCTGAAGAAAGACCGCGGGAAGCCTGTGATGCCAGGCACATTGTGGCTCGAGGTAGACGGCGTACGCACAGACACTACAAAAAGTATCGTCAATGCGAACAAGTTGCGGCGAGGCCTACGAAAGTAGAAGAGAGGAGAATAGGATGGTAGAGCGCGTGATGGCCGTTGACCCAGGTAAATCAACAGGAATCGTCGTCGGAGACTTCCACGACGACCACGAATTCTCAATAATTCACGTTCAGCAATTCAAGTATGAGCATTGGACGGCCAGCGTCTACGACATTCTGGCCACACGAAACGAATTCGCCCCAGACATTGTCGTGTGCGAACAGTTCGATCTTCGACCGGGCAACAATTTTCTCGCAGACCTCACCCCAGTAAAAATCAACTCCGTACTGGAATGGGAGATCGGGGACATTATCTGGCAGACTCCCGCAATGGCAAAAACAACCATGCCCGACCACGTTCTGAAGCTACTTGATTTCTGGCCTACTGGAGCCAGTGTGGGCCAGCCCGATGCGGACGACGCACGGGACGCAGGGCGCCATCTCTTCCTGTGGGCAGTCACCAAGCGTCACGACGAATCTGTGATCGCCCGCATCATTGGGACCGACACGGAACGGAGATGAATGTTTCACGTGAAACATGCCCCGTGTTTCACGTGAAACACTACCGCCCCCTACCTCGTGTTCGGTAGGGGGCGGTAGTGTTTTGTGAAAGGCGGAGGTCAGGCGACCTTGTCCTCAGTGGCATCGCCCTCACCGGCGGCGTGACGGCCAGCGGCCGCGCCGGGGCGAGTGTGATACGTAGCCAGCGCCAGAGTCAGGGCACCAACAATCTGGGTAGCAGCGTCGGCATACTGAGATGCCTGGTCAGCGGAAATAACATTGAAAGCGGCGAAAACACCGAGAACGGCGGTGAGCAGAGCGTAAAGGGCCTTGCGGACCTCAGGAGTAAACATGTTTATGAATCACCTCATAGATTCCGGAATTTGAGGCTCAGTAGGGATTGAGTCCTCTTTATCAGATGGTATCAGAATTTTCAGAGACCGTCCCCAATCGATAACAGTATGTGCGAAAGAGACGGCTTCCCACCATTTCACTTCAGCCCGTCGACGGCCGTCTTCTGCCAGGTCTGCCGCTCTTTCGGCCGCCGCGAGACTACCCTCTAGGGTGCTCACCCGGTCGGAAAGAGAGCGAACAGTAATGTCCAGGATTGAGATCTGCTCCTGGTCTCTCGCATTCTTGCGTTGCGTCACATTCGAGAATATTGTGCCAGTGAGCGCGGACAGTGCGACCAAAGTAGCGTCAGAGAGAACATCGTTCAGGAAAGGGGCCACCATATCTAATGTCCTCTTTATCGTGATTGTTTTATCAGGGTTGCCAACACGTATTATATAGCATTCCCGCCTAACAATCATCGTTGCTAGGCGGGAATGCTACGATTCGATCACTTCCTATGGAAGCCCGGATGATAGCCGACAGTCCGCATGAACCGTACGGTGCGCACGCCGGCCCAAAGAATAGTCGCACCAACACACCACAGAGAATCGCGAGTCACATTCATAGTGCCATTGGCGAAATCATCATACACCATGAGCGCCGTGTTTGCCGTCACTATGACGGCCGCAAAAATAGTAGCCACATAAAGCGACTTAGTCACCCTAATTTTCACTTTCATTGGATGGATTGTATACCATCGCCCCCACGTCGACTCCTGGAGCTGCTAAGGGAAGAATGCAGGAAAACGCGAGGGCGATAGTATTCTCTTGTTGCACCGTCGGAACGCGTAGGAAAATATTTATGTATTAACCAATATGAGCGGTACGCAGGAAAGTATAGCACACACAAAAGCAAGTCTCCGAACGATCATTCATTGACCGTCCGGAGACTTGCTTTACCACTGTCACAGGAGAATCACGGAGAGGGAAGAGAGTGAAGCTCCCCGCTTGTAGTACCCATCATGACACAATGCTCAGCATAATAGTGAGCGAACAGGTTACAGTAAACACCAATATGCTGTGTCAGGAATTCTGCTCGGGAGCCGGAGCAGGAGTGGGAGCGGGAGACTCCGGAATCGGAGACTCTGCGACACCATCATGCGCCTGCAAAGACGACGGCGTCGACACGGCCTTACGAATCTCGTTCACAGCACCATAAATCGCACCCGCCTCACGAACATTCTCCTGCCCCGGAGTCACAGAATGCAGAATCTGATCCACAGACGCGTGAATAGACTTAACCTCCTCATAGGTGGCCTTAGCATACCAATTCATGTCACCCGCAAAGTGATCCCCCGCCTTTCCACTACGGAAAAGATCGCGAATCTCCCTGAGCAGATCAACACCCTCACTCATATCCCAAAAATCCTCTCCGGCGCCCCCAGACGGACGACCATAATCATACCAAGACTTGCAACGATTACTGAAAAGAATCCCATAAGACTCATACGCGTCATACGGATTCCCTGAATTATACCGCGACCCAACACGCTTCAAAGCCTCATAAGAATCGCCTTCAGCGTTGATAAGGTCACGAAGAATGCGGCAGCCGACTTCAGCCGACTTCTCCGGCATCCACCATTCACGATCCGGGTCATCGAAGAAATAACCTGGATACGTGATCTGCAACGGCCCGACACCGTTCGAGTTTTCGCCGTCTCGAATTGCCGCGAGGAATTCGCGGAAATTCTCTTCGGTTACTTCCTCTCCGTGCGGGCCGGCACCACCGGCGTCATGCCCGTAAATGTTCGCACCACGCTCGCCGGTCTCCATCCACAAGCACGCCAGTGCGGCCCACCACGGACAATTCTCCGCATCGGCGGCCCTGAGAACAGCCTCCTGAATTGAAGAAAGGCGGTACGAGCCAGCGGACTCGTGCCCGTTATCGGAATCGGTCCGCTTTCCAAAACGGATGCACGTGGACCATGAGGCCGCGACAGTCATCGGGTGACTACTGTACCGGACTACGTGAGTCTCGTAGCCGGTCTGGTCACCCATCTGCCCTTCCGAGATTTCACCATTCTCGTTAATCCACGCCTCAGCGAGGAGCGGGTCGCCCGCGTTGAATGAACCATCGTCTTCGCGCACACACATTGCGACATGGCCGCCGTCTCCGGTGGTCTTCAGGACCATGTCGCCGACATGGAATCCTCCCGACGGCGTAGACCCGTACCATGTATCCCCAATATCCATGAAACCGCGATTCGCGGCCAGGGAATTCAGGGTCTCGGTCCATGTTTCGCCGGTTCGCGGGAACATAATCGGATCGTCCCAGCCGGTTCCCCACACATTGTGGAATGCAATATTGTAGGCGCCCGCTACGCCGCTACTGCAATCCATGTCGCCGGGGCCTGTTTTCCAGCCGGCATCGTTGGAATTCCAGTAACAGGTCCACCGGTTATCCTGGGCGTATCCGGTGCCCCCGTAGTCGCCTGTGGTGCACCAATATTTCATTTCCGACGCAGCATATTCTGTGACGGAATCTGCCAATTTTGCACCGCCTTTCGTAAAGGTTTTCGGTGGCTCTAATTTTATCATGAACACCTGGGTGTATCCGTAGCGTATATAGGTACATGCGCGCGCGTATACCACACGCACCCAGTATCTGTCAATACCTAGCACAACATTGGTTTTGTGGCATGGGTCACCACTGCGTAGGGTTGACCCAGGGTGCACGGAAGAGCATGATTAAGACACCGGCAGGGAGGACAAGCCACCCAGCCAGAGATAGAGAGGACAAGACAATGACCACCACCGCCCAGAACATCGCCACCGACACCGACGTCGCCTACGCCGTCGGCACCGCCGCCAACGCCTGGGGCGACACGAACTACTGGGTAGACGAGACCGGCAAGACCATCGGCCTCAAGCGGAGCACCACCGATGGCGGCCGGACGCTCGGACTCCACGTGTGCGACGACGTCGTCTCCTGGGGACTCTGGCAGTACGACGCCGACGGATTCACTATCACCCACGAGGGACTTTCCGCCCTGACTGACGAGACCATCGCCTACCTGGCCGATTGGTGGCTGGAGAACTGACACACACATAACGGTGGTGGCCCGTCGTTCGCGACGGGCCACCACCCACCACCAACACACACATTAGAAGAAAGGTTCATCATGGCACGCCGTCGCACCGGATACGGATCATGCAAGACTACAGGAGGTGCCGTATTCACCAACTTGAAGGGCACCAAGATTCACTTCCCCGCAAAAGGATACGAGAAAGGCGAGAATGAATTTCGGGGCATCCCTGTTGAGCGAGTGACTGCCGTCGCGATTCTCACCGGGGCCGACCTCGTACGAGCCATTCCCGTTCAGCGGCCCGCCCTCATCGGGAACGTCCGCAATGTTTTCATCCCCGAATGCGCCCATGATTCCTTCCTTGTGGTCTGCACCGAAGGAAACGTCTACCGCGTTTTCGATATCAGCGAGGAGGAATTCGGGAACGCGCGCAATCTGATCAATGATCTGCGCGGGCTTCTCGGCGACCAGATCGAGTGGGTCAGATCATGAAATACCCGGCAATCCGCCGCATGGACGGGCGCGAGGACGAGGTTCGCAGCAAGACGATCGAGTTTCAGGAGCACAAGAGGAACAGGGCGAAGAGAATCAAGAGCACACGTCACACTAAGCGTACGAATTTCAATTACAGTGATGGTTGGACTAACCGTCTCATGGCAGAACTGAACGGAAAGTGAGGAAACTATTATGTCTACTTTTTCGAGTGCCCCGTCGGCTCCTACCCCCGCGCCTCCGCCTCCTGCGGCTAGCGCACCCACTGCACCGCCTCCGCCGCCTACCCCATCGCCCGCCCCGGCGCCGCCCGTATGGTCTGTGCCGTTCAGTGTGATGGCGCCGCCGCGCCCTACGAATCGTTTTGTGGCATGGCTTCGTAAGCCGCGATCCACGGGTGAGGGCATGGCAATGGGTGCAGTCGCCCTCATTGTTGGTGTTGTTGGACTGTCTCTGGCGTGGCGTGCTTTTTGGTGGCTTCAGGTGTTTTTCGCCTACTTTGCCACGGTCGGCACTCTCGGCAACTAGAATAGTGTGAACGACTGTGGACGTGGTGTTTTTGAAGCCGGTTTGGCTGTACTTGCCGGACGGCAGTAAAGAGAGAATCATATCGCAAACCAGCGACGACAAGGGGATTGGCTTCGATTCTATTCAGGCTGGCGTAGAACGAAGACACTATTTCAAGCACAAAGATTATTCGATCACGCAGACAGAGAGAGGAGATTATGTAGTGTCACCTGTAGATGATGGATATGAGAAGATTTACTACCCAGACGGCGTGTATGAGTATGTTTCGAAGGTAGTGCAACATGATGGATTCTGGGAGGCGCACGTCCGCAATTCTGCTAATAAACGGCGAGTAGCATGTTGGAGTCGTCGTCGTTGCTCTTTGGAGCATAAGCACGACGGCTGGTATTGGCAGTCAATCGGCCCTTATGATGCTTATTGTGACTATGAGGTGAAATTCGCGGGCAGACTAATTAGTCTCCATGTCTCCGATGATTGTGATGCGCCCATCAGGAGGGCGAGTAGGTATTTCACTGGCGAATGGTGCATATGGTATGGGGACGAGAATGGTGAGGAAGCGTTTCTCGCGTTCGACGAGCAGCACTATGAGTTGACCTTGTGTGATGACACTCTCTATATCACAGAGAAGAATGGCGGGGGCGCCGGGGATAATGTGCATGAGAATGAGGTGACTCACCCGTCACACTACGCAACCCTCGACCCTGAGCCCATCGCTTTCGTTCGCGACAAAGACTATTTGACCGGTAGTGCTTTGAAGTATATTTTCAGGGCAGGTCACAAGGATGGTGCTGACGAGAATGTTGACATGGGAAAAGCGGCATGGTATCTTCGCGAACTCGTTAACGAGCAGGGAGGCCAGACGGCGATCGCAATTCTGCGAAACGTCTACTGGGACACCATCAACAGGCGGCTCGCCCCGGAGGATCGCGCCAGAGAGGTTCGAGACCGACTCGCGGAGTTCACGTCCGCCATTTCACACGATCACCTCAGCAACTATATTCCGGAAGTGTGAGTATTGTGGAGAATATTGTTGATATTGCTTTCGTTGATTTGGTGGAATACGGTGGACAGTGGTGGGCGGCTGCGTTTATGCATGCCACCGACTGCAACTTCACTATCAGAAGTAATTCTACCGATCCGTCTACCACGATCCGCGAGCTCATGCGTACCGTGCGGCATGTTCAGAATGTAACACTTGCTTTGCGTTCGTGGAAGGAAGGGGAAGTCACTTTTGCTAGGTGCACATATTGGCATGAGATGGACAGGTATGTGCTCACTTATAGTGATTCATCGGACGATGGTGCGTATGTCTGCGCTATCGTAGTGTCGGAGTGTAGTGAAGACACGATAGAAATCTTCCCGGGAGAAAAGTCTACCCTTGCTCTTGAAGCCGAAGCAATTCTACGCGATAAAGGTTACGTGGTCCATGTGATCAAGGAAAACGAAAATGGAGGGCTACCACAATGGCTACGCTGAGTGATTTCACTCTCCGACGCAGAATCGATTGGGGTGAACTCATCTCCGGCTGGCGCAAACCGTTGTCTGTTCAGCCGGCGTCAGTAGAAGTGCGGCTAGACGAGAACATCATCACCTATCGTCATGGGGACGAAAACATCACCATCGACGAGAACGGTTATGAATTGTTGCCGGGTGAGTTTATTCTCGCGTCCACCCAGGAAAAAGTCAGCGTGCCCGCCGACTTGGTGGCCAGGGTGGAAGGCAAGTCATCATGGGCTCGCCGCGGAATTCTCGTCCACGTGTCCGCGGGATACATTGACCCGGGATTCCAGGGAAACGTGACCCTGGAGATCGCTAACTTGCACTCCACTAAATCCGCTCGTCTTTTCCCGGGGGATAGGATTGCGCAGATTGCTTTTGAGGACTTGGACAGGCCAGCCAGTATGCCGTACGGCACCAATGGGTTGGGATCGCACTATCAGGGACAGATCGGTGTCACGCCGTCCACTCGAGAGGTAGAATAATGAGCAAGATTGATCGCCAGGAAATCGCGCTGACGATTGTTAGGGGATTGCAGGACACGATCACGTCACCCCGCATTTCTGACCGCACTGGAGTCACCACCATTGAGTGCTCGCCGGGGAAGATCGAGGTAACCGATGACGGCGTTGCGGTAACGACGAAGCGCGGCGTCTCAGCAGGATGGACTCACAAGGATTCCTGTAGCCCGGAGCATTCTGCGATGCGTTGTAGTTTGCTTTTGCGGAGCGTCTCATGACAGCGAATAACCCAATGCTGGAGATCGAGCACGAGATCAGCCTCACACAGTTGTGGCTTCCGAAGCCCGACGAGTGCGACATTGACGAAGCACGCACGGTCGCTCGCCTGGAGTGGCACAATCACTATAAGGGTGTTGGGATTGACGTCACCGTAGAAAACGGCGATGGTGGTGCTGTCAGTAAATGGGTCGTCTGGGGCTGGCCATTGAACGTTGTGGGCGTTTACCATGAAACAAGCGGAGAAAATACGTCCAATCTTGCGCGCCGTCTAGCACGACAATGGACTACCGCAGAGTGCGACGCCATCGCCGCTCGCCAATTCCGTGAGATCAATAATACGATTCACTCGATTCTGAATTCACCGTCGATCAACGTTCAGGACGATGCGCGCTCCGACCTCATGGGCGTCCTGGACGATATTGCCCGCGAGCACGGAGGAGACTACCAACGCCTGGGACTATAGTCTCTTGCTCCGGATGTGAAACATTC
>ERZ772955.2415-NODE-2415-length-10147-cov-19.433314_pt1 | contig 10147 bp, 4 predicted proteins | sample MGYA00511133_ERZ772955 | MGnify/ENA primary metagenome ERZ772955 (study PRJEB29015, sample SAMEA2737914) | human oral metagenome | biome: human oral; feature: human-associated habitat; material: dental | place: China | collected 2149 ... | reverse complement strand
CTGAACCCGGGCGCAGCCCATGTACGGCTTTTCTTCAAATGGGACAAGCAGGCATCTCTCCAGCAGAACATTGAACTGCTGAATGCCTTTGACCGTGTAAACCTTACCTATTCCGACAACACCCTGACAATAGAATAAAGCTATGAAAAGGTTATTAACAACGCTCGTGCTCCTCACCATGATGTGTGGAGCATCGGCCCAGCGCATCACCCGACAATACAATAATGTTTCTATGGCGCAGGCGTTGAAAGAACTCAACAGCCTGCAAAACCGTTACACAATCAACTTCATTTATGACGATCTGGAGGATTTCCGCATCACAACCAGCATCAAGAACCAGCGTGTTACCGATGCCATCCAGCAGCTGATAGGCTTCTATCCCATACGGATGACACACCGTGGGAATACAATCATGGTGGAATGTACGCACAAGACAAAACGACATCTGACGGGAAAAGTCGTTGATGAGATCGGGCAGCCCGTACCTTACGCCAATGTACTGCTGCTGTCAGTAGTCGACTCCAGTGCCATTGCTGGTGGAGTGAGCAATGAAAGCGGTGTGTTCGTAGTGCCTTACGAGCCGGCAAAGGTCATTGCACGCATCAGCTACGTGGGCTACAAGACCGTTTACCGAACCTTCTCAACCGAGAATGCAGGCACTATCCAGCTTGCACCCGATGCCTTACAGCTGAAAGGAGTGACCGTCAAGACCGTCCGACCACAATACAAGATGACACGGGGAGGCATGACAATCGACATTGAACACTCACTGTTGGCAAAGATGGGTACCGCAAATGACGTTTTAGCGCAGTTGCCTCGTGTAAATGTTGATGCTAATGGAGGTGTTACTATTTTTTCCAAAGGTTCACCGGAAATCTACATTGACAACCGACTAATACGTGACAAGCAGGAACTCACAACCTTAAAATCCACTGAAATAAAAAACATTGAGATTCTAACAAACCCAGGCGCACAGTACAATGCGTCTGTTCAATCAGTTATCCGCATCCATACAAAAGGGATAAAAGCTGACGGACTGAGCGTAATGACAGCAGTAAATGCCAAGAACAACAGCAAATGGGGCGGTTTTGAGGAAGTTAATGTGAAATACAGAAAAGGCGGACTTGAAGTTTTTACAGATGTCACAAGCTCTACACGATATGAGGGTGAACGCAATACTGTCAGCAGCAAACTGCTTCTCCCAGACCATACCATTTACCAAGAACAGCTTGCCAATACTGATTTCCGAGCCTCGTTCTTCCTCCCCAAAGCCGGTTTCAGTTATGATATTACACCAAAACATTCTATTGGTGCTTCCTATTCGCTGGTCAAGTCTATAGTAGGAAAAGGAGAATGTGTAAACAACTACCAGAAGGTATGGAAGGATAATGTTTTGACAGGAATTATCCAGCAGAATCTTAATATGGACATCTTCAACGGTCCTGACCATACAGCCAACCTTTACTATATAGGAAAAGTAGGGAGAATGGACATTGTCTTCAATGGTACAGGTATATGGAAGAAAGACGGACGCAGGGATAACTGGACAGAAAACAGCGACGATCTGCCCTCCCGCAAAGTGAATACAGAGAATGAACGACATATAAGAATGTTGGCATCCAAGCTCATTCTCAGCTATCCCATTGGTAAAGGAAAAGCAGAAATTGGGACCGAAACGACAAATACCCACTCCCATTCCATCTATAATAACCCGGAGAAATATGTCGACGCATCGGACAACACTGTTGTAGAAAAAAGCATTGCACCTTTTATTGACTATTCACTGCCATTGGGAAATTGGACAGTTGAGGCAGGATTACGCTATGAGTACACATCGGCACTCTACCGCTCTTTCGGCATAAAGGAGGATGAACCAAGCCGCACTTATCATGACTGGTTCCCCAACCTTTCTGTTTCCTGGAATAAAGACAAGTGGTCTCTACAGATGAACTATGCTAAACACATCAGCCGCCCTTCCTATAGAGACCTAAGAAGCAACGTTCAATATGTCAATCGGTTCACCTATGAAGCCGGCAACCCCTATCTGCGACCAACCATAAACCACTGTATCGGATTCAGCATAGTACACAGCTGGCTAAGTCTGGACATAGATTATTCTTACAATAAGGATGCCATTGTCTACACGTCAAGGCTCTATGACGGAAAGGAAATAGCACTTATACAAAACCAGAACTTTCACCATACACAGAGCCTCTCAACCTCCTTTGTAGCTTCACCTAAGTTCGGATGGTATCAACCTACATTGGAGATTGACTTCCTTAAGCCATTCTTCAATACACGAAAGTATGGAAGTACAGAAGACCTACAAGACCCATTTGTCAGCATAAAGATGAATACCAAACTTGTCCTTTCGACCAACAGCTTTATAACTTTGGACATGAAATATAATTCCGAGGTCTGTACAGACTTCGTAAAAACCAAGGCATCTGGTACCGTTGATGTGGGATACACTCTCTCCTTCCTGCACAAGGCGCTGCTTCTTAATGTATATGCCATAGATCTCTTCAAGACAAAACGGGACGCATGGACGCAGTATGGACAGAATGTTATCAATACCAAGGACTGCTATAACTGCATACGCCGCATAGGAATCACTCTCACCTATAACTTCAATGCAAAACGAAGCAAGTACAAGGGAACAGGTGCAGGTAATGCAGAGAAGAGCCGACTGTAGTTATCTCCAACTATTGAAAAGAACTATGAGAAAGTATATTATATCCATGCTTTGCGTTCTGAGCTTACAACTGCATGCCCAGCGCATCACCCGACAGTACAACAATGTCTCTATGGCACAGGCGTTGAAAGAACTCAACAGCCTGCAAAACCGTTACACAATCAACTTCATTTATGACGATCTGGAGGATTTCCGCATCACAACCAGCATCAAGAACCAGCGTGTTACCGATGCCATCCAGCAGCTGATAGGCTTCTATCCCATACGGATGACACACCGTGGGAATACAATCATGGTGGAATGTACGCACAAGACAAAACGACATCTGACGGGAAAAGTCGTTGATGAGATCGGGCAGCCCGTACCTTACGCCAATGTACTGCTGCTGTCAGTAGTCGACTCCAGTGCCATTGCTGGTGGAGTGAGCAATGAAAGCGGTGTGTTCGTAGTGCCTTACGAGCCGGCAAAGGTCATTGCACGCATCAGCTACGTGGGCTACAAGACCGTTTACCGAACCTTCTCAACCGAGAATGCAGGCACTATCCAGCTTGCACCCGATGCCTTACAGCTGAAAGGAGTGACCGTCAAGACCGTCCGACCACAATACAAGATGACACGGGGAGGCATGACAATTGACATTGAACACTCGTTATTGGCAAAGATGGGCAGTGCCATGGACGTACTGGCACAGCTTCCCCGTGTGACGACAAGCGGCAACAGTGTGCAGGTCTTTGCCAAGGGAACACCGCTTATCTATATCAACAACCGCAAGATAAGTGACATGAAGGAACTGACGGAACTCAAGTCTGACAACATCAAGAGCGTGGATGTAATTACAAGTCCTGGTGCACAATATGATGCACAGGTACAGTCCGTCATCCGCATCAAAACCATTCGCAGGCAGGATGAAGGCTTCAGCTTTCGTAATGATGCCAATGTGGAATACAATGGATGGTGGACTGACTCGGAATCGACCAAACTGACCTATCGGACAAAGCGTCTGGAGCTGTTCAACAATCTCTACTGGATAAACTATCTACAGCAGGAGAACAACGACCTTCACTCTCAGATACACACAAACGGAGACGATGTTGATATTCGCCAGCACATCAACTACAAGGGCAGGCACAATGCCCTTTCCGAGCGCATAGGTACTTCTTACCTCTTCAATGACAGCAACTCTATCGGTGCTTCTTACCGTTTCTATTCCGATTACCGCATGGACGGAACAATGGATGGGGTTCAGAATATCTATAAAAACGGCATATCAGAAGGAACGATAACGCAGAACGGGAATGTTGAGATACGTACTCCTGCCCGTCATCAGGCTGATGTGTATTATGTCGGCAGATTCGGTAAACTCGGAATAGACTTCAACGCATCCTATGTAGCCATGAGATTTAAGGAAAACCATGCCCAGACGGAACACTCCAACCAGCTTTCCAACCGTGAGGTACATTCTTCTGGCAACCAACGCAGCCACCTCTGGGCAGGAAAACTCGTCTTTGAATATCCTCTCTGGCGTGGAAATCTGAACTGGGGAACGGAGTTCAGCTATACCAACTCCTGGGGAAACTTCACCAATAAAGAGCAGATTGTTGCATCCTCGGAGACTGACATCAAGGAAAGGAACCAGGCTGTTTTTGCAGATTACAGCCTTCCTTTAGGCAAATTCTCGCTTAGTGCAGGACTAAGATACGAACATGTAGTGTCAGACTATTACTCCTTCGGGACTAAACAAGACGATGCCAGCCGGCGTTACAGCAACTTCTTCCCTTCTGCTTCACTGTCATGGAACAGTGGGAAGTGGTCGCTCCAGCTTAGTTACAGCAACAAAATCAACCGCCCGAGCTACCGTTCCCTGCGCAATTTCGTACAATACAACAACCGCTACGGCTATGAAGGAGGCAACCCGGCACTGCGCCCTGAACAGATACACAACATAGAAGTAAATGGAGTATATGGTTGGCTGAACCTTTCGGCTGGCTATAAATACTACAAGAATGCAATGATATGGACACATGGATTATACCAGAACAAGCCCATCTCCTTTGCTGCAGTCTACAACTATGACCATTCTGAGATGTACTATGCCTCTGTCGTCGCCTCACCTAAATTCAAATGGTATCAGCCTACGGCAGAAGTAAGCTATCTACAGCAGAACTTCCATGCACCGAATGATGATGGTTCGTTAGTGAAGAACAAGCCTGCGGTAACCTTCTCATTGCTCAACCAGTTCGTATTCTCCAAGACATTCATGGGCAGAGTGAATTTCTGGACACGTACAAGACTTTACCAAGGCTTTCAAGAGGCAAACGGCTTTGCAAGTCTGAACCTGGCTTTACGCAAGTCATTCTACAATGAACGCCTCATACTTTCCCTTTCTGCAAACGACATCTTCGATTCCATGCGAGAACGATGGGGGCTCAGAGGCTATGGCTCCACTATGGATAAGGACTGTAACACCTATTCCCGCTCCGTCTCACTGACCGTTACCTATAATTTCAATGCAAAGCGAAGCAAGTACAAGGGGACAGGTGCGGGTAATGCAGAGAAGAACCGGCTGTAAAGGAATCGGGAATCATCCACTCATCAGAGACTTCACGTATCCAGCACGTGAGACAACCGTAAAAATAACCGTATGAATGTTGCCACGGAACAATAAAAACACGGATGTACATGGCGTATATCCGTGCTTTTTTGTAACTTTGCAGCCAGCAAGGTTAGTCTGCATACAGAGAGGAAGGCAGATATTTCAACAAACAAAAATCATTCAGACGCTAAAAAAATGACAACAACACAACACCATCACCACCGTTCCCACCACAGATCAGGATTTTACGACAATGCATCATCAAGGAATGCACGTCGACGGAAGAAGCTGAACAAAATGATGAAAATCGTTATGACTTTCTTTGCACTGGCAATTGTCGGGCTGGTCTGCTGGCTGTACAGCAACTGATCCGGCTCTTCCCTTTCCCTTACTGTCCACTGCAGACACTGTCAGGGGACAGTGGATTTTTCGTGGGGGTAGACTCATTCTACTTATGAAAGAATCTTCTAAAGTTTAGAGTGGCAGGATGCTGACAATGAGGACAGAATTACCGACTGTTTACTGCAAAAGTTTATTTCTCATTTGCTGTCACTTTTAACATTCTTCACTAACACATTCTCTATCAGTATATTATATGTATCTACAGAGTGACGGCAGTGACAGGAAAATAAATTCACAGAGGACCGGCCACAAGCGCACCTGCCGTGGATAAATGTCAGACTATGTTTTATCCTAAGTATATTCTTCTGCGGCAGGCTCTTTATCAGGGGATTATGATGTTTGTTCAGAAAGCCTATTTTCAGGAAACAATACTGCTTCTATCCGATTATTATCATGCTTAACGTGATCCGTACTAAGCCTTGACACCATAGGTGTACACCCTCAACACCAATGGTGTTTACCCTCGGCACACTGACAGGAAAGAATCAGTGTGGCGTAGATGATAATCCCCATTTACTGGTCACACTGTCAGTCATTATGCACAGTATGAAGATGATAGTGCGAACCGTCGTAATCTATACGCATCATCCGGTTGTGAAATTCATGCCTCTCCGACAGTGTCAGGGCAATATGCCCCATGGTACGACGCAGATTGATTTCCACTACCGGATGAAACCGGAATCCGGCATCAGGGGAACCGGAGTCACCGTCATGCGCTACAGCCATCATATCCACGCCAAAGCATCCCTGATATATACCTTGCAGACGATGTGTAAGAATCTGCTCCAGCATTCCGCCCACCTTGTCCAGCACATCGCCTGGAATGTAAGCCGAAATCAGCCTGCGCTTCTCCGTCTCATCGGCAAGACTGTTGCCCACATACGCACCGTTGACCGTATGGAAGACGGACAATCCTGCATAATGAACGCCTGTCTTGTCTGAGACGAATTCCATTCCGAAATCCTTGACTTTACCATAATATGGCTCGACCATCATACCTCCCTGTCTGGCAATGACTTTCCTTGCCCAGCTTTCCACAGGCGCATCCAGAACGGAGTCAACATAGCGTATGCCTCGTCCGCTGCTGCTCCAGGGAGCTTTGATGACCGTCCTGCCCGTTTTCTCCACCAGACGTTTTACCTCTTCCACATCGCCGGCATAAAAAGCCTCTCCGACCAGCGGCAGCCCAGGAAGACATGCCCGCAGTTCTTTCAAGACCGTAGAAGAGAAACGCCGGTTGCTGAGCCTGCGTATTTCGGCAAGCCATGTTCCACCGGGCAAGACCGCCTCGCGGATGCCCGCCTGTTCCAGCTGGAACTTCACGGCAGCATCCCATCCCCAGGGAGATACACGGTCAATCTGGTCCGACAGTTTCCCTACTCCACTTCTATCGACAAAACGGATCCGACCGCTGTAACGCATGAAACGCCGTGCATGATTCCTGGCAGAAGCCACGTTTTCGACCAGAACAAGGTCGCCGTCCTCAGCCCAGAGTGCAGGAAGATAATCTAAATCGTGGCGCAGCTGCCTGCCGGCATGAGGAGCCGTAAAGTACTTGTTATCATAAGCTAACGCAATATCGTGTTCGGGATTGAATACGTGCAGTGTCATCAGATTTCTTTGTTTATGTTCTGCAAAGGTACATGAAAGCAGATGCAACACAAAAAAATAAAAGCAAAAAACAACTTTTGCCATCTATAGTTTGCAAATAACAGAAATAAATAGTAACTTTGCATCTGCATTAGATAGACAACAACGGGAACAAGATGGACGCATTCTTTCGCACTCACACATATCTGGTGGAACATGTCAATGCTCCAGTGCGCCGTTGTCTTATGGATGAGATAAACTGGAACGACAGGCTCATCGGAATCAAGGGTACGAGAGGCGTGGGCAAGACTACTTTCCTCCTGCAATATGCCAAAGAACGTTATGGCTCTACAGACCGGCAGTGCCTTTATGTAAACATGAACAACTTTTACTTCCAGGGCAGAGGCATTGCCGATTTCGCAGGCGAGTTCTGCCGCAAGGGGGGAAAGGTCCTGCTGATTGACCAGGTATTCAAGCAACCGGACTGGAGCCGAGAACTTCGCCGATGCTACGACAACTACCCGCAGCTTCAGATAGTCTTCACCGGTTCGAGTGTCATGAGGCTGAAGGAAGAAAACCCGGAACTCAACGGCATCGTCAAGAGCTACAACCTCCGGGGATTCTCTTTCCGGGAATACCTGAACCTGCAGACCGGACAGCAGTTCGAGCCTTACACGCTGAAGGACATTCAGGACCATCACGAAGAGATTACCCATGCCATCCTGTCCAAGGTTAGTCCGATGAAACACTTTCAGGATTATATCCATCATGGCTTCTATCCTTTCTTCCTGGAACATCGGAACTATTCCGAAAACCTGTTGAAGACGATGAACATGATGACGGAAGTTGATATCCTCCTCATCAAACAGATAGACCTGAAATATCTTACCAAGATAAAAAAACTGTTCTATCTCCTTGCCCTGGAAGGACCGAAAGCCCCCAACATCAGCAATCTTGCCAAGGAAATCAATACGAGCCGAGCGACGGTGATGAACTATATCAAGAACCTTGCTGACGCACGTCTCATCAACATCGTCTATCCTGTCGGGCAGGAATTCCCCAAGAAGCCGGCGAAGGTGATGCTGCAGAACTCCAACCTGATTTATGCCATCTATCCCATCCAGCTGGACCAGCAGCAGCTCATGGAGACTTTCTTCGTCAATGCACTACAGGAGGAGTGTTCCGTGAATGAAGGCAACAAACAGGGTACTTACATCATCAACCAGAAAGAAAAATTCAAGGTGTATGACGCCGGGAAGCCGAAAATGAGGTTCAACAGCGATACCACCTATACAGTATACAATGCCGAAGTGGGGAAAGGAAGACAAGTACCGCTTTGGCTGATGGGTTTCCTTTATTAGGCAAGACCAAAAACATTATAACAATATTCATTTAATAAATTTCAAAATGGCTAAAGAAAAGAAGTTTATCACTTGTGATGGTAACGAGGCCGCTGCTCATGTGAGCTATATGTTCTCTGAGGTTGCAGCAATCTATCCTATCACTCCTTCATCTCCAATGGCTGAGCACGTCGACGAGTGGTCGGCACGCGGACGGAAGAACCTCTGGGGTCAGACCGTAAGCGTACAGGAGATGCAGTCAGAGGGGGGCGCAGCAGGTGCCGTACACGGTTCACTGCAGTCGGGTGCTCTCACGACAACCTTCACCGCATCACAGGGACTGCTCCTGATGATTCCTAACATGTACAAGATTGCCGGTGAACTTTTGCCATGCGTGTTCAACGTTTCAGCACGCACACTCGCAAGTCACGCTCTTTGTATCTTCGGTGACCATCAGGACGTAATGGCTTGCCGTCAGACAGGTTTCGCCATGTTCTGCTCGGGTTCTGTCCAGGAGGTCATGGACCTTTCTGCTGTTCCTCATCTTGCTTCACTGAAGACTTCCGTTCCTTTCATCAACTTCTTCGATGGTTTCCGTACCTCCCATGAGTATCATAAGATCGAGTGCCTCGACCAGGAGAACATCCGTCCGCTGGTTGACGAAGAGGACATCAAACGGTTCCGCGACCGTGCCATGTCACCGGAGCGTCCTGTCGTACGCGGTACTGCCGAGAACCCGGAGACCTTCTTCACACACCGTGAAGCAAGCAACTCTGCCTACGAGAATGTACCGGAAGTTGTTGAACACTACCTCAATGAGCTGACCAAGATTACCGGCCGTGAGCATCACCTCTTCGATTACTATGGTGCAAATGATGCGGAGAACATCATCATCCTGATGGGTTCTGCCACAGAAGCCGCTCGCGAGGCTATCGACTACCTGATGTCTCAGGGCAAGAAGGTGGGTATGGTCGCCGTTCATCTCTACCGTCCATTCTCTGTCAAGCACCTGTTGGCAGCAGTTCCAAAGACTGTTAAGCGTATCGCAGTACTCGACCGTACCAAGGAGCCGGGTGCAGAGGGTGAGCCGTTGTACCTCGATGTCAAGAGCGCATTCTACGATGTCGAGAACAAGCCGCTGATAGTCGGTGGCCGTTACGGCCTCGGTTCTGCCGATACCACACCCGCCAAGATCATCGCTGTTTACAACAATCTTGAGCTGCCCGAGCCAAAGGATCATTTCACTGTAGGTATCGTGGATGATGTCACCTTTACTTCTCTTCCGGAGGTTGAGGAGATTCCATTGGGCGGCAAAGGAATGTTCGAGGCTAAGTTCTATGGCCTGGGAGCTGACGGCACTGTCGGTGCTAACAAGAACTCTGTTAAGATTATCGGCGACAACACCGACAAGCACTGTCAGGCTTACTTCTCTTACGATTCCAAGAAGTCGGGCGGCTTCACCTGCTCTCACCTCCGTTTCGGCGACAGCCCGATCCGTTCTACCTATCAGGTGAACACTCCGAACTT
>ERZ772955.2411-NODE-2411-length-10152-cov-2.587699_pt1 | contig 10152 bp, 10 predicted proteins | sample MGYA00511133_ERZ772955 | MGnify/ENA primary metagenome ERZ772955 (study PRJEB29015, sample SAMEA2737914) | human oral metagenome | biome: human oral; feature: human-associated habitat; material: dental | place: China | collected 2149 ... | reverse complement strand
CGAAAAAAAGGTGGCTTGATTTTATTGAGGGAGAAGGAGCTTTCATCATAATGGAAGGGAAAAAATTAAGAAAATTATTTTTTTCTACCCTCTATTTGAGTACATTTACTTTTGGAGGTGGCTATGTCATTGTCAGCTTACTCAAAAATAAATTTGTTGATGAATTGGGATGGATTACACAAGATGAGATGATGGACTTGGTGGCCATTGCACAGTCTACTCCAGGCTCCATTGCTGTCAATGGAGCCATCGTTGTGGGTTACAAGATTGCAGGAATTCTAGGAATTTTGGTCTCTATCTTGGGGGCCGTGCTACCGCCCTTTGTTATTTTAACCATAATTTCTGCTGTCTACAGTACTTTCAAACAAAACTTTGCCATTCAAGCACTACTGACAGGAATGAAATCGGGGGTGAGTGCCGTGATTATTTCTGTAGTCGTGGATATGGGGATGGGAATAGTCAAACTTAGAGAACCTATTTTAATTCTAGGGATGGTCCTTGCGTTTATTGCCAATTACTGGTTTAAAGTCAATGTGGTTTTGATTATTGTGATTGCGGCATGTGTTGGAGCAATGGTTACCTATATGAAAGGCAGGAGGCAGAAAAAATGATTCTTTGGCTATTTCTTGCTTTTTTGCAAATTGGGGCATTGAGTTTTGGGGGAGGTTATGCCGCAATGCCCCTTTTACAGTCCATTGTCGTTGATCACTATCACTGGGTTTCTATAGTAGATTTCACTAATTTAGTGACAATTTCACAAATGACACCAGGACCCATTTCCATCAATGCAGCAACATTTGTCGGAGAACAGATCTTTGGAATGGGAGGGGCAATCGTTGCCACGGTTGGGGTGGTGCTTCCCTCAGCTATTTTTGTCAGTATTTTGGCTTGGCTCTATGAAAAGTATACCGACATGGAACTCTTACAGGGAATTTTAAAGTTTTTGCGTCCCGTTGTGGTGGCAATGATTTTATCAGCAGGAATCACCATTTTGATGAGTGCCATCTTTGACCAGGCGACAAAGAATGTGCAGTGGAGAGGACTTATTATTTTTATTGCGGCACTTGTTGTGCTCAGAAAGTGGAAGACGGACCCGATTGTCGTGATGATTGGCTGTGGAGTTGCAGAACTGATCAGCCAACTTGTTTTCTACCTCCTATAGATGATAGAATAGAATATAGAACAGAAATAGAGATAGAAATGGAGAAAAAATGAGATATCCTGGAGTAGTACATATTAAAAAGGGAGAGGCCAGAGCTTTAAAAGCAGGGGGAGCCTGGATTTATGACAATGAGATTGAGCGTACGGAGGGAGCCTTTGACAATGGAGACCTTGTCACCGTGCTTGATTTTGATGGCTATTGCTTGGGGCATGGATTTATTAATATTAACTCAAAAATTCGTGTTCGCATGATGACGAGAAAAGAAAATGTAGTGATTGATAGAGAATTTATCGCAATGCGAGTGAGAAATGCTTGGGAATATCGAAAGAATACGATGGATACTTCAAGTTGTCGCTTGATTTTTGGCGAAGCAGATTTTTTGCCAGGACTGGTGATTGATAAGTTTTCGGATATTTTGGTAGTTGAATCCTTGGCTCTTGGCATTGACCGAATGAAATTAGAGATTATTGAACTGGTAAAGGAAGTTCTTGCTAGAGATGGAATCCACATTCGTGGTGTCTATGAGCGTTCTGATGCCAAGGAACGCATCAAAGAGGGAATGGAGAAGGTCAAAGGATTTATTGGCGAACCATTTGACACTGATGTGGAGATTGTGGAAAATGGAGTAAAGTACATTGTCGATGTCAAGGATGGACAAAAGACAGGATTTTTCCTCGATCAAAAGAATAATCGCAAGTTCATTCAGGATCTTGCAAGGGACAAAAAAGTACTCGATTGCTTTACACATACGGGGTATTTTGCACTCAATGCAGGGAAAGGAGGAGCAAAGAGTGTTCTTGGCGTCGATGCCTCTGAGTTAGCCATTCGTCAGGCAAGAGAAAATGCAAAAAAAAATGGCTTGGAGAATCGTGTAGAGTTTGTGAGTGCTGATGTCTTTGAACTTTTGCCGGAGCTTGGGGAAAGAGGGGAAAAGTATGATCTTGTTGTGCTCGATCCACCAGCATTTACAAAATCAAAGAATTCAATTAAAAATGCAATTAAAGGTTATAGAGAGATTAATATTCGTGGAATGAAGTTGACGCTAGATGGTGGCTATCTTGCAACCTGTTCTTGTTCTCACTATATGGATCAACAAACTTTTGCAAAGACCATCAACGAGGCAGCGAAAGGAGCTCATAAGCGTCTTCGTCAGATTAGCTTTTCAACCCAAGCACCTGATCACCCAATTCTTTGGGCAGCAGCAGAATCATACTATTTAAAGTTTTATATATTCCAGGTATGTGATGAGAAATAGGAGAAAAAATGATTATTGCATTTGATATTGATATGACATTGCTCGATCATAAGGACTATGAAATTCCAAATTCAGCAATGTTGGCGATTCGAAAGTTAAAACAGGCAGGACATAAAATTGTACTTGCCAGTGGAAGAAATTTACATAATTATTATAGCAGGGATATTGTGGATTCAATTTTACCCCATGCACTTGTAGAACTAAATGGAGCAAGAGTAGTTGTCGGAAAAGAAGTCATTTCTGATATTATCATGGACAAGGCACTCGTCAAGCGGATATTGACTTACAGTGAAGAACATGGAGAGGCTGTTGGAATGACCGATGGAGATGATGACTACTATACAAATCAGGACTACATCTATGAGAGAGAGATGCTCAATTGGGGAGAGTGTGGACGAAGATTTAAGGATTATCATTTACTTGAGAAAATGGATGTGCATACGCTAGTCTATTATGGCGATCCTGCGGGAGCAAAGCGGTTAGGGGAGCATTTTCCGATGTTGTCTGTGTTGCTCTTTTCTGGAAAGGGAGGGGCAGACATTGTTCCCAATGGCATTACAAAGGCTGAAGGTCTGAAGGAACTTTGCCACTACTATGGAATGAGCATGAAGGATGTTGTGGCCTTTGGCGATGGAAGTAATGATGTTGAGATGCTTAAGGAAGCAGGAATGGGTGTGGCCATGGGAAATGCCGTAGAGGAATTAAAAGTCGTTGCCGATATGGTCACAGATCCTATTGGAGAAGATGGTGTGTGGAAGGCGTGTAAAAAGTTGAATTTATTTTAGTCTATTTTTAGATTGGAAGGAGTAAATATGAGAGAGCAAATTCAAAAATTGAGAGAAGTAATGAAAAAGTATGGAATGGATGCGTGGGTTGCCCCTACAGCAGATGCCCATCAAAGTGAGTATGTTGGTGACCATGATCAATGTAGAGCCTATTTAAGTGGTTTTACAGGAAGTGCGGGAACATTGGTTGTATTGAAAGATCGTGCGGCACTTTGGGTTGATGGTCGATACTTTGTACAAGGAAGAAAACAACTCGAGGGCAGTGGAATTGATTTGATGGAAATGGGAGAAAAGGGAGTTCCAACCTTACTTGAGTATCTCAAAGAAAATCTAAATATTGGAGAGACTTTGGGATTTTATGCGAAATTATTTGGTGCAGGAGAGGGCGAGCAATGGGAGAAGGAATTACACGGAATTCAAATGCGTACAGATGTCGATATTGTCGATGAAGTGTGGTTGGATCGTCCAGCACGCAGTGCAAAAAAAGTGTGGAGAATTGATGCATACTGTGGTGAAGAGACAAAGTCAAAGTTAGAGAGAGTGCGAAAGGAAATGAGGGAAAATCGTGCCGATGTTCTTCTTGCATGTTCACTTTCGGATATTGCTTGGTTGACCAATCTTCGTGGTGATGACATTGAATGCAATCCATTGTTTTTATCATATTTGGCAATTGAAGAAGATCGTTGTACACTCTTTATTCAAAGTTGTGCAATGAGTGAAGAAATTGCAAATTATTTGAAGGATCAGGGCATTGAGACAGCGGAGTACGATGATTGGAATCAATTTGTAAAGAAATTAAAAGGAAGAAAGATTCTACTTGATCAAAAGGATTGCGACTATCAAACACTTTGCGATGCGAGAAAAGACAATGAATTTATCTTTGTGGTTTCACCGTTGGCATTGATGAAAATTGTAAAGAACGACACAGAAGTTGCTAACATGAGAAAGAGCCATGTTCGAGATGGTGTGTATATGGTGAAATATATCAAATGGATAAAGGAAAGTGTCAAGAGGGGGGAGAAGATCAATGAAGTGGAGGCTTCAGATTACCTTGATAATCTTCGCCTAAAAGATGAAATTGGTGGGCTTGGCGTGGAACTTAGCTTTGATACCATCAGTGGCTATGCGAGCAACGCAGCCATTGTTCATTATAAGGCCAATAGAGAAACAGCAGCTATACTGGAACCAAGAGGACTCTATTTGTTTGATTCAGGTGCACAGTATAAAGATGGAACAACAGATGTCACAAGAACTATTGCCCTTGGAGAAACCAGTGACATAGAAAAGCAGGATTACACATTGACAACGATTGGAATGCTTCGACTATTAAATGCAAGATTTAAGGAAGGAGCAAGAGGATATAATCTCGATGCCTATGCTCGAATGAAGATGTGGGAGTATGGCAGAGACTTTAATCATGGCACAGGTCATGGGGTTGGTTTTTGCAATACTGTACATGAAGGACCAAATTCCATTCGCCTTACACCAAATCCAGATCCAAGGAGAGATGTGGTTATTCGCGAAAACATGGTGGTCAGCGATGAACCAGGCATTTATATTGAGGGAAGCCATGGCATTCGAGTAGAGAATTTAGTGGTGAGTGTAAAGGATGAGCAGGAGGGATTTTTGCACTTTGATTCATTGACCATTGTACCCCTTGATCCAGAGCCACTCAATGTGGATATTATGGAGGAGAGAGATAAGCAATTATACAATGAATATCAAGCAATGGTGTATAAGACGCTCAGTCCATATTTAGATGATGAGGAGAAGAAATGGCTTTTAAACGAGACAAGAGCGATATAAAGAAGAGCACAACAAAATGCGCTGTGGCAAAGCGTTGTGGGGGGTGCGATTACATTGAAATCGACTACAAAAAGCAACTGGAGAAAAAGCAGGAGACAGCAAAGAAATATCTTGCAAAATTTGGAAAAGTGGAAGAAATTGTTCCAATGGAAAAGCCCTATCATTATCGCAATAAGGTGAGTGCAGCATTTGGATTTATGCGAGGTCAAGTCATTGCAGGGACTTATGAAAAAAAGTCACACAATATTGTGGATATACGAAATTGTCTGATTGAGGACAAAAAAGCCTCGGCCATTGTGGCGACCATAAAAGAGCTTTGTAAATCCTTTAAAATAAAAACTTACAATGAGGACACAGGATATGGACTTTTGCGTCACACCTTAATTCGTGTAGGTAAGGCAACAAATGAGGTGATGGTGGTGCTTGTCACCGCCTCGCCGATTTTTCTAGGCAAGAATAATTTTGTCAAGGCATTAAAAAGAGCTCATCCAGAGATTACGACCATTGTTCAAAATATTAATCCAAGGGGCACGAGTATGGTGCTTGGTGATCGCAATGAGACACTATTTGGTAGGGGATATATTGAAGATGTTCTCTGTGGCTTGACATTTCGCATTTCACCAAAATCATTTTATCAGGTAAATCCTGTGCAGACAGAAAAACTATATCGTTTTGCCATTGATTGTGCAGACTTTACAGGTGAGGAAGTAGTACTGGATGCCTACGCAGGTGTGGGAACGATTGGATTGATTGCAGCTTCAAAGGTAAAGCAAGTCATTAGTGTTGAACTCAACAAGGATGCGGTTAGAGATGCCATTTCCAATGCGAAGAGAAATGCCATTAAAAATATCACTTTCTATGCCCAAGATGCGACCGCATTTATTGTGGCCGCAGCAGAGAATGGAGAAAAGATAGATACGATTATTATGGATCCACCCCGTGCAGGGAGCACACCAGAGTTTATTGCTGCGATTAGGAAACTTTCACCAAAGCGAGTGATCTATGTTTCTTGTAATCCAGAGACTTTAGCTAGAGATTTGGAAGTTTTTGTAAAGTATAAGTACAGGGCGAAGAAGATTCAGCCATTTGACTGTTTCAGTCAGACTGCTCATTTGGAGACAATCGTGTTGCTTTCCAAACTGGACTCAAAGAATCATATAAGTGTAGAACTTCCTATGGATGATATGGACTTAACAAGTGCTGAGAGCAAGGCCTACCTATAAGCAAATTCAAAACTATGTTTTGGAAAAGTTTGGGTTTAAAGTATCTACTCTGTATATTGCACAAGTTAAGAAAAAGCAGGGTTTAGAAATTAGAGAATACTATAATATTTCAAAGAACGAGAGCCAGAAAGTTCCACAGTGTTCAATTGAAAAGGAAGAAGCTATTTTAGATGCGTTGAAGCATTTTAAGATGTTGTAATATTATACTAAATATATGTTTAAGTTAAGGAGAAAATAATGAATACTAATTTATTGAATAAATTATCTTTTTATCGTTATGAAAATGAGAATCAATTTTTTGACAGAAAAAGCGCTAGAATTAAACCTTTAGAAATTTTAAAGCATCTGGTTGCATTTTCCAATGCAGAGGGTGGGCAATTAGTGATAGGAATTGAAGACAATGGGATGATTACGGGCTTTAATTATGAAGGTGCTCATTCGATTGATGAGTATAGAAATATATTTCTAACTGAATTAAAAGAAACTCCGATAAATCCCCAATTCAATATTTTAGATGTAAAAAATAATAAAGGTATTGATGATAAGATATTGGTCATATCTGTAGATGTTTCTACAGATAGAGTTATAAAATCTTATAATGGAAAAGTTTTTCTTCGACAAAATGATAGATCTATAGAATTAAATTTTGAGCAGATTCTTCAATTACAGTATGATAGAGGACAAAGGTATTTTGAGGATGAAGTTGTTCAATTATCAAGCATAGATGATATAGATGATGGACTAATAGATGATTATAAGAAAATTTTGAATATAGATGAACTTTCTAGCGAAGAAGTGTTGAAAGCTAGAAATTTAATGATTAATGGAAAACTGACTAATGCGGGACTTTTGCTATTTGGGAAAAACCCTTCTAAATTTTTACCACAGGCAAGACTAAGAGTTATTAAATATAGTGGAATGTATCAAAAGGTTGGTACAGAAATAAATATCATTAAGGAAAAAACATTTGATAAAGCGATACCTAACATTATTAGAGAAGCAAGAGAATTTATTAATACGCAACTAAGAGATTTTCAATATTTAGATAAAGATGGAAAATTTAAAATAATGCCAGAATATCCAGAATTTGCATGGTTTGAGGGAATAGTCAATGCTTTGACTCACCGAAATTATGCAATCCGAGGGGAGCATATTAAGGTATTAATATTTGACGATAGATTAGAAATACTTAGTCCCGGGTTACTACCTAATATTGTAACCGTAGAAAATATTCTAAATCAAAGATATTCAAGGAATCCAAGAATTGCAAGAACTTTATGTGAATTTGGATGGGTAAAAGAAATGAATGAAGGCGTTAAGAGAATATATTCTGAAATGGAAAAGTTATTTCTAAAGAAGCCTAAATATGCAGAACCTAACAGTAGTGTTTTATTAGTTTTAGAAAATAATATTTTAAATAGAAGTATCAGAACAATAGATAGAATTAAAGGCAAAATTTCTGAAGAGGTGTTTGATAAACTAAGTCAAGATGAAAAAACTATTATACATTTTATGTATAATAGTGGACAAAAAATAACTACAAAAACGGCAACAAAACTTATTGAAAAAGGTTCAACATTTTGTAGGAAGTTACTTAAAAATCTTGCTGATAAAGATTTATTAGAGTGGCATGGTACTTCGCAAAATGATCGTACACAATACTATACTTTAAAATTCTAATTTAAGAAAAACGCAGAAAAGTCGAGAAGAACGCAGAAGAGTTGAGAAGAACGCAGAAGAGTTGAGAAGAACGCAGAAGAGTTGAGAAGATAGGTTTGGACAATGGTGAGCAAGTCGAGTGTGTTGTATTGATGCCAAAAATATAATGGGATTTATTTTCAAATAAAAAGAGATTAGAAGTTGGAGGTAAGTAGTTGAAAAAAAATCGAGTAGATTTTAGCAATATAAAGTCATTTGAAGAATTTAACAGATACTATTGGTATAGAGAAGAGCTTTCGCAAATTTGTAAGTCTCTTGGATTAGAATATAGAGTTACAAAGCAGGAGCTGAATCATATTATAGAACAATATTTTAATGGAAATAAAATAGAAAAGTTTATAAGGAAAGTAAATAAAAAACAAGCCGAAGCGATAACATTAAATGCGTCATTGCTTGAATGTGGATTTTCCTTTAACAAAAAATTTAGAGAGTATTTTTCGGTTGTAACAGGTGTTGATCCGTTCAAATTTAATGCGGACATGGCTACAGCTTGGCGAAAAGTGAAAGCTGAGAATGACTTAAATTTTACAATTCAAGATATGTTGAAAGTATACTATGGCGAGTCAGACTATGCTAAGTATGATCATTCAGTTTGTCAATGGAATCAATTCCTAAAGGACTTTTGCTCGGACGAATTTAGCGACTTTTATTCTAATAAGTTAAAAGTTGCTGCTATTCTATGGAAAGAAGTCAGAGATTCAACAAATGAAAAAATTTATTCAAGACAACTTCTGGATGATTATAGATACAAAATAAAGGAGTATCAAAAATAAACAAATATTAGTTTATATTGTTAATACCTTTAACGATAACCTTAAGCTATCGTTAAAAAGTTTATGGATATGTTCCTACATATGAACGTATCTATTTGACATACTTGCTGTGCACTCGTTTCATTGTGAGACGCTAGCGTTATTGTCCAAACTCAATTAAGGAAACATTAGATTAGGAAGTTCTACTTCTGTATCTGGAGAATAAAATGATTAGTTATTGGAGGGATTTAAATAAGTCCATTGTTAAAAAATGGGAAAGAGGGATATTTATGCAAGAAATAAGAATTATCGAAACATTGACAGAGTATCAAACACTGAAAGAACAAGAAAAGTTTAGTTTGTTTTTGTTTGGTTCACAGGCTTGTGCTCCGTGCAAAGCACTTAAAGAGAAAATTATAGTTTGGAGTGGAACACATCCGCAAGTATTCACTGGCTATATATCAATAGATAATAATATCTCACTTGCAGCACAGGAAAACATTCTAGGAGCACCAGCAATACTTGTTTTCGTTGAGGGAAAAGAAGCAATACGAAAAATTGGATATTTCAGCCTTGAAGAAGTGTTTACTGCATTGGATAGATATATATCATACAGTGAATAAAGTAAGCCAAACTTATTTTGTTATCAAAGAAATTATCAGAATTAAAGGATAATAAATGTATATATTGGAATTATATCAAAATAATTATTCAAAAGATTTAGTAGTATTTGATTCTTTAGAAGAAGGAAAAGACTTTGTATCTAAAATACCTGGATATTCAATAGAAAAAGAAGATAATATAGAATATGAATATTTTAATCCTAAAAATATTCCTAAATATATGGAAATTATCTATAATGAAAATATTGTACCACTATCCAGATTTATGTTTGATTCTGAAGAGAATGTTGAAATTATTTGGAAAGAAATTTCCAATCTATCAGTTAAAAAAGATAAAATTATAGATGGATATTCAAAAATAGATGCCTATGTAATTAACAACGAAGAAGTAAAGGCTTATATTGAAGAAAGAGAAACTAAATATAATCTTATAAAGGATTTCTTAGAAAGTAATGGATATGAAGTAGATAGAAGCTTTTTCGGAAGCGAAGATGGGGAAGCAATCTTATACAGAAAAAAAGAAACCAAAGATTGGCACTTTCTATGCCACTTAGATCCGTCATTTTTAGATATAGAAGATGTAAAACAATATTTTAAGGAAATAATAGAGGATTTGTAGTAAATTTGCTCATTTGTTGGTTATGAGTATTCTAGTGAGAATAGTCGATAGAATATATTTAATTATATTTTAGAATATATTTTTTTAAGAAAGTGGTGTAAAGTAAAATGACAGATATAAAAATTTTTCGGAAAAATATAAATCCTTTAACAAATATTAATGACAATAATTTTTATAAAAAATCAATAACAAAAGAATGTGAGAGGTC
>ERZ772955.2410-NODE-2410-length-10152-cov-3.409330_pt1 | contig 10152 bp, 13 predicted proteins | sample MGYA00511133_ERZ772955 | MGnify/ENA primary metagenome ERZ772955 (study PRJEB29015, sample SAMEA2737914) | human oral metagenome | biome: human oral; feature: human-associated habitat; material: dental | place: China | collected 2149 ... | reverse complement strand
CAAGGTTACGACCCATTACGGCCATACCTACGACACCAAAGTTAGCTTTTGTCATGTGACACTCCTCTTGTTTAATATGTTTTATTTTATCATGTTTATCTGTGAAAAGAAAGAATTTTGTAACAATTGGACTAGTAGTCCAAGTCATCCGCGTGACCAGCCCCATTACCGACAAAGTATCCAGTCTTACAGTTGAGGGTGAAGAGATAGGTTCCATCTGGTTTGTAGAGGTTGTAATAACCATTTCCATTTACGATATTGACCCGTTCTAGGATATATTGATTACCAGTGATATAACCGCGAGCACGTGATGTTGCTAGGATTTGTTCCAGAACACCATCAGCAAAAGTCCAAGCAGGGTTGTTGCTATCGTCTACAGCTGATTGGTTGTATGGTACACGGCTGACACTTCTTTGAAGGTTGACACCATCGCTAGACAAGCCTCCATTTGTATCATTACTAGCTGGGGCAGTTGGAGAACTTGATGCAGAACTAGATGAAGCTGACGAACTGCTCGTACTGCTATCAGTCGTTGTGCTTGAACTTTCTTGACTACTGCTACTTGAACTTGAGCCAGAGGCGCTTGTTTGCTGACTCTTACCAAGGCTAATGGCCTTATCTAATAGTTTATCTAGCTCTGTATTTCCTGTTTTAATTTCTGTAAATTTAGCATCTTCCTTGATTTTTGCATTGGTATCCAAGACACCATCAGTAATTGCTGGAGTTTCAAACTGATTATTCACTTCTTGCACAGCCTTGATTTGAGTTTCCAAACTATCATACTTAGATTTTGCAAGGGTATACTCTCGACTGCCTTCGAGTTTATCTAGCTGAGCCTTGAGTTGGTTCAACTTGTCAAATTGACTATTTTTCAAGGCTGTTTTATTAGCATCCGTATAAAAAGCATCGTAGAGGGTATTAAACTCTTGTAGGGCTGTTTGTGTTTCTTGATTGTTAGAAGACGACTGAGAAGACTGGATAGCTTGGTTAGAGCGATCTACTTGGCGATAGATATAGTAACTACCTGCCAGGATAAGGACTGCAGCTAAGGTTGAACCGATAACAAACACGCGCCTCTTTTTAGAATTAGAAGTTGTTTCTGGTTCTGCCTGAGCTGAGCGTGAAAGTAGAGCTGTCTCTTCCTCCTCTTTCTCATCAGCAACCTCTGTCGGCGCTTGCTTTTCCAACACAAGCGGTTCCAAGTCTTGATTTTCCTCTCCCAAAGGAGACAAAATCACGTCCGAGCTTGTAGATTCAGCTGAGTCTGACACCGTTTCTTCTGAAACTGTCTCGGGTTCCTCTATGATTGACGCCGACTCTTCAGTGATTTCTGGAACTTCCTGTGTCAATTCTTCTTGAGCCTGAGCTGCTAGTAGTTCTTCTTTTTTAAATTGTTGAAATCCCAAACTCTCATCTTTTTTTATTCCTTTTCTCTCTAATTCTTTTTTTATTAATATTACTAAATTAATATTATTTATTTTTACAGCTTCACTACTCATTTTACTTTTCCCTTTATATTTATGTTCATATTATATATACTAAATATTATATATTTTATATTTTGTACTATAAACAATAATAACATTTTTATCATGTTCTTTAACATTTATGTAATATACAAAAAACAGTATTAGCTAAAAAATTCTTACTAATACTATTTTCTTATTATTCGTTATTTATTCTCTTATAATTTTATTTTTTTATTTTGTTCTTCTTTTTGTCTTTCTTTTTTATTATCCCTTCATAATTGTTTCAAATTCTTCTCCAGAGATTTTTTCTCTTTCTATAAGTACTTTAGCAATACTATGAAGTTTTTCTGTATTTGTTGTTAATATTTCTTTACCAATATTATATGCATTGTCTATAATTGATTTAATTTCTGAATCAATCTTAGATGCTGTTTCTTCACTTATATGTTTAGTATGTCCTATATCTCTTCCTAAAAATACTTGTTCTGAATTTGTAACATATGATATAGTTCCGAAGTTTATAACTCATACCATATTTTGTAACCATATCTCTTGCAATTTTTGTTGCACGTTCAATATCATTACTTGCTCCTGTTGATATATCTCCGAAGTATTATCTCTTCTGCGATTCTACCACCTAAAAGCCCTATTATGCTTTCTTCCATTTCTTTTTTAGATATAAATGATTTATCTTCTCCGAGACTTATACATTGTATATCCACCAGCCATACCTCTTGGAACTATAGATATTTCATGTACTTTATCTTGTGTTTTTAAGAAATATGATACAACTGCATGTCCTGCTTCATGATATGATACAAGTTTTCTTTCTTTTTCAGATACAACCCTACTTTTCTTTTCAGGTCCCATACTAACTTTTATCATTGCCTCTTCAATATCTTTTTCTGTTATATATTCTTTTTCTTTTCTTGCTGCTAAAAGTGCTGCTTCATTTAAAACATTTTCAAGATCTGCACCAGCAAATCCTGCTGTATTTTTTGCAACTACTTCTAAAGATATATCTTCAGATAATTTCTTATTCTTACTATGTACTTTAAGTATTTCTTCTCTTGCTTTAGCATCTGGCATTGATACAACTATTTGTCTATCAAATCTACCTGCACGAAGTAGTGCTGAATCTAATACATCTGGTCTATTTGTTGCTGCAAGTACAATAACACCTTCATTTGAACCAAATCCATCCATTTCAACAAGTAATTGATTTAATGTTTGTTCTCTTTCATCATGTCCGTGATCCGAAGTCCTGCACCTCTTTGTCTACCTACTGCATCTATTTCATCTATAAATATGATACAAGGAGCTTTTTTCTTAGCTTCTATAAACATTTCTCTAACTCTTTTTGCTCCAACACCTGAATACATTTCAACAAAGTCTGAACCTGAAATTATAAAAAATGGAACTCCAACTTCTCCTGCAACTGCTTTTGCAAGAAGTGTTTTACCGTGTACCTGGTCTTCCTACTAAAAGAACTCCTTTTGGTATTCTTGCACCCATTTCTATATATTTTTGTGGATTTTTTAAGAAATCTACTATTTCTTTTAATTCGCCTTTTTCTTCTTCAATACCTGCAACATTATCAAATCTCACAGTATTTTCATCTTCTTCTATAAGTCTTGCCTTACTTCTTCCTATTGCTATATCTTTATCTGGCATTTCTTGTCTTGCCCTTATAGAAGCCATATTTATCCAACTTATTACAAGTATAATAACTATTGCTGTTGGAAGTATTACAACTGTATTTTGAACTACTTTATCTACAAATGTTAATTCTTCTTGTTCTATCACAAATCCATCTTTAATTTTATCTGAGATTTCTGTTAAAAACACTTGATCATTTGGTATATTTGTTCTTGCATTTTTATCATTATATATGTATCTTACATATGTCTTATCAGATGCTATCTTAATCTTTTTTACTTTTTCTTGTTTTATTGCTGATACCATTTCAGAATAATTTATATTTGTCTCAAATCCATTTTTCAAATTCATGAAAATTAATGCTATAACTACTATTACAAGTGCTATCCTTACTATATTTCCTATCTTTTTCATCATTTTCCTTCCTATTTTTTCTTTCCTACTTCATGACATCTTCTACATCTAGGTTCATAACTTTCTTTTTCTCCTATTTGTATTATTTCTGAATCTATACTTGCAGGTTTTCCATTTACTATCCTTTGACTTCTAGTAGCAGGCTTTCCACATTTCATACACACTGCTTGAAGTTTTGTTATGAATTCTGATTTAGCTAAAAGTTTAGCTGTTATATCAAATGGTTCACCTCTAAAATCTAGATCAAGTCCAGACATTGCAACCCTTATTCCTTTATCTACAAGTTCTTCTACTACATCTATTATTCCTTCATCAAAAAATTGTACTTCATCTATTGCAACTAAATTAACATCTTTTTCATCTTTTAATATTTCTAATATTTCTTCTGAATTTTCAACAGCATATCCTTCTATTGTTTCACCATTATGTGATACAACATCTGTCTTACTATACCTATTATCAATTTTAGGTTTAAAAACAAATACTTTTTGTTTTGCAATTATTGCTCTTTTTACCCTTCTTATAAGTTCTTCACTTTTTCCACTAAACATTGGTCCTACTATAATTTCCATATAACTATATTCTGGTCTAAACATGTTTATCTCCTACTCTTAAAAATTTATTGTAATTTTTCCACAATTCTATGATATCTAGGATCTTTCAATTTTTCTATATATCTTCTATATTCTTCATCACTATTTCTATTTAAATATTTAATATTAAAATTATACATTTCCTCTAAATTTGTACCTATAACATTTAAATTTCTATCAATCATTGTATATCTTAATTTTGCATATCCATAATCATCTATTTCTATTCCATTATCAATATTTGCAAATATATATATACCTTCTGTTATCAATGTTGAAATAAAAATATCATATTCTAGTTTTGTTCTTGGTTGAAAATTTTTATCAACAATTTGCCATTTTTCATTCATATTTTTAACAATATAATTATCTCCATCTGGTATTACTTCTTTATATATAGGTGAAATTGCTTTTAAATCTTCATCTTCATTACTTGCAAAATATGTTATTTTTTTAGGTTTTCTCTTAACTGCAAATCTATCTTTTTCAAATACCTCTATTTGTGCATTATTATTAAGTGTATATTTTTTCCCTTGGAGATCAAACCACCCTTGTTCTTTTTTAGATGGTGAGAAATATGGTAAAAATCCGATTACTGTATAAATATATATGATCATCATCATATATTATTTTTTCTGCATTTAAAGAAATATAATCTCCTTTATCTTTAGAAGATTTAAGTTTATCTCTTTTAGTAACTAATGTATATATTTCTTTTTCTGTTATTTCTGATTTTTGAATTAAAACATCATATTTATCAGTAAATTGATATCTTTTTTCATTACTATTTTTTGTATCTTCATATATATTTTTAGTAGCAAATCCATTATATTTATTACTTACCTCTAATTCTGGATTTTTTTCTCCTATCACATCTTTTAAAATTTTTACAAACTCATCTCTTTTCCCTTCATGATCTTCATTTGCATATTCTGAATTATATGACATTACTTTTCTTTCATTTTTCATAATTACATCTGTTGTATTTTTAGTTGAAACAGCTGCAAGTTCAAATGTTTTATCATATGCTCTTATTTTATAAAATGGTGTTGCATAATCATATTTAAAATCTATTTTTGTTTCTCCAGATTTATTGATATATCCATATTTACCATTTAATTTCACATTTATATATATACTTTTATCTGGTATTTCTTCTACATATTTAAAATATTCAGGATTATATGCTGTTAAATTAATATCTTCTCTTTTCTTTATATATTCAGCTATCTTTTTATATTGTGATAATGATATTGCAGACAATCCTATTATCCCCATCATAATAATTATTATTGTACTTGCAAAAAAATTATCTTTTTCAATATAATTATTTCTTGATAATGTCCTTATTATCAAAATTCCTGAAATTATTGTAAATATAGGATATATATATGAAGGAGTAAAAAATGTTATAATCCCTACAAGTGAAAAAAGGTAGAATACAAAATAATATCCTTTTTTCATATTAAATATTGAAAACACAAAATTTATAAAACATATTACTACACTAATTCCAAATATAATATTATGTTCTATATTCATAACAAATCTTTGGTGTCTTGTAAGTTCTAGTTTATTATTATGTAACATATACCATACATACATAATAAGAAGCAATCCAAGAATAATATTTAATATTCCTAAAAATATATTTGTCTTCTTACCTTTCATCTTTATATACTCCTTATATTAATTTTCTTTTATATACCATTTTGATAAATCCATATCTTCTATATCTAAAATCATTTCATGTTTTGGTAATACCCTAAATGTATATACAAAATTTCCACCATTATTTATAGTAATATCTCCTGTATATGTACATGTTCCATCATCATTTTTATTTGTAAACTTAAGTTCTTCAGATTTCAAATATTTCATTTTACCGATCTTCTATCAGTTCTGCAATATATACTTCTACTTTAGCATTTTCTACTGCTATTCTACCTAAATCTACTCTTATACTTACTTTTATATTTTCACCTGCATCTAAAGTTTCTGGTCCTACTTGTGTATCTTGATATATCTTAATATTTTTCCATTCTTCATAACACATTTTTTTCCATTTTAAGAAATCAAAAACTTTTTCTAATGAATTAAATTTACTATCATTTATTTCTATAAGTGGCATATATATTTTTCTTAAATAATCTATAAGCATTCTAGCAGTTGAATACATTCCTGCATTTGTAGCTATAGAATTTTTCATATATTTAATCCAATCTAAAGAATATGAGTTTATATTTTCCTTATTATAATATGTTGGTATTATTTTACTTTCAAGCATTTCATAAAGACTATTACTATCTACTCTATCTTGTTCTTCATCTGTAGCATATCTTTTTCTATCACCTATTGCAAATCCATTTGTACCATCATATCCTTCATCCCACCATCCGGTCTAATATACTAAAGTTTACAGCTCCATTTATTGCAGCTTTTTGTCCACTTGTTCCGAGATGCTTCATATGGTCTTCTTGGATTATTCATCCAAACATCAACACCTGCTACAAGCATTCTTGAAAGTCCCATATTATAGTTTTCAAGAAGCATTATTTTTCCTTTAAATTGTGGCATTTTTGAAACTTCATCAATACGTTTTATAAGTTCTTGTCCCATAACATCAGCAGGATGTGCCTTTCCTGCAAATACAAGTTTTACTGGTCTTTTTTCATCATTTAAAAGTTGTGTTAGTCTTTCTAAATCTTCAAATATTATTGTTGCTCTCTTATATGTTGCAAATCTTCTTGCAAATCCAATTATTAGATCATTTTCATTTATCTTACCAACTGTTTCTACTATTTCGTCATATGTAGCACCATTTTCACTCATTCTTCTTCTGACATTTTTATTTATTTCTTCTATTAATTTTTTCTTATATGTTAAATGTGTATTCCATAAAACATCATTTGGAATATTATATATATTTTTCCATACATTATTATCATATATCCTATCTTGCCAATATGGTATTAAATAATTGTTATACATTTTCTTTATACCTGGTGCAAGCCATGTACATGTATGTACACCATTTGTTACATATGTAATTGGAGATTCATCATCTGCAGTATTTGGCCATATTTCTGTAAATAATTCTTTTGAAACATCTCCGGTGAAGCTTACTTACTCCATTTTTCTTACCTGCAATTTTAAGTGCAAATACTCCCATATTAAATGCTTTTTTGTAATTATCATTTGGTGTCATTCCTAAACTTAAGAAAGTATCTTTAGAAATTCCAAGATCATCCCATTTACCATCAAACATTTTTTCTATTAATTCAATATCAAATATTTCATTACCTGCTGGTACTGGTGTATGTACTGTTACTGCTGTCATTGTTTTTACAAATTCTTTTGCAACTTCAAATGAAACTTGTTTTTCTTTCATTATTTGTTCTATAAGTTCTATGATTAAAAATGCTGAATGTCCTTCATTCATATGATATAGGTTTGGTCTTATATTTAATGCTTTTAATAATTTAACTCCACCTATTCCAAGAATCATTTCTTGCATTAATCTCATTTCTCTTCCACCACCATATAATCTATATGAAAGTTCCCTATATTTACTACTATTTTCTTCGGTATCAGAATCTAAAAGATATAATTTTACTCTACCTACATTTATTACCCATACTTTAAGCATTACCTTATTATTTTCAATATCTATATATATAGCAAGATCTCTTCCTTTTTCATCTTTAACTTTTTTTATAGGCATATTGTCTAAATCTGATTTTGCAAATAGTGTAAGCTGATTTCCTCTTCCATCAATTTTTTGATTAAAATATCCTTCTTTATACATTAAACCTACACCTACAAGTGGTATTCCAAGATCACTTGCAGATTTTAGATGATCCCCTGATAATATACCAAGACCTCCTGAATATAATGGCATTGTTTCATCTAAACCATATTCTGCTGAAAAATATGCAATACATTTATTTTTATATTTTTCATAATTATTCATATAATATGTATTATTATTTTCCATATATCCTTTAAAATCTGAATATACCTTATTATATTCTCTCAAAAATTCTTCATCTTTTGCCACTTCTTCAAGTTTAGTTTGTGAAATTTGTTTCAAAAATTTAATTGGATTTTTTTCTAATCTTTCCCAAAGTTCTTTATCTATCTTTTTAAATAATTTTAAACTTTCTGTATTCCAACACCACCATAAATTTTCTGCTATTTCTTGTATTCCTTTTATTCTTTCTGGTAATTTAGGAACCACTGTTAATCTATTAAATATGTACATTTCTCCTCCGTATATTTTTTATTTTTCTTTTGTATTTATTATCTATTCTCTATTATTTATTCTTTAGTAAACATCATTCCTGCATAATCAGTATAAAAATTACTAGAAAAACTTCCTCTTATCTGATTTAATTTTTCCTGTGTTGCAAACTCAAGTACATATGTTCTTCCAAAATTATATGCATCTTGATCTACTAATAATGTTATGTTTCCTCCCATTCTATAAGAATAAAATATATTATTTTCTTTTCTTTGTAGCTCTCTATATCTTGTAATAGTTTCTGGTGTAACATTACCTTGGTTTGTTTTAAACATTCTATCAAATTCTGTTATATCTGATATATATATTTTTTTAGGTTCTTCTATATTTTTATCTGCTTTTTTCTCTTTTTTTGTTGTCTGAAGTTTTAATATTGTCATATATTTATTATGTACATTAAAACTTATAACACCTAATATAATTATTATCATTAACATAGATATTACTGCATATACTGTTAAAAAACCTTTTCTTTCTTTTAATTTACTTCTCAAGTTAAATCTCCTTACTATTACAATTTTAAGCATAACTTATATTATAATTTACTATATACAATTCTTTTTTTCTACCTTTTTTACAAAAAATAAAATAAACTTAAAAGAGTACACTTTTTTATCTATGTACTCTTTATTAAAAATATATTTTAATCATTAACTCATCACTTATTTTTCAAGCATACTATTATATTCTTCTTCTGTTATTCTTTCTATACCAAGCTTTTCTGCCTTCTTATACTTACTACTTGTTTCTTTTTCATATATTACAATATTTGTATCTTTTGTTATACTTGATTTTACTATTCCACCATTTGCTATTATTTCTTTTTCTATTTCTTTTTTAGTTTTACTAAAATTACCTGTAAGTACAAATATTTTATCTTTAAATATATTTGACACTATTTCTATATCTTCTGAATTTTCTTTTTCTTCTTCTACTTCCATTCTAATTCCATGTTCTTTTAATTTTAATATTATATCCCTATTTTTTTCTTTTCTAAAGAAATTATATATATTACTTGCTACAATATCACCTATACCATCTATTTGTTTTAAGGCTTCTTCATCACTTTCCATTATCTTTTCTATAGAATTAAAATTTTCATTTCTAACAATTTCTTTACTTTGGTTTACTCCGAACACCTTGTATTCCTAAAGATACTAATACTCTATTTAAAGAATTTTCTTTACTTTTTTCTATTGCTTTTAATATATTTTCTTCAAACTTAGTACTTTTTCCTGCTTTTGTTTTCTTTTCCTTATTTCTTTTTTCTTTTATTTTAGTTAAATCTTCTAATTTTAAATCATATATATCTGTTATATTTTCTATAAGTTTAAGATCAATTAAATCTCTTATTATATTTTCTCCACCTAAATATCTTTCTCCACCTGCTCCAAAGTGTTCAAGCTCATAATCATACATATCTTCATCTTCCGAATATTTCCAAATACCAAAATCAAAATCTGTTGTTCCTCCACCAAAGTCAAATACTCCATAATAAACTTTATCTTCTTCATTTTTAGGTCCTATTTCAAGTTTTGATAAAGCACAAACTGCAAAAGCAGCAGGTTCATTTGCTCCATGTCTTACTCTGAATTTTTTCATTAAATCTTTATCTTCTTGAATTTCAATAGGTAAAGATTTTTGTATTCCTTTTCTAAAACTATTTAATATTTTTTTACTAAACTTCATAATAAAAAACCTATTTTATACCTTT
>ERZ772955.2409-NODE-2409-length-10154-cov-5.912764_pt1 | contig 10154 bp, 8 predicted proteins | sample MGYA00511133_ERZ772955 | MGnify/ENA primary metagenome ERZ772955 (study PRJEB29015, sample SAMEA2737914) | human oral metagenome | biome: human oral; feature: human-associated habitat; material: dental | place: China | collected 2149 ... | reverse complement strand
AGGAAATTCCAATAAAGGCCAACAAATGCAGAGAAGTCAGGGCAAAGACTTTATTGATTACTAAAGGAAGGATGGAAAGGAAAACCAGTGGTTTCAGCCTCTTTGCCTCTATCCTCTGTGCTAGAAAAACCAGAAAATATTGATAAACGACAAAGGCAAGCAAATAGACCATCATCGCTCGACTCTTACCATAGATAGCTCCTGCAAATAAGAGGGAGAGCACCAAAATATAGTAGTCCTTACGTTTTTCAAAAAAGTTTACCACAAAACCAATTAGTAAAACTACAAATAAGAGAAGGAAAAACTCATTTCCCTCGAAATAATTCATACCAGCTAGACTCCTTTACATTATCATCCCTCCTATAGCAAACTTTCCTATTTGCTAATTGAGGGACCTTTCTTTATTATAGCATATTTCTAAAAAGAAGCTTTACTCTTCTTGCATTTCGGCGAGAAAACAAAAAGGAGTCCCGTTGGGCTCCTTCCATTTATTTATGACTTAATTTCTTGGTCAAGAAATCTCCCAAGAACTGGATTGCAAAGATAATCAAGATGATAATGATAGTCGCCAAGATGGTCACATCGTGATTGTAGCGGTTAAACCCATAGGCAATGGCCACGTTACCGATACCACCAGCACCAACCGCACCGGCCATGGCTGTTTCCCCAACAAGGGAAATCAAGGTCACCGTCGTCACACGAATCAAATCTGGAAGACCTTCTGACAGGTAAACACCCACGATATCCCAGAAGGTCGCTCCGCTCGCTTGAGCCGCCTCAATGACACCGCCATCCAGCTCAGCCAAGACCACCTGCACCTGACGGGCAAAGAAGGCAAAGACTGCAAAAGAAAGGGGGACAAGGGCTGCATTTGGCCCGATACTAGTCTTCACAATCAAGTGAGACAGTGGCGACATGATTGCCAATAGGATGATGAAGGGAACCGCACGGAAAATAGAGGTGATCTTATCCAAAATCCAGAAAACGACCTTATTTTCCAAGACACCACCTGGTGCTGTCAAGACGAGAAAAAGACCTGCCACCAGCCCCAAGAATCCTCCGATGATGAAGGAAAGAACTGTCATATAAAGGGTTAGGTAGATGGCTGTTCCCCAGCCTGCTTGACCAGCCCAGCCCATTTTATAGACATTTGGTAAATAGGTTTGAATCAATGATTCCATCTTACTGTCCTCCCTTCAATACTTTTAGCTGTACGCCTGCTTGACGAATGGCTTCTTGAGCACCTGCTAGCGCTTCTTTTTCACCAGACAGCACCACAACCAATTCTCCAACAGGAGTGCCATCGAGAATTTCGATATTTCCATAAAGGATATTAGCCCTTACTTGGTAATGTTTGTACAATTCATTCAAAAGTGGCTCGTCTGTCGAAGCCCCTGCATACTTGAGCTGCACTAAGATACTGTTCTCAGATAAATGCTCTACGATTTCTTGCTTCTCAATCTTGACCATGGCTTCGTCAATACCTGTTGCAGTAGAGATGAAGTCTTGGGTCAAAGGTTGTTTGGGGTCTGAGAAAATTTCAAGGACACTGCCTTCTTCAATCAAACAGCCATCCTGCATAACTGCCACACGGTTGGCAATGTCTTTGACAATCTGCATTTCATGCGTAATCAAAACAACAGTCAAACCTAATTTTTGGTTCAAATCTTGCAACAAGGCTAGAATTTGCTTGGTTGTCTTAGGGTCGAGGGCAGACGTTGACTCATCTGAAATCAAAATTTTCGGATCATTTGCCAAGGCACGCGCAATAGCTACACGCTGTTTTTGCCCTCCAGATAGTTGTGAAGGGTAGTTTTCAGCACGATCTGCAAGGCCAACCAAGTCTAACAACTTAGCTACTTTGGCCTTCTTTTCTTCCTTGCTGAGTCCAGAGTGTTTAAGGGCAAAGGCCACATTTTCCTCTGCTGTCTTTTGACTCATGAGGTTAAAATGCTGGAAAATCATCCCGATATCCTGACGTTTACGACGCAGCTGCTCTGCCGTCAAGGTCACCTTGCCATCAAAAATGACGTCGTTATCAATGGTAATTTTGCCTGCAGATGGCTTTTGCAAGAGGTTAATCACCCGTACAAGGGTTGATTTCCCTGCTCCAGAATATCCAACGATTCCGTAGATATCCCCTTCTTGGATGTGAATGGTCACATCCTTGACCGCTGTGATGGTTCTCTTCTTTTGGTGAAAAGTCACATCGATCTGATCTAACTTGATAATATCTCTACTCATAGCTTCTAATCAGCTCCTCTACTAATTCAATATGGGTGTAGTAATCGGCGATTCGCACGTTCTCATCTCCACCGTGGTCTCGGCTATTGGCATTTCCTAGACCGAAGGCCACCATTGGCACCTCTAGGGCATCAAAGACCGTATGCATAGGCCCTGTCCCAGCTGTCGTCGGCAAGACCGAAACGCCCTGTGGATAGAATTTCTTGGCCAACTCGATCACATTGAGAATGGCTGGCGCGCTCATATCGCTTCGATAGCTCATCTCTCCCAAGGTATAGTATAATTCTACCTTATCAAAGCCATTTTTGTCTAGCTGTTTCCGAATTTTTTCCAGAACATCATGCGGTTCTAGGCCAGGAACCAAACGAACCTCTAGCTTGGCACTAGCTTCTGCTGGCAAAATCGTTTTAACCCCTTGCCCTTGATAACCTGACTGAATCCCTTCGATATTAAGGGCTGGCTCAAAAAAGAAACGTTTTAGGAAGGCTACACGATCCTCTTGTAAGAGAGGCAATTCCAAGCCATAAATGCGCCTGATTTCCTCAGGATTGCGTTGGGCGTAGGTATCCACCAAGGCTAGTTCTCGTTCATTTGGCTCTTGAACATCCTCGTACAAGCCTTCTACTAAGATACGGCCATCAGCAGCTCGCAGACTACTTAAGGCCTGGATAAGATACCAAGGTGCTGACTCCACGACACCACCATAACTCGAGTGGATATCCACATCCGCACTTTTTACCTTGGCATCAAAGGTCACAATCCCTTTATTTCCACCAGAGATTTCTAGCTGCTCCAAGGCGTTCTTGGTCCCTTGTTCCCAGACTAGCAAGTCCGCCCCACGAAGTTTGTCTGCATGTTTCTCTAAATACTTATCTAGATCCATAGAAGCGGATTCCTCCGCTCCCTCCATGATAAAGCTGATATTGACAGGCAGGTCATCATGGTGCTGCATATACTTTCTCAGAGCACTCAAACGAGCCGTGATATGACCCTTGTCGTCGTCAACCCCACGTCCATACATAAAGCCATTTCGCACAGAAAGGGTAAAAGGATCCTCTGTCCACACCTGGTCACCATCCGCCGGCACAGTGTCATAGTGGTTATAGAAAATCAAGGTCTTGGCATCCGGACGCGAACTCTTGAAATGTGCCATGACAAAGGGCGCCGTGTAAGTCTCATCAATCTCCACTTCAGCCCCTACTCGCTTGAAAATCTCACCCAGATAGTTTGCGACTTCCTTGAGTCCAACCTGCTGGGCAAAGACTGATTTCTTGGAAATTAAGGTGCGCAAGACTTCAAAATAATGCTGGGCTACATGATCCTTTTCAAATTTTTCAATCTGTTCTTGTTCGCTAGGAAAAACCATTTTTTCTCTCACTTTCTACTGAGGGCTTGTGTCTATGGACGGACTACAAGATCATCTTCTTCAAAACCAACAATCTAGACAAAAGCAAGAGGTGGAAACTCTCCCACCTCCCTGTGTCTTATTACCAAACTGGTTGATCCAAACCGTCTGATGTTTCTTCGATAACTTTTTTCACTTCATCAGTGTGGTAAGCTGCGATAATTTTCTTGATGGCATCAGCTTTAGGTGATGATTCCCAATCTTTTTTCGCAACGATGATGTTGTACCATTGTTTTGAGTTTTCATCAGCTTGTTCTTTGAAGAGTGCTTTCTTGTAGTCCAATTTTGCTTCTGTAACGAAGGTATTGTTTACAACGGCAGCATCAACTGATGACAATGAACGAGCTGTTTGACTAGCGTCCAATTCAGTAATCTTCAAGTTCTTTGGATTTTCTGTGATGTTAGCAACTGTTGCTAGAGCAGTTCCAGAAACATCCAATTTGATCAAACCAGCTGATTGAAGCAAGTAAAGCGCACGGCTTTCGTTTGTTGCATCGTTTGGTACGGCAATTTCACCGTTATCTGGGATTTCTTCCACTTTGGTGTACTTGTTTTCTTCCCCATTTTTACCTGAGTAAAGGCGGATTGGTGAGATGTACGTATCTGCAATCGCTACAAGGTCTTTCCCGTTTTCTTTGTTCCAGTTGTTCAAGAAGTTGTAGTGTTGGAAAGCGTTCAAGTCAACTTCGCCATCAGCAGTTGCCTTGTTTGGTTGAGAGTAGTCAGTGAACTCTGTGAATTCCAATTTAATACCATCTTTTTTAACCAATTCTTGGATTTTATCCCAACGTTTTTCTTCAGAACCGCTACGGTTAACTGTTGCGATTTTAACAACTGTTTCATTGTCCGCTTTCTTTTCTGAATTTCCGCAAGCTGCAAGAGTCAAACCTGCGACTGTAGCAAGAGCTGCTACACCGAGCCATTTTTTGATTTTCATGATTCTTTCTCCTTTAAAAATAATACCGTAATAGTATCTCATACTTTATTTGATTTAACAAATTGTTAATAGATAGGAAGACCTATAGTTTGAAACTATACATATTAAGCTAATATTAAACGACATTCGCTTCTGGACCTCTACATAAAAAAAGCTAGCTAGCTGCTCGCTAGATAGCTTTTAAGAATTATTTACCTTGTCTTCTGCGTCGTGTTGCGATGCCTGCTAAGCCGAGGCTCGCAAGTAAACCGTAAACTCCGAACAGAGTCGTTTGTCCATCTACACCTGAGTTTGTTCCTGTATTTGGTAATGCTTTTGTAGAAGCTTTTTCTCCAGGTTTATTAGCTTCTGCACCTTGAGGTTTATCAGCAAGTTTACGAAGATCAAATTCTGGAAGTGGGGCTTGAATTGGTGCATTTTTTGGTAGGCCAATAATCATTCCATCTTTTTCTGCCACTTTTAGCATATTTTCTGCTTCAAGTACATCTAATAAAGCTTGTAGCTTCGCTTTGGCTTCTGCTAGGGCTGCTTGAGCCACTTTCAATTCAGCCTCTGCTTGATCACTAACTTTCTGAGCCTTTGCTCTATCCTCTTCTGCTTGCTTCAATGTTGTTTCTAAGGCTGATGCTTGATCTTTCAAGGCCATTGCTTTATCGCGTTTTTCTTCTGCATTCTTAATAGCTGTAGCCAATTCTGCTACCTTGGCTTGCAAGGCTTTTAGATTTTGGCTTGCTTTAGTTGCCTCTTGTGATTTTGTAGCAACTAATTCAGATTTTGCTTTCGCATCAGCAGTTAAGGTTGCCAAATCAGATTTAGCTTGTTCCAAATCCTTTTTAACTTGTTCACGCGCATTGACTAAATTATTGGCTTGTTTATTTAATTTATCCAAGTTTGCTAACAAGTCCGCTTTTTTAGTTTCAGTAGCTACTTTTTTAGCATCTTTGTCAGCTTTTTCTGCTTTCAACGATGCAAGTTCAGCCTTAAGATCAGCAGATTTGTCAATAACTGTTTTTTCAACATATACAAAGTGATGCTCAGGCAAGAACTTCATGCGTTTACCATAGAAGGTCGGATGCAATTTATCGTCTTCATTAAAGGCATAGAAATTAGAACGGTATTCCTTCACTGTTTCAGGTGTATAGGCATTACTTATATATGTATGATAAATATAATTAGGATTTTTTCCTTCAATTGTTCCTTGGGCTACACCTACTTTTCCTCCAACCGGTGTAAGCAGGGCTCTGCGGTGTCCGTAGTCGATTCCTTTTATATTATTAAAGTCTGCATACCAAGCTAAGAGTGATTGATAAGCAAACTGTTTATAAGTCATGATCTTATCGAAATTATAAATCGTTTGACCGTTTTTAACTTCCACAAAGTTTGGTCCACCATCGGATCCAGGAATTAGATAAGACATTCCAATATTTTCTACACGAACATCTTCTCCATCTGGGTGTGATAACTTGGTATCATGGCTGAGGACTCCAGTGGTAGCCATTTCATTTGAACGTTCTTGTGCATGTTTAATGTAGGCTTCATCTAGGGCTAAGTCTTGTGTAACACCATTAGCATGACGGAGTTCATTTACTAGCTCAATGAAAGCTTCTGTCAATTTGCGATTGTCCACAACAAACTTAAAGACTGGTCTTGTTTTATATTTGGATGGATTTGCATTGTAGTCAGCCATAGCCTTAGTGAAGCGTTTCATTTCTTCAGTTGCTTCTATTTCAACTTCACGAACACCTTGGAAGTAAACATTCTCCATCAAAGGATTGCCTGAGGCATCTTTAGGACGATATTGCTTGTTATAGTCATAATCACTATCAAAAGCTGGAGCTTTACGTCCTTGTTCTTCTGGATTCAAGACCTTTTTCAAAACTGTTGGTTTGTAATTATCAAGCTCCTTTTGTTTGTCTGCGATCTTGTTCGCTACTGCATTTGCTGCTTTCGTTTGTTCTTGAAGAGACTGATCGGCTTTTTTAACCTCGTTTTCTGCATTAGAGATTTGATTTTTAAGACTTTCATCAGTCATGCCATCTAGTTCAGCTTGTTTTTCTTTTACCTCTGCTGCTTTAGCGTCACGCTTTTCATTGGCAGATTGGCTAGCTGTTTTAGCTTCTGTTTCTGCAGATTTAGCTGCTGTTGCTGTAGATTCTGCATTTGCCAAAGCTTTGTCAGCTTCCGCTTTTTCAGCACTCTTCTCAGATGCTACCTTTGATTCCTTTTCGATGATAGCATCAGCATTTTTAGCTATCTCAATAGCTTTCTTAGTATCGGCAATCTTCTTATCAGCCTTGGCTACATCCTTTTTAGCCTCCGCTTCTTTCGGAGCTTTTTCATCTACAGAGGCTTGAGCTTTTTTAACTTCCTCTTGCGCATCTGTAATCTGTTTTTCAGATGATGATGGTGCAACAGCTTTTTCCTTAGCATCTACAGGCTTTTCATTAGCTTGAACTTCCTGATTTATCGCACTTGCTGCTAACAAAGCAGTCGCTAATGTAAATGAGGATAGAAATTTTTTATATTTCATGACAATCTCCTTTAAAGGTATTATATACTATTATAACCCATGTAAGCGCCTTCTGTCAAAGGATATGAGGTAAAGAGGTCATTTTTTGAATGTGCTTACATAAAAAATACCCCTGTCATTAACAGAGGTGTTTTTAATTATTTAATGTCAGCTTCTGCTGGCAGGTAAGTGTCTCCGAAGAATTGTTTTGACAATTTTTCAAGCGTTCCGTCTTTGTAAAGTTCTTGGATACGTTTGTCTACAAATGTTTTCAACTCATCTTGACCTTTAGCAAGAAGTGGGTAAACGTAAGGTTGTTGGTCGCTTGGAAGTTCGATGACTTTCAAATTGTCCAAACCTTGGTTCTTGATGACTGTTTCAACACCGATTTTATCAAAAATCTTGTAGTCAAACTGACCATCGCTCAAGCGAGACATGATTTGTTGGAAATCAGCCTTGGTGTAGTTAAGAACCGTTGGATTGTCTGCGTGTTGTTTGTTATAATCTTCTAGCTGTTTAGCTGATGTTGTCCCTTGAACAACTTCTGTTGATTTTCCACCGATATCATCAAGCGATTTAATGCTAGAATCATCTTTCTTCACTACAAGGACGTTAGGATTTTTAGCAGTTGGAGCTGCATAAAGGTACTTTTCAGCACGTTCTTTGGTATAGCTGATATTGTTCACAGCCATTTGGTAGCGATCGCTATCAAGGCCTGCAAAGACACCTGACCACTCTGTCTTTTCAAACTTGACATCGTATTTATCAGAGTCTTTAAAGATAGCACGGACTACTTCAATCTCATAACCAGTCAACTCACCATTTTCTTCGTAGTTGAATGGTTTTGGTGAAGCATTGGTTGCAACGATAATTTCTTTCTTACCAGCTGCTGCTCCTTCTTTCTTAGCACCACCTGAGCAAGCTGCTAATACACCTGCGGCAACAAGTCCCAGAGCAGCAAGAGATGAATATTTAACGATTTTTTTCATGTCATTTCCTCCAAAATAGAATACTTTACTATCTTAACAGAAAATATTTTTTTTCGCCATTATATGATTTCTATCTCGGTGATAGGTTTTTCTTATGGCTGACTAAAAGACCAGACGCAAGACTGCAATCAAGACCACCCCAAAAAGAACTGTCACCACTAGATTGCGGTAGCGAAAGGCTATCCAAGCCGTTGGAAAGACTGCTAAAAAGTCCAGCCATTTGATCTGAGGAAGGCTCCCAACCTTGCCAGTCACTACGCTTGAAAGGATCAAGGCAAAGATAATGGAAACAGGCAAGAACTTCAAAAAACGCTCAACGATAGCTGGCAAACCCTTGTACTTGACCAAGATGAAAGGAATCATACGGGGAACCCAAGTCACTAGGCCTGAAAAGATAACGGCTAACAAAAGATATTTACTGACCATCTAAGACCACCCCCATGGTACAACCTAGCAAGGTCGCAAAAAGAACAGCTAGCGACTGAGACACCACTGTCAAGAGCAAAAAGAAGGACACCGCAACAACGGCTAGGATCATCAGCAGATTCCGTACAGGAACCCGTCTTTGCATAATCTGAAATTGCGAGGTAAAAATCCCAACAAACATCCCAACAAGGGCAAAGTCTAATCCAAAGACCTCAGGATTTGGAAGAAGCCCACCTAAAGCTGTCCCCGCAACTGTCCCAATAAACCAGGCTATATAACTATTGAGATTGTTCCCGTGCATCCACATAGGATGGACTTTATCTGTATGGGCTAATTCTCCCATCAAAACCCCATAGGTCTCATCTGTCAGGAGACTGGACATGCCGATATTTTGCCAGAGACTAGTATGGCGAAAATAGGTCGATGCATGCAAGCTCAGCAAAAAGAGTCGCAAGTTGATCAAAAAGACTGTCATAGCAATGGCTGCGACAGGCGCTTGTACTGCAATCAATGCCAACATGGCAAACTGGGCGCTCCCAGCATAAACAAAGAGGCTCATCAAGCCCATCTCAACAGGTGTCACATAGGGCGCGCCAATAATCCCACAGGCCAGTCCGATACTGACATAACCAAGGGCCGTTGGCATGGCTGCCTGCGCCCCCTCCCAAAATCCTTTTTCTTTCATCTTTCTCCTCATATTGTCTTAATAAATGGGCTGAATAAGTTCCAGCCACAGCATGGACTATTATAACACATTCAGGGAAGAGAAAAAAGTTTTGAATCTGAAACTTGGAGCTAGTAAAAAATGCTGAAATCCCAGTGTTATTAATACATTCTAAATTGATCCACCCGAATAGTATACTTTTTATCTTCAATTTCTTTAGCATCTTCATCTTCTGTCGGATAAACATCAATCCAGAATTCTCTCCTTTGTCCTTTCAACTTGACTTTATAGCGATAGCCGTCATCGTATAGTCCTACCGTCTCGGTAGTTACAGATTGGAAATTCGGAAGAGCCTTAATTTCTTTTTTTATAGTCTGGGATAGATTGTTGAGCACTACTTGTTGCTCCACCTTTGAAGTTACAGGAATATGAACTGTCGCTTTTTCCAAGCGATGTGATTTTAAAAATGTGAATCTTGCTCGACCTATATAACTATCCAAAGCAATATTTTCGTAATCATAGAAAAGGCGTCCCGTTTTATAAAAATAGGGGTCTTCTGCATGCCAGCTATCTCGATAGCCCGTCTCGGTTTCTTCTACCACTTCGCTAGCCTCACCAAAAACTTCTTCAAAGGATTTAAGCGGCATATTGAATGAAAGTGATTCAAACAAGACCAGTTGTGTCTTTTTAAAATTATAGCAAGCTGTTAGCAACATGAGTAAAGTTCCTAGAGCAAACAAACTACTGATTATTTTTGTAAATTTCATATTTCTACTATACAAAAAAAGGTTAGGATTTGTCCAAGATAAAAGAGTCAACAATTAACTGACTCTTTATTCTATGGTATAGAAGGAAAGGATTACGATGCATGCCTCCGATATTGACTAATCCCAACCCCATACTCCTTATCTTCAGGCTTTTCATGATATCCAAGTTCTGTCGAATAAACCTCGACCCAGAGATCCTCCGTTTGCCCTTGT
>ERZ772955.2408-NODE-2408-length-10161-cov-7.012864_pt1 | contig 10161 bp, 7 predicted proteins | sample MGYA00511133_ERZ772955 | MGnify/ENA primary metagenome ERZ772955 (study PRJEB29015, sample SAMEA2737914) | human oral metagenome | biome: human oral; feature: human-associated habitat; material: dental | place: China | collected 2149 ... | reverse complement strand
TCATGTTGAACCCACTTGGGGTGCCATCACGTATGAATATCGGTCAGGTTATGGAGCTTCACCTTGGTATGGCGGCTCGTACTCTTGGTATTCACATCGCAACACCAGTCTTTGACGGAGCAAGTTCTGAAGACCTTTGGGACACTGTTAAAGAAGCAGGTATGGACAGCGATGCTAAAACAATCCTTTACGATGGCCGTACAGGTGAGCCGTTTGACAACCGTGTATCAGTTGGTGTCATGTACATGATCAAACTCCACCACATGGTTGATGATAAATTGCACGCGCGTTCAGTCGGACCATACTCAACCGTTACCCAACAGCCACTCGGAGGTAAAGCTCAGTTTGGTGGACAACGTTTCGGTGAGATGGAAGTTTGGGCTCTTGAAGCCTACGGTGCGTCAAATGTCCTTCAAGAAATCTTGACCTACAAGTCTGACGATATCAACGGACGTTTGAAAGCTTATGAAGCTATTACAAAAGGAAAACCAATTCCAAAACCAGGTGTTCCAGAATCATTCCGAGTTCTTGTGAAAGAATTGCAATCTCTTGGTCTTGACATGCGTGTCCTTGACGAAGATGACCAAGAAGTGGAACTTCGCGACTTGGATGAAGGAATGGACGAAGATGTCATCCACGTAGATGATCTTGAAAAAGCCCGCGAAAAAGCAGCACAAGAGGCTAAAGCAGCCTTTGAAGCTGAAGAAGCAGAGAAAGCAACAAAAGCGGAAGCAACAGAAGAAGCTGCTGATCAAGAATAAGCAGTTCACTTAAAATAGAAAGGGAAGAAATAGTGGTTGATGTAAATCGTTTTAAAAGTATGCAAATCACCCTAGCTTCTCCAAGCAAAGTCCGTTCATGGTCTTATGGAGAAGTCAAAAAACCTGAAACAATCAATTACCGTACCTTGAAACCAGAACGTGAAGGACTCTTTGACGAAGTCATCTTTGGTCCTACTAAAGACTGGGAGTGTGCTTGTGGTAAGTACAAACGCATTCGCTACAGAGGGATTGTTTGTGACCGTTGTGGGGTTGAAGTAACGCGTACAAAAGTTCGTCGTGAGCGTATGGGGCACATCGAGTTGAAAGCTCCTGTATCTCACATCTGGTACTTCAAGGGGATTCCAAGCCGTATGGGCTTGACCCTTGATATGAGCCCTCGTGCCCTCGAGGAAGTTATCTACTTTGCGGCTTATGTGGTGATTGATCCTAAGGATACACCACTTGAGCACAAGTCTATCATGACAGAGCGCGAATACCGTGAGCGCTTGCGTGAGTATGGTTATGGATCATTCGTTGCCAAGATGGGTGCCGAAGCTATCCAAGACCTCTTGAAACAAGTAGATCTTGAAAAAGAAATTGCGGAACTCAAAGAAGAGTTGAAAACAGCTACTGGACAAAAACGTGTCAAAGCCATCCGTCGTTTGGATGTTTTGGATGCCTTTTACAAGTCTGGAAACAAACCTGAATGGATGATTCTCAACATCCTTCCGGTTATTCCACCAGATCTTCGTCCAATGTTGCAGTTGGATGGTGGCCGTTTTGCCTCATCTGACTTGAACGACCTTTACCGTCGTGTTATCAACCGTAACAACCGTTTGGCTCGTTTGCTTGAGTTGAATGCACCAGGTATCATCGTTCAAAATGAGAAGCGTATGCTTCAAGAAGCGGTTGACGCTTTGATTGACAATGGTCGTCGTGGTCGTCCAATCACAGGACCAGGTAGCCGTCCACTGAAATCATTGAGCCACATGCTCAAAGGGAAACAAGGACGCTTCCGTCAAAACTTGCTCGGTAAACGTGTTGACTTCTCAGGACGTTCCGTTATCGCCGTTGGTCCAACTCTTAAGATGTACCAATGTGGTGTACCACGTGAAATGGCGATCGAGCTCTTTAAACCATTCGTTATGCGTGAAATTGTCGCTCGTGACATCGTGCAAAACGTGAAAGCAGCGAAACGCTTGGTAGAACGCGGAGATGAGCGTATCTGGGATATCCTCGAAGAAGTGATCAAAGAACACCCAGTACTTTTGAACCGCGCACCGACCCTTCACCGTTTGGGTATCCAAGCCTTCGAGCCAGTCTTGATTGATGGTAAGGCCCTTCGCTTGCACCCGCTTGTCTGTGAAGCCTACAATGCCGACTTTGACGGGGACCAAATGGCCATCCACGTACCGCTTTCAGAAGAAGCCCAAGCAGAAGCTCGTATCTTGATGTTGGCTGCTGAGCATATCTTGAACCCGAAAGATGGTAAACCAGTTGTTACTCCATCTCAGGACATGGTTTTGGGTAACTACTACTTGACCATGGAAGAAGCTGGTCGTGAAGGTGAAGGAATGGTCTTCAAAGACCGTGACGAAGCTGTTATGGCTTACCGCAATGGCTATGTTCACCTCCACTCACGTGTTGGTATCGCAACAGACAGCCTCAACAAACCATGGACAGAAGAGCAAAAACACAAGGTCTTGCTGACAACGGTTGGTAAAATCCTCTTCAACGACATCATGCCAGAGGGTCTACCTTACTTGCAAGAACCAACAAATGCTAACTTAACAGAAGGTGTTCCAGCTAAGTACTTCTTGCCACTTGGTGGTGATATCAAGGAAGCTATCAGCAATCTTGAACTCAACCCTCCATTCAAGAAGAAAAACCTTGGAAATATCATCGCTGAAATCTTCAAACGTTTCCGTACGACAGAAACATCTGCCCTACTTGACCGTATGAAGAACCTCGGTTACCACCACTCAACTCTTGCAGGATTGACAGTGGGTATTGCCGATATCCCAGTTGTTGAAGACAAGGCTGAAATCATCGAAGAATCACACAAACGTGTAGAACAAATCACTAAACAATTCCGTCGTGGTATGATCACAGACGACGAGCGCTACAATGCAGTTACCGCTGAATGGCGTGCGGCTCGTGAAAAATTGGAGAAACGTTTGGTTGCCAACCAAGATCCTAAGAACCCAATCGTTATGATGATGGACTCTGGAGCTCGTGGTAACATCTCGAACTTCTCACAGCTTGCCGGTATGCGTGGTCTGATGGCTGCTCCGAACGGACGTATCATGGAATTGCCAATCCTTTCAAACTTCCGCGAAGGTTTGTCAGTACTCGAAATGTTCTTCTCAACTCACGGTGCCCGTAAAGGTATGACCGATACGGCCCTTAAGACAGCCGACTCAGGTTACTTGACTCGTCGTTTGGTTGACGTTGCCCAAGACGTTATCATCCGTGAGGACGACTGTGGAACAGACCGTGGTCTCTTGATCCGTTCTATCGCAGAAGGAAAAGAGATGATCGAGTCTCTCGAAGAGCGTCTCAATGGTCGTTATACTAAGAAAACTGTTAAACACCCAGAAACTGGCGCAGTGATCATTGGTCCAAATGAGTTGATTACAGAAGACAAGGCGCGTGAAATTGTCAATGCTGGTGTGGAAGAAGTCACTATCCGTTCCGTATTTACATGTAACACTCGTCACGGTGTCTGCCGTCACTGTTATGGTATCAACTTGGCGACTGGTGATGCGGTTGAAGTTGGTGAAGCAGTTGGTACAATCGCTGCCCAATCTATCGGGGAACCTGGTACACAGCTTACAATGCGTACCTTCCACACGGGTGGGGTTGCCTCAAATACCGATATCACTCAGGGTCTTCCTCGTGTCCAAGAAATCTTTGAAGCCCGCAATCCGAAAGGGGAAGCGGTCATCACAGAGGTTAAGGGTGAAGTTACTGCTATTGAAGAAGATGCATCTACTCGTACTAAGAAAGTCTTTGTCAAAGGTGCAACTGGTGAAGGTGAATATGTAGTGCCATTTACAGCCCGCATGAAGGTGGAAGTGGGCGATCAAGTCTCTCGCGGTGCTGCCTTGACCGAAGGTTCTATCCAACCGAAGCACTTGCTGGCTGTCCGTGATGTCTTGTCTGTTGAAACTTACCTGCTTGCTGAGGTACAAAAAGTTTACCGTAGCCAAGGGGTAGAAATCGGCGACAAACACATTGAGGTAATGGTTCGTCAAATGATTCGCAAGGTACGCGTCATGGATCCAGGTGATACAGATCTCCTCATGGGAACTCTCATGGATATCACTGACTTTACAGATGCTAACCGTGATGTGGTTATCTCAGGCGGAGTGCCTGCGACAGCTCGCCCAGTCCTCATGGGAATCACCAAAGCTTCCCTTGAAACGAACAGCTTCCTTTCTGCAGCTTCCTTCCAGGAAACAACTCGTGTCCTGACAGATGCTGCGATCCGTGGTAAGAAAGACCATCTGCTCGGACTCAAGGAAAATGTTATCATCGGTAAGATTATCCCAGCCGGTACTGGTATGGCTCGTTACCGTAACTTGGAACCACAAGCAATCAATGAAGTTGAAATTATTGACGAAGTTGTGGAAACAGCAGAGACTGAAGAAGTTGAAACAAGCGTAGAATCATAAGAACTTGCTTGAGTTTACAATATAAAAGTCTATCAGGAAGAGAATCTTGTATTCTCTTCTTTTTTGTTAGCTTGGACGGAGGAGGCGCAGTTAGAATACAATTGGAAGTTTCAGAGATCCATTTTGTTGCTATATTGAATCGAAAGCATAGGAAAAGAGCTTCCTAGTGAGCATGATGGCACATTTTTTTGACTTTACATGGCTCTTAGCTGTACAGTGAGGGAAAAATTCGATATACTAAGTAAAAGGAGGAAAAAATGAAAATTTTTTTGCAAAAAGTAGAATATAGTTTACTGGCTTTATTTTTAGCTGTACAGACTCAAGTTCCTTTTATGATGATCCAGTTTTACAAAGGTCGAGATCAAAGTTTTTCAATGGGATACACCTTGCTTGTCCTGATGGTTTATTTTCTGATTATTTTTTATGCCCTGCGAATGGCCAAAAAAGAAGGTTTACTGACCCTTGATTTTAGCTTTTTTAATTTAAAATCAGTGATTTGGTTGGTATTATCCTATCTGATAGGTATTGGAATTAATATCTTTGCAGCGATTATCATGGTTCTAGAGGGTCAATTTTCAGGAACGACAGCCAATCAAACTGCTTTGCAAGAGTTATTTCAGAGTACACCCGTTATCTTGATTGTTATGGGAGCACTTTTCTCAGCACCAATTTTGGAAGAGATTCTTTTCCGTGGTTTGATTCCCAAAAAGCTATTTCCCCAGCATGAGTTGATTGGTTTGGTGGTTGGTTCTATCCTTTTTGGTTTTTTCCATGGTCCGACCAATATCGGTAGTTTTATCCTTTATGCTGGTATGGGGGGCGTTCTAGCTTTGGTGGTTCACCAGACTAAGCGTTTGGAAATGGGAATTTTAGCCCATATGTTGCGGAATGCCATTGCTATTCTAGTGATGATTGCCGCACAAGGCTAACGATAGATAATTGACAGATGAAGAGGTCAGCTTGACCTCTTTTTTGACATTTCAGGGATAAAAAGTGACTTTTTAGGGCAGCGAGCCAACAGGGTAAATCTTTTGCTTTATAATGAGAATTGTATCTTAGCTTTAGGGAGTGAAAAATATGCGTCTCAAATTTCAAAAATCTATCCAAATCTCATTAGTAGTTATGCTGCTTGAATCGGGTTTGTTGCTTTTGCTTCAGCCAATGACCAACCGCTTGGTTTTATCAAGTCCTAGTTTGCTCTTTATCTTTCTGCTTTTGCTCATTCTTTTTGGGTATGCCTCTTACTTTTCTCGTGAGTGGCGGGATTTTAAGATAGAGCTACGTGTTTCCAAGCCCTTTCCACACTTGCGCTACCTCTACTTTTTGATGATTGCAAGCAATGCAGCAGGCCTTGTTCTTCTTTGCAGTCAGACCAGTTTGGTGCAAGCCCCCTTGCAGCAGCTAGTTTCAGACAGTTTTTTGGCTTCCTCCTTGCTGCTACTTGGTATGGACTTACTGGCTTTGTCGCCGCAGGTTGGCCAAAATAGGCAGATGAAATATGGGAAAAGTTGGCCTTTTGCCTTGGGAATCACTCTCTTTGCTTTTCTGATAAATCCTGAAGAATTATCTTGCTTTCTAATTTATCTAAGTTTAGGCATGGCTTTTGTCCAGCTCTTAAAAGCCTGGGTTAGCTCTCTAGAATTATCCTTACTGGCTCATCTTCTTCGGAATTTACTTCTGATCCTCCTTTTGCCTTTCTGTTTGTAAAAAGTGTTTTCTTAAATAGCGGAATTGTGGTAAAATGATAAATGAAACAAGAGTCTGAGAGGACTGCTTGTAGGATCAAGTGCAGTTTGTAAAACTGATGCTGCATCTGCTGTTGGCTTTGCTGTACACTAGATGGGTGTGCCTTTTTTGTTGAAAGGCAGTAGTAGCAAGGGGAAAGGAAATACGATGAATCTAAGACAACTTGCTCCAGAGGGCAAGACGGCCCTTTGTGGGATTCTCAATGTTACCCCAGATTCCTTTTCGGATGGGGGCAAATATGATACGGTGGAAAAGGCTCTGGAGCAGGCGCACAAGATGATAGCTCAGGGAGCTCATTTGCTAGACATCGGTGGCGAGTCGACTCGTCCACGTCCAGGCAGCCATTTTGTGGATATTGAGGCAGAGATAGGGCGTGTGGTGCCGGTGATTGAGGCTCTTCGTCGGGAGACTGATATTCTCATTTCTGTGGATACTTGGAAGGCGTCAGTTGCAGAAGCAGCTTTGGCCGCTGGAGCTAATATCATCAATGACATCACAGGACTCTTGGGTGATGAGAGAATGGCAACTGTGGCTGCCAAGGCTGGAGCGCCAGTTATCGCCATGTTCAATCCAGTCATGGCTCGACCCCAACATGCCGGTTCGAAAATCTTTCCGACTTTCGGCTTTGAGCCAGCTTTTACCGAGTCAGAATTAGCGGACTTTGAACAGCTGGGTATTCAGGCACTCATGTGGGCATTTTTTGAAAAGACACTGGCAAGAGCTGAGAAAGCTGGTCTGGACCGTGAGCAAATCATGCTGGATCCAGGGATTGGTTTTGGCTTGACCAAACGGGAAAATCTCTTGCTCTTACAGGAACTGGACAGCATTCATCAGGCAGGCTTTCCCATTTTTCTGGGTGTCTCTCGCAAGCGATTTTTGGTCAATATATTAGAAGAAAATGGTTTTGAAACTGCCCCAGAGACGGCAGCTGGTTTTCAAAACAGAGACCTAGCTTCAGCTCATTTGACCAGCATTGCAGCTAGTCAGGGTGTCGAGGCTGTGCGGGTGCATGATGTGGAGGTCCATCGGATGGCGGCTGAGATTGGCGATGCCATTCGACTGGCTCAGAAAATGGAAGATCTAAATTTACGGCAGTATAAATGAGTATGATAAAAGAAGAATTGCCAGATTTAAGCTGGCTGGAAGCCTATCGGACGGATAGTCCTAATTTTGGCTTGGAACGAATGGAGCGGATGCTGGCGCTGCGGGGAAATCCTCACTTGCAGCTGTCAGTGATTCATATAGGGGGTACCAACGGGAAGGGCTCAACCATTGCCCACCTGCGTCAACTCTTGGAAACGCGAGGTCTGCGTGTGGGAACCTTTACCTCTCCCTATCTGATCAGCTACAATGAACAAATCGCCATCAATGGGCAGCCGATTTCTAATCAGGATTTGAGGCGTCTGCTAGAGACTTATCGAGCTCTCTTTGAGGAGCAAGCGCACGATGAGGTTTTGCAGGGGGTGACTGAGTTTGAAATCATGACGGCTTTGGCCTATGATTATTTGGCTCAGGAAGAGGTTGATGTGGCCATTATGGAGGTCGGCATGGGCGGCCTCTTGGACAGTACCAATGTCTGCCGCCCTGATTTGACAGCCATTACGACCATTGGCTTAGATCATGTGGCTCTGCTGGGGAATTCTCTGGCAGCGATTGCCGAGCAGAAAGCTGGAATTATCAAGCCAAATGTGCCCTTAGTGACTGGATGGATTGAGCCAGAAACTCTGGCAGTCATAGAGGGCAAGGCTCATCAAATGCAAGCGCCCCACTATGTTTATGGGCAGTCTTATCAAGTTCAGAGCTTGGGCGGGACTGACTCAGGAGAGCATTTTAGCTTTTCCAATGCTTATCGTGAGGAGGAGCATTACCTAACGCCTCTTTTGGGGCAACATCAGGTAGATAATGCTGGTTTGGCGATTCAGCTCTGTGACCTCTATTGTCAGAGCAAGCAGCTACCGCTTTTAACAAAAGAGCAAGTTGGTGCGGCTTTACTGGCGACAAACTGGCCGGGGCGGATGGAGCAGATTTCGCACCAGCCTCGCATCTTGCTTGATGGCGCCCACAATCCTCATGCTATGGAGAGATTGACGAGGACTTTGAACCAACATTATCCAGACTTGGATAAGAAAATCCTTTTTAGCTGTATCCAGACCAAGTCTCTGGAGGAAATGGTCGGTCAACTCAAGCAAGTACCTAAGAGTCAGCTGATTTTGACCAGTTTTGCGGATCCACGGAGCTTTTCCAAAGAAAAAATGGAGGCGCTGGCTTGCGAGCAGGGCTTGAACTATGCTGATTGGCAGGACTTTTTAGAGGCTTATTTGAAAGCTGAGCATGGGACCGATGAGCTCTTGCTGATTACGGGCTCCCTTTATTTCCTGGCTCAGGTCAGGGCCTATATCATTGACAAAGAAAAAGAACATAGGAGTATATATGGACACGAAGAAAATTGAAGCAGCTGTTGCTCAGATTATTGAGGCGATTGGCGAAGACGGAAGCCGCGAAGGCTTGCAGGAGACACCGCAGCGCATTGCTAAGATGTATCAGGAAATCTTTGCTGGGCTGGGCGAGACGGCTGAGGAGCATCTATCCAAGTCTTTTGAAATCATTGACAATAATATGGTAGTGGAGAAGGATATTTTCTTTCATTCCATGTGTGAGCACCACTTCCTGCCATTTTACGGGAAGGTTCACATTGCCTATGTGCCTAATGGCCGGGTAGCAGGCCTGTCCAAGCTGGCTCGTACGGTAGAAGTATATGCCAAGAAACCACAGATTCAAGAGCGATTGACCGTGGAGATTGCTGAAGCCTTGATGGACTATCTGGGTGCTCAAGGGGCCTTGGTCTGGGTGGAAGCTGAGCATATGTGTATGAATATGCGTGGAGTCAGAAAGCCTGGCACCGCAACGGTTACTACAGCAGCGCGTGGTGTTTTAGCGACGGACAAGGATCTAAAAAATGAAGCTTACAAACTGATGGGACATTAAGGACTTGACAGCAAGGAGAGGAGAGTCATGGATCAGCTACGGATTAAGGATTTGGAAGTGTACGCCTATCATGGTGTTTTTGGAGCGGAAAAAGAACTGGGCCAGCGTTTTGTGCTGGATCTGATTTTGGACTATGATATGACTCGAGCGGCCAAAACAGGCGATCTGACAGCTTCTATCCACTATGGAGAATTGGCTCAAGATTTGACCCACTGGTGTCAGGAAAGCAAGGAGGACTTGATTGAGACGCTGGCTTACAAGCTGATTGATCAGATTTTTCTGACCCATCCTTTAGTGCAGAAGGTCAGCTTGGAGGTCAAAAAGCCTTGGGCACCGGTGCCGCTGCCTTTAGAGACTTGCTCAGTCAAACTAGTGCGTCAAAAGCGGAAGGCCTTTATCGCTTTGGGAAGCAATCAAGGCAACCCAGCTGCCAATCTGGATGCTGCTTTGGAAAAAATGGCAGAGCAAAATATAAGAATTTTGCAGGCATCAAGCCGCATTGAGACGGAGCCTTGGGGTGGCGTTGAGCAAGATCCGTTCCTCAATCAAGTTGTTGAAGTGGAGACCTGGCTCAATCCTGAGGAATTAATGCAGACACTCTTGGCTATCGAAGCGGAACTAGGGCGCGTGCGGGAGATCAAATGGGGACCGCGCGTGATTGATCTGGATATCCTTTACATAGGACAAGAAGAGTTATACAGTCCAGACTTGATTGTTCCTCATCCTTATGTGGCGGAGCGAGCTTTTGTATTGCAATCTCTAGTGGAAATTGCCCCACACTTTGTCGATCCCGTGCAGAAAAAAAGCATCCGCCAGCTCTGGGATGCGGTTGAAAGATGAAAAAAGAAACTTGTCGCAAGGCAAGTTTTTTTCTTGTCTGAACTTTCTCTGAACTTGTCCTTGTATACTAAAGAAAAACAAAAGGAGTTCAGTATGGAACATATGGTGAAAATAGAAGGAGTCTGCAAAAAGCATGGCAGTAAGCAGATTTT
>ERZ772955.2403-NODE-2403-length-10176-cov-9.980140_pt1 | contig 10176 bp, 8 predicted proteins | sample MGYA00511133_ERZ772955 | MGnify/ENA primary metagenome ERZ772955 (study PRJEB29015, sample SAMEA2737914) | human oral metagenome | biome: human oral; feature: human-associated habitat; material: dental | place: China | collected 2149 ... | reverse complement strand
CGAACCCGCCCGACGTCGACGACGCAGAAAACGCGGGGGCCTCGACCTTCCCGGAGTCGGGCTCCAGCTCGCAGGCCGCCAGGCGCAGCAGAGTGGTCTTGCCCGCGCCGTTCGGGCCGACGACGCAAAGGCGTTCGCCGCCCGCGCACACGAAAGAAACGTCGGTCAGCAGCGGCTCGGACGTGAAAGAAAAATAGGCATGGGAAAAAGATATGACTGACAAGAGAAACACCGATCGTTGTAAAACGGGTAAGGGACGCGGTCTCTCGTTGTCAGCCTGCCATGCGGCCATCGTATACGCGGAGCCTCGGAGACGGCAAGCGGGATTTCGCTTTATGTAAGGATTTCCTTGCGTAAATGAGGAGGTTCCCTTAGGGTTGTCGAAGGCAACGACGTCGAACAGCGATGTCCGGCCGGCAAACAGTTTCAAAAGACCTGTAAACACCCCCAAAGGAGAGGCCAATATGGTCAAACGTCAGTTCCCGAAGCCCAGCGAGATTTTCGATCTGCTGCATTTCAAGACTCCGACACTGAACGCGAAGAAACGTCGGCTCGACAAGTCCCTCACCGTGTGGGACTTGCGGAAGATCGCCAAGCGTCGCACGCCGAAGGCCGCCTTCGACTACACGGACGGGGCGGCCGAGGGCGAGCTCTCGCTCAGGCGCGCCCGCCGCGCCTTCCAGGACATTGAGTTCCATCCGGACATCCTGCATCCGGCCGAGGACGTCGACACCTCGTGCGAGATCCTCGGCGGCCCGTCGTCGATGCCGTTCGGCATAGCCCCCACGGGCTTCACGCGGCTCATGCAGACCGAGGGCGAAATCGCCGGAGCGGGCGCGGCGGGAGCGGCCGGCATCCCCTTCACGCTCTCGACGCTGGGAACGACGTCGATCGAGGACGTCAAAGCCGCCAATCCCCGCGGCAGAAACTGGTTCCAGCTCTACGTCATGCGCAAGCGGGAGATCTCCTACGCGCTCGTCGAGCGCGCCAAGAAGGCGGGATTCGACACGCTGATGTTCACCGTCGACACTCCGGTGGCCGGCGCGCGCCTTCGGGACAAGCGCAACGGCTTCTCGATCCCGCCCCAGATCACTTTGAAGACGGTGCTCGACGCCGTCCCTCGCCCGTGGTGGTGGTTCGATTTCCTGACGACGCCCAAGCTCGAGTTCGCCTCCCTGAAGTCGACGGGCGGAACCGTGGGAGAGCTGCTTGACAACGCGATGGACCCGACCATCAGCCACGACGACCTCGCCGTGATTCGAAGCATGTGGGACGGGAAGATCGTCGTCAAGGGGGTGCAGACCGTCGCCGACGCGAAGAGGCTCGCCGACGCCGGAGTGGACGGCGTCCTGCTGTCGAACCACGGCGGCCGCCAGCTTGACCGGGCCCCCGTTCCCTTCCATCTGCTGCCGCACGTGGTCCGCGAGGTCGGCAAGGACACGGCCGTGATGGTTGACACCGGCATCATGAACGGCGCGGACATCGTCGCCTCGGTTGCCCTGGGCGCCGATTTTGCGCTCATCGGGCGCGCCTACCTATACGGGCTCATGGCGGGCGGCCGCGCGGGCGTCGATCGGACGATCGCCATTTTGCGCGACGAGCTCGTCCGCACGATGAAGCTGCTGGGAGTCTCCTCGATTGCGGAGCTGGAGCCCCGCCACATCACCCAGCTCACGCGCTATGTGCCGGTTCCCAAGCTGGCCCAGCACGTGGCGGAGAGCGTCGGCTGAGCATAGCTCGGCGCGGCCAGGCGGCGTTCCCCGAACGGCCGCGCCTGGGTTTGCCGCCCGGCAAAGCTCGGTGTGGCGCGTGCGGCGCCCGGCAGGCACACATCCTGCCGGGCGCCGCCGTTTCGCACTCGCCGCCCTCAGGGTTTTAGAATGAACTTGCAATAACCTTGAGGGAAGCGAGGAAGCAATGATTCGCAACGTCCACGAACGCGTCGTCGATGCGCCGATTGAGCGGCTGGGCGCCTTGCTTGACGGGCTGGGCCAAAAGGGCGATCGCCTCTGGCCTGCGCAAAACTGGCCGCCCATGGTGCTGGACCGACCGGTCTCCGAAGGCGGCGCCGGAGGCCACGGGGCCATCCGCTATCACGTGGCCGAGTACGAGCCCGGCGCGAGGGTGCGTTTCGCCTTCGACCCCGCCACGGGGATCGACGGCGCGCACGAGCTGAGCCTCGATGAGCTTTCAGACGGCCGCTGCCGCATGAGGCACGTGCTCGTCGGGCGTGCCCGCGGCCGCATGCGGCTGCTTTTTCCTTTGGCAGTCGAACCTCTTCACGACGCCGTCGTCGAGGACATGTTCGACAACGCCGAACGCGAGGCGACGGGAACGCTCGCCCGCCCCGCGAAATGGCCCCTGCGGGTGCGCCTGCTCCGGCGGCTCTTCCGCTAAAGGAAGCTGGCGGGGTCAACAAGTAGGGGAGGCGGCGCGGGAACGGCCCGACGTCGAACTCCGCCGCGTCCAAACCTTCCGTTTTGACTTCGGCCGCTGCCGGTGATGTGACTGCCGGTGAAACGAATTACTTGCGCGAGGCGAATTGCGCGATCGCCATGACGAGGTCCTCGACCCGCGCCCGCGACCAGCGCGTGCGAGGGTCGGGCTCGATGAAGCTGAAGATCGTTGAGGCCATGATGTAGACGGAGGGCCTCCATTCGGCGACGTCGGTGCTGCCGAATGCGCGCAGGTAACGCGGAGACTCGTAGGCCGGCCCTCCTAGGCCTATCTTTGCCACGAGGCCCATGATCGCTGCCCCGGCCGCCCGGCTCATGAGCTCGAAGCCGTCGGGGCCGGCCAGAGGGGGAACGAGGCGGTAGCCGAGGATCGCCGAGAGCTGGGCGTACACGCGGGCGCGGGCCAGCACGTATCGGTCCTCGGTCGCGGCGAGCTCGGCCGCTACGGCGTCGCGAATGCCGTCGTCGGCGATCCCCTGGTGGCAGGCGACGAGGGCCGCGAACGTGTTCCACTCCGGGGAGGCGACGATCGAATCGTAGTCGGCGCCGATCGCCACGCGAAACATTTCGACGACGACGTTGCGCCGCCCTTGGGCCGTTCCCAGGTGCTCGATGCGATCGAGGACGATCGCGCCTGCGGGCTCGGCGATGGCCGACTCCGTGACCGGAAGGGTGGTGCCGCTGGCGAGCTCGAGCAGCACCTCGCCGTAGAACTCGTGGAGTTTGGGCCAGCGCCGATACGCCGAATCGCGCGGAACCCCGGCCTCCTGGACGATCTGTTCGAAGGCGAGGTCGTCGAGCTCCGCGGAAATGCCCTGTTGGTGAATCAGCGAAACGGCGACGTCGAGCATCTTGCGCTCTGTCTCCCTGTCGTTGATTCGCGTGGTGGGCATGGCAAAGAGTTTAACAAGGGCGATGCGGCGGCAGAGGAGGCCGAAACGACGCAGACAGCCTCCGAACGCAAGCTGATACAGTGCCGTTTTCAATCGACGTGCAGCGGGAATTCCGGCGGTTTTCAGCCGATAGAGCCGCGGCGCTTTTCGCGAACGATTCCAATTGACGCGGGCGAAATAGGCTCCGTGGGCTACCCTCATGGGCACCGACGGGTAAAGGTGCCCATCCTGCTAGAGTACTGGGCCGAAGCCTAGAGCATGAGGCCCAAACCAAGGGATCCTACGGCCAGCAGAGGGAACGTGCCCTGCTTGACGGCGGCGGCCCTGTGCGGCGCGGAGGCGATAAAAAGGACGGCCGCGGCGGCCAGCATCGAAGCGGCGCCCGCGAAGGCCAGCGTCAGCCCGACGGCGCTCGATCCGGCGGCCTGCGCGGCGATTCCGACGATCGCCAGCAGTGCCAGGAACAGGTTGTAGAAGCCCTGGTTGAAGGCCATGAACTTCGTCGTCCGCGCCTCCTCGACGGAGCCCGTGCCGAATGCGGCCCGCGCCCGCTCGCTCTCCCAGGCGATCGACTCCAGATAGAAAATATAAATATGAATGAGCGCGGCGACGGCGGCGAAAATGAGTCCTGCGACGATCATGGGGCACCTTCTTGAGTTGACGTTCGGTGAGTTTGATGATTGGCGGGCTTGATTGTTGGAGAAGTCGGCAGCCGACGAGCGCGGGCAGACAACCGGCGAGCGCAAAGCCCGACGGCCCGAGAAGCGCCCGCTCGGCCTGCTTTCGCACGGGCGCAAACGGGCGCTTTCGGGCAGGGGCGTGCCCTCATAACCGTCAAGCCGCAACGGCTACCGCGGCCGGCGCTGTTGCGAGCGCCGTGGCTTCCGCCGGCTTGGGGCGAAGACGGCCCTTTTCATCACCCAGTCGAAGGCCCTCGTGGGCAGCATCGCATGGGCTGCGACCAAAGGCTTGGCGCCGAAGCCGACGAGGTAGCGGGGCCGGGGCCGTTTCGCGTTGACGGCCCGCGAAATCGCTCGCACCACGACGTCGGGGTCGGACATCATCTTGCCCGAATACTGGCGGCGCATGCCTTCCGCCGTCTTGACGGCCGTTTGCTCATACGCCCCGCCCTTCGAGGACTCGGCGAGGTGGTCGGCGGCAATGTCGGCCCATTCGGTTTTGATTCCGCCGGGCTCGATGAGCACGACGTCAATGCCGAACTCGGCCGCCTCCATGCGCAACGCGTCAGAAAGGGCCTCCACCGCGTACTTCGTGGCGTGGTACCAGCCTCCCATGAAGCTGACGAGCCGCCCGCCCATGCTCGAGACGTTGACGATCGTGCCCGACCGCCTTTCGCGCATATGGGGGAGGGCGGCCTTCGTCAGAGCGGCGAGGCCGAAGACGTTGACGTCGAACTGGCGGCGCGCCTCGTCGATCTCGACGTCTTCGATCGCTCCGTAGGACCCGTAGCCCGCGTTGTTCACCAGCACGTCGATGCGCCCGCGTTCGGCGACGACCCGCCCGACGGCGTCCTTGCACGCCTCCTCGTCGGTGACGTCAAGCTCGATGGTGTGCACGCCATATTCGGTGAGCGGCGCCATCCTTTCGACGCGCCTGGCTGCGCCGTAGACGGAATGGCCCTGCAAGGCCAGCTCTTTCGCCGCTTCGAACCCCATGCCGCTGCTTGCGCCGGTGATGAGGATTGCCTTCTTGTCTACGGCTTTGACCGTAGAGGGTTTCTTCGCCATTGTCTGCCTTTCAGGTTGTCGAGGCCGTTTGGCCCGTTTCGCTACGCGCTCGCTTTCGTAGCCTCCAAACGCGGCTTTTCCGCAAGGCGTCGCGGTTCGATGATCCGAGATGAAAGTGTATCGATTCGAAGCGCAACGCACCGGTTGTTGCGCTGTGGGCGATTCGCGGCGCAACCCACTCGGTTGCCGTACTGCAAGCGACCTGATGAAATGCATGCGCACAATCGTGCGGACTCCCAAAAGCAACTTTTCTACCGCATGACGATGAGAACCACATGAGAACCACGTACCCAAAAGCGTAAGGTCCCATATCGGCAACGCTAACAGCCTGCAAAGGGAAAGTTCTTTGCTTAGTGCCTCCGATATATGTGACTCTGAAGCGATAAAAAAATCATACCTATGGAAATTACCGTGCGTATGCCGACGAAAAGGCAAGTATTAGTCCCAACGGTGCTTAGTTCTGCAGCTCAGACGGCAGCTCCGCTGATTCCCAGCATCGCGAAAAAGGTTATACACGTCTTGGCAAAAGCCATGGACTTTACTTTCCTTTCGTCATCTACTTATCACCAAAGGTATGAAGATTTATATGTTTACTGCAAATAATCATTCTTGCAATCAAAAATCATTATTCCAAAACTATTTCCCCACTCAGTAAGTTTTCGAAACCATTCGAGATTCACCAATGATTGACAATCAATTTTAATAATAAAAGACTCTTGAAGTTTCTTACCTTTTTCTTTAATACCAAAAGATCTTAAAACACCTGCAAGAGCATCAAAAAAATCATGGTCTCCAACAAGAGCGCGCTTTTCGTCAATCTCACCACGTATGGTTTCCGATTCACTTAGAATTACTTTATCTTCAATGTTACGATCTTTTGGATTAGATCGACTTATAACTATCTCGGCAATGATTTGTACATTGGTTTCTCCGGGTTCAATTTTACCAAAAGGAAAATCCTTAAAATTTAAAGAAAGTTTTCGTCTTTCATTAACAATTCGAACGGCCGCAAGGCTGGTCGCTAAAGAAAATGCGCTGACTAGAATATCATTACTGCTAGGAACTGAGGAGCCGCCATTGCTTCTCCTAGCGCTGTCGGTCTTAACCTCGATGATTCTGAGAAGAAGTGACGGATTTCCCGTTGCAATATCAATGAACATATCATGTGTCGAGGTGTATATAACATTCTCTAAAGAAAGAACAGGGTCGACGGCGTAGTCATCATAGTCTCTGTCTACCAGGAATCTAACATTGCTAAACCCTTTGTCGTGGGCAAATTTTGCCGCTTTAAGAACATTCTGTTTGCCTCCAGCTCCAGCAAGAAGAATGAGCTTTTCCGAGACGTGAGGCTCAAGGACAAGGCGATCGTCATGACCCTCCACGACAAGAACCAACTTGCCGAGTCCACGTGACATCATGATCGTTGAAAAAAAATCATTCTCATCTAGATACTTAAGCATCGAAAGGAGCTTCCTCTGGACCTAAACGAATTGCATGATTCCATTGATCATGAATGATCTGAGGAGAGTGCGTAGCAACAATAAACTTGAATCCTGCTAATTCAGCGATTCTATTCACATCTGGTATGAACGAAATTTGCCAAACTACATGAAGAGAAATTTCCGGTTCATCAATAAGAACAAAACCTCCTTTAGGAACATTAAAAAGAAGATCAATCATCAAGATTATTTCATGTTGTTCCCCTGAGGATAGTGATTGCAAAGGAATTTTTCTTGACGATTTGGCATGTTCTACTAGAAGTCCTTCATTGGCGGTTACTTTAAGTTTCTTATTGAGTAAACGATTGTTGATAATCTCCTCTAGAAGCTCAATTTTCTTGAGTAATTCTATAAAAGGTTCAAACTTTTTATCGGTATCTTCAAGATACTGATTGAGCAGTTTAAGGTCCCATTCATCAAGTGTTCTTCTAGGGAGAGAAAGTTCGTTATCTAATGAAACCGAAGCTACCTGACCTAAACGACTGCGAAAGTCATTTTGCTCGTCATAACGTAATCTAACCTTCTGCTCGTTTAAACCATTATTTTGGTCGCTTTGTAATTTATCACCCAGAACTCTATTCGGAAATGTTCTGTCGAGCTGCTGAGTAATTCTCGAGTGCTCTGTTTGGGCCTTGTCCAGGCGTGACTGAATTATGGCTGCCTGCTTATTAATTCGCGATTCTGATCGACTGAACCTTCGTGCTCCTCTAAATCGTTCTCTTGACGGTACTTTTGCGTTTTCCCCGACCCGTAAACGTTGGGTTTCGATCAGAAAAATCGGTACTTGTTTAGTAAATTCACTTGCTTGCTCACGAGCAGAATTTTTTTTACCTGGCCGGCGACGCCAACGACCTTTAAACTTTTCACGAAGCTCTTCGATCTCGTAAACGTCATTTTCAAGAAGATCAACCCAGTAACCCTCGGAAAGCTCGTCGTAGCGATCACTGCGTTCTAAAAAATCTGTAAAGTCATCTTCTTCATGTTTCCAACATATTGGATCTTGATTCGGGCGCTTAAGTGTGTATACAGGAATGCGGGACGAAAATCTTGTTGCCAAGCTATCAAGTTCGCTTAGTTTATGTCGCTTGCTTCCTTCGAACTTAACGCTAAGTTCGGACCCGTCAGAATAGATTAGTGTCGCGGTATCGAAAGGAAGAACGGCTAGAGTATCTCCCTGGAGCCGTGACAGTGCGTTAACTATTTCTAGAAACTTAGTTTTGCCCACACCATTCGGGCCATAGATGATGACAAACTTGTCATTCTTGTCAATCGTTATTGAATGATCATATTCCCCAAGTACGCCCTTTACGGATGCAGTAACCAAAGTAAGGTTTAACTTGTCCATGCTTCATTATTCCGCATTGCCTTCCAAAGCGCAATAGAGGTTTGGAAGCGCTTAGCCGTATCATTTTGGAATTGATAGGTACATAACAACCCACAAACCTGCGCGAGCAACCTGCACGGAAGGCAGGTCAGACAGCCAGCGCAACAAAGACAAACAAGGAGGCCACAGCCACATGGACGACGATCGCGAGGGGCGCATGAGAGTCGGCAAGCCGCTTCTTTTGGCCGTCGACGCGGGATTGTTGCTGTATTGGACGGCCGTCTTCCTCGACCTCATACCCAAGGAGCAGCGCTTCAGAGACTACTCCAACCCGATCATGCAGGCGTGGAACTGGTCATTCTTCCCGCTCGACCTTTCGGCTGCGCTTCTGGGCTTTCTCGGCGTGTATCTCGTGCGCAAGGGCCGTGCGGCGGGCGAGCTGGTTGTGACCGTCGGCCTGACGCTCACCTTCTGCGCCGGATTCATGGCCCTCTCGTTCTGGTCGTACTACGGCGACTTCAACCTCTGGTGGTGGCTTCCAAACGCTGCGCTCGTCCTCGCCCCCGTCGTCGGCTTTCTGGAAATGTCGATCGGCAAGGTCTGCGGCAGGAAAGCTTAGCGGGCCATGCCGTCAGACTTTTCTAGCTTTCCAGCTTTCTCAGGCTTCTCACGGGCCTCGCGCTCGTGGTTCCTCTCCGCCTTCCCGAGCGGGCCTACCTCCGTTCAGGAGCGCGCATGGGCGGCGATAGGCAGGGGAGAGAACGCCCTCGTCGTCGCGCCCACCGGTTCGGGAAAGACGCTCGCCGCCTTCTTCAGCGCGATCGACCGGCTCATGCGCCGCTCGGCCGAAGACCGCGAGGCCAAGGGCGTGCGCGTCCTCTACGTCTCGCCGCTCAAGGCTTTGGCGGCCGACGTCGAACGCAATCTGCGGCGGCCGCTGGCCGGCGTCGAACGCGCCGCGCGGAGCCTTCGAGAGTTCGGCGAGCTCGACGATCGCGGGGAGGGCGCAGAACTTGCGCGTGAACTCGGCGTCCCCGAAGGGACCGGGCTCGTCCGGGAGCCCGGCGAACCTGGAGAGTCTGGAGGCGAATTCGGCATCGGCGCATCCGCCGCCCCCGCGAGCAGAAGAGCCCGAACGAATCCGGTCGGCGAAACGCGGGCAATAGACGCGGCCTTTGAAGGGCCGCGGACGAGCGTGGGCATGCGGACCGGCGACACGCCCGCGAAGGAGCGGCGTCGCCTCCGCGTCAATCCGCCCGACATCCTCATCACGACGCCCGAATCCCTCTATCTCATGCTCACGAGCGAGGCGAGGAAGACGCTTGGCGCCGTCTCGACCGTCATCGTCGACGAGATCCATTCCCTTGCGGGAAGCAAGCGCGGAACCCATCTGGCGCTGTCCCTCGAGCGCCTCGACGGGCTGCTGGAGGAGCCCGCCCAGCGAATCGGCCTGTCCGCCACCGTTTCGCCGGCCCGGACCGTGGCCGACTTCCTCGGAGGATCGCGTCCCGTCACGATCGTGGAGGCCGACTCAGCCGCGAGCCCCGACGTCGCGGTCAGCGTACCCGTCGCCGACATGGCCGCCATTCCACCCGCCTCCGTCGCCGGGCAAATGGTCGTTTCGATGTGGCCGCACATAGAACGGGCCATTCTCGACCACGTTCTTCGGCACCGGACGACGGTGGTTTTCGTCAACTCGCGGGGAGCATGCGAAAGGCTGACGGCGCACCTGAACGAGGAGTACGCGAATCGCTTCGGGGGAGCGGAAGGATCCGAAGCCGCAGCCGACAGATTCGCCGGGTCTGCGGCCGCTGTCGGATCGGTCAAATCCGTCGAGGCTCACCGGCAAACGCAGGGCCGTCCGGGCGCGGGCCGAAAGGGCTTGCCAGCCGGGCCAGGGGCGCACCGGCAGTCATGGGGGAGCGGAGACTCAAACTATTCGACGCCGCCCCCGGAGGCGCCCGTCATCGCCAAGGCCCACCACGGGTCGGTCTCCAAGGAGCAGAGGCTGGCCGTCGAAAACGAGCTGAAATCGGGCAGCCTGCGCTGCGTGGTGGCGACGGCGTCGCTCGAGCTCGGCATCGACATGGGCTCCATCGACCTCGTCCTCCAGGTCGCGCCCCCGCCTTCGGTGGCAAGCGGCCTTCAGCGCATCGGCCGGGCCAATCACGCCGTCGGCGGGCGGCCGCGCGGAGCGATCTACCCGGTGGAGCGGACGCATCTCGTCGACGCCGCCGTCGCGGCCAAGAAGCTGCC
>ERZ772955.2401-NODE-2401-length-10180-cov-22.517136_pt1 | contig 10180 bp, 6 predicted proteins | sample MGYA00511133_ERZ772955 | MGnify/ENA primary metagenome ERZ772955 (study PRJEB29015, sample SAMEA2737914) | human oral metagenome | biome: human oral; feature: human-associated habitat; material: dental | place: China | collected 2149 ... | reverse complement strand
CGAACGTGGGAGAATCCATATCCACCGTCCGGTCCTCGGGATTGATATGGTCCTGTGCAGCTGCCCCCACCGTGAAAAACAGCAACACAGCAAATGTGAAAAGTATCCGTCTGTTCATATCTGGTGACAAAGGTACAAATTTTAAACTAAAGGCGATTTCATATTCCAGGAAAAAACAGTCCGCTCCCGCCAGACTTTTCTTGGACCTGCCATCCCTGCAAAACCGGCAAGGAACCCCATCAATTCTTAAACTATGTAAAAACTGTAATAATTTCAAGTCAAGGCCTTGTTTCTTTCGGGAAAACGCTTTATCTTTGCATCCGAAACATTAAGAAATAATTTATTATGGCAAAAAGAAACGAATTATATAAGTGCGCAGAGAGTGGCAACATCGTAGAGGTACTCGTTGGTGGTGAATGTGGATCCGGCAACATGCAACTGCTGAAAGAAAACACAACCGATGCCGCCACCGAGAAACACGTGCCGGTCGTTGAGAAGATCGAAGGCGGCTACCGTGTGACGGTCGGCGAGGTGGAACACCCCATGACAGAAGCCCATTCTATCCTCTGGATTGAGTTGATCACCAATAACAACGAGGTGCTCCGCAAGTATCTGGAGCCGACAGACCGTCCGGTAGCCGAGTTCAAGACCGATGCTACAGAAGTCTATGCACGTGAATACTGCAATCTTCACGGCCTCTGGCGTTCAAAGTAAGAACTGAATTTCAAACTGACATATCGTAATACGGGTGCATACGCCTCCTTGAAGATGGAGGGTATGCACCCTTTTTCAGATTCCTCCGTTAACAGACAGTTCCGCATTGTTTTCGGAGAAGTAGACCTCCCTGATCAGGTAAGTAGTGCCGGCACAGCTCTCCTCCGGCTACAGGCCGCTCCCATCCCGGCAATAGGCCGTGAGGTTCGGCCCGTCAACACGACCGGTGTCTGCCGACAACACAATATGTGATGGGCCTCAGCACGTCTGCAGGGAAGGCCCTTCCAATCCTGTCGCTATCATATAATAGCAAGATGCTGATGACTGACTTGCACCGCAAACATATGCCGGACAACCCTGACGGTTTCAGGACAGGAAATAAAGGTATGCTCCGGCCAGCAGTCCCAATGTCACAACGGTGATTACCGTGATGCCGTAGCGGACAATCCATGAGGGCTTCTCATCGATGATGCGCCTTACTTTCTCGCTGCGGAGTTCTATCTTGTCGTCTGCCATAATCTGTCCCTTCTGCTGTTAGTTTCCTAATTCCAACTGATTCTTCACGAGATTGTAGTATGCGCCGCGCTTCCGTGTGAGTGCTTCGTGACTGCCTGTCTCAACCACCCTGCCCTTGTCCAGTACCACTATCTGTCCGGCATTCTTCACCGTGCTCAGCCGGTGGGCTACGATGACTACCGTCTTCCCCTTGTAGAACGCATCCAGATGCTCCACGATCATGCGCTCGTTGTTGGCATCAAGTGAGTTGGTGGCTTCGTCGAGGAAGATGTAGTCGGGATTCTTGTACACGGCCCTCGCTATGAGGACGCGCTGTTTCTGCCCCTGGCTCAGGCCCACGCCGTCGCGCCCTATCTTGGTGTTGTACTTCAAGGGCAATCCCATTACATAATCGTGGATGCAGGCTATCTCGGCTGCTTTCTGCAACCGCTGCCTGTCTATCTCGTTATCATCTACGGCTATATTGCGGGCTATCGACTCGGAGAAGATCACGCCGTCCTGCATCACCACGCCGCACTGCCTGCGCCACCATTTCTTATTGAGCGTGTTGACATCCGTTCCACCTATATTAATTTGTCCACCCAGCACGGGATAATAGCCAAGCATGAGTTTGATGAGCGTGGTCTTTCCACTGCCCGATGCTCCGACAATAGCTGTTACCTTGCCTTTGGGGATATTGAGGCTTACATTATCTATGATAGTTTTCAGTGCATGCGGGTCGTATTTGAAGTTTACGTTTTCCAGGTCTATACCCCTGCCTTCTTCTTTCACTGAAGTTTCCAATCCTTGTTTTCCGTTCTCATCATCCATGCGGTGGATTTCGTTGATGCGTTCAAGGCTTATCTTTACATCTTGTACGGAGTAGAAGAAACTCATCAACTGCTCGACAGGTGAGTTAAGCTGCCCTATAATGTACTGTACGGCAAGCATCATACCCAGCGTGAGTTGTCCATGAATGACGGCTGTTGCTGCCACCACCGTGATGACGATGTTCTTTAGTTCATTGATGAAGATGCTGCCTGCCTCCTGTGTCTGCTGGAGTTTCAGCGATTTCATCTGCACCCTGAAGAGGTCGGCCTGCACGTCCTCCCATTCCCAGCGACGGCGCTGTTCGCAGTCCTGCAGTTTTATCTCCTGCATGGAGGTGATGAACTCGTAGGTCTTGTTGTTGTTGACGGCCTGCTGCTCGAAGAGTTCGTAGTCGAGTACCTTTCTGCGCCTGAGGAAGAGTGCAAGCCAGCCGCCGTAGAGCAGACTGCCGAGCATGAAGATGGCGAAGATGAGCCGGTTGTAGAAAAGCAGCACGATGCCGAACACGATAAAGGTAAAGAAAGAGAAGACAACGCTTAATGTCTGCTGCGTCAGAAACGTGTTGACGCGCCCGTGGTCGTTCATACGCTGCATGAGGTCGCCCATCAGCTTGGTGTCGAAGAACGACATGGGCAGCTTCAAGAGCTTGATGAAGAAGTCGCTCACCAGCGAGATGTTGATTCGCATGGAGATGTGCAGCAGCAGCCAGCGGCGGATGAAGTCGATGGCCGTACGGCTCACAGTGAGCATCAGCTGTCCCAAGAGTATCAGCCAGATAAAGCCGATGTCCTGGTTCCTGATGCCCACGTCCACGATGCTTTGCGTGAGGAAAGGAAGGATGAGCTGCAGCAGGCTGCCCACGAGCAGGCCCAGGACGATCTGTCCGAAGTAACGGCGGTACTTCTTGATGTAGCCAAAGAGAAACTTGAACGAGCGTTCCTCCCTGGTCTGTCCGTCTGTCTGCTTTTCATAAAACGCAGGGGTAGGTTCCAGAAACATGGCTATTCCCTTCGCCTCACCGCCCGACTGTGTGCTTACCCAGTGCTTCTTGAACTCTTCAAGACCGAATTTTACAAGCCCCTTCCCCGGGTCGGCAATGTAGAAGACCTTTCCCTTCTTGACCTTGTATAGCACAACAAAATGGTTCTGGTTCCAATGGAGGATGCAGGGAAAAACAGCCAGTTTAAGAGCAGAGACTGTCAATCTCCCACTAATAGTTTTAAATCCTATTTTTTGAGCAGCGTTATCTATTCCAAGAAGAGAAATGCCTTCATTTGTTACGCAACATAAACTTGAGATATAACGCATAGATATATGATGGTTATAGTACCTACAAATCATTGCGATACAAGCTATCCCGCATTGCATAGAATCACTTTGTCTATATACTCTAAACATTCTATAGTCGCTTGATGTCTGTATTAAGAGAATTATTCCCCCTATATATTGCTTTTCTTGTGTTCAGCTTATAAATAATATTTAGAGAGAAATTCCAAAGATGATAGTCTTCGGTTTGCGTAAAACGAAAGGAATCTATAAATTCCTTTTCTTTAAATTTCATTCCATGAAAAATATCTTTAGCCTGTAAGCTTACAGTCAACCTGTCTGATAAAAATGTTTTTTGCAAACCGAAATCGATGGAATGATACGGCTGTAATTCAACTGCCCCCTGATTTCCACCTGTATTGTAGTAAACATAAGACGATAAAATGAAATTGTGTGGAAGCTGGAAGAACTGGCTAAGAACTGCATAAGCAGATATTTTGTTGTGCTTTATCTTTTGCCCTCTATAATTGTACTTGAAAAAAGGCTGGATAACTCCTAAAGATAGTGAAGGACTCCATACGCCCCATTTCTTCTGCATATTCAGATACATATTGAGCGTCTTCAGTGCAGGGTAGTTCTTGTATGTGCTCTCTACGATATTGTCTTTTCCATTGTTATAGAAATTTGTGGCTATATAATTTTTGTTATACGTATAGGAAACGGATAGTCTGACAAATTTATAAGACGAATAGAACTGGGCAGAATATAGTCTTGACGGAACCAAAAGTGGATTACCATGCTGATACATATATTCATTCCCATAATAACTTGCATTGCTCAATTGTCTGAATGTGGGACGACTGATTTGCGAATTGAACGACAATGTATTGCTCCAGCTCCCCACATTGTATGATACTCTGAATGATGGGAAAATATTCCTATAATGCTTTCTCAGACTGTTTGCTTCGTCGATGCGGTCATCGTATCTGTAGGCATAGTCCTCGTAACGTACTCCCCCGGACAATGATAGGTTCTTGATTTTCTGAGACGTTTCTACGTATAAAGCATATCTGTGTTCCTGTGTGCGATAGTCGGAATTAATATCATTGGCCGATGCAATCGAAAGATTTCCATTATTACTTGTATAACCCCATTCTGCTCCCCATTTTATTTTTGTATCCGGAGAAATATTCCATGTCCAGTCTGACTTTACAGCAAAGAGGTTCTGCTTTCCATTCCCAGTACTATTTGCTTCTATCAAAGGCAAACTTTGATGGCTCTCTGCTGTGTTTTGGACATAATCATTCTCATTGCGTACATAGTCGGCATTGAGCGTGGTATTGACTTTGCCAAAAGTGCCATTATAGAAAATATTGACGTGCAGATAATCGGTTTTATTCTTATAATGATTTTCAACCACAGCTGAATTAGCCAATTGATAGTCTGTAAGGTAATTTAAAGTTCCATTTCTATGCTCCTTATTTGTATTCTGCGACCCGTCGAATGAAAAACCAAGAGAATGTTTATCATTAATGCTGTAATCAAGACTCAACTGATAGTTAAACGTCGGCGTTCTTGTCGATCCCCATTGTTCCCTGTCGTACTGATGCAGTGTTTCACCGATTTGCAATTCTGTCGATGCTGGCTGTGTAAGTCTGCCATGACTATACTGGTAGCCTAAATTTCCAGCAATGCTCAGTTTATGGAACTGATAGCCCAAATCAACACTTTGTCCACCAGACAGGTAAGTTCTCTGCTTCAAATTACTTCTTGACAAGAGCGAGAAACCTTCACTTTTGCGCAGTGTTGTTATTCTTATCACAGCCCTTCCCGAGGCTCCAAACTCCGGCCCCGGGGAAGTGATTAATTCTATGTTCTTGATGTCTGAGGGTTGAAGACGCTCTACTTCGGTATAGGACCTTATTGGCCGCTTATTGATATAGATAATCGGGCTACCCTTTCCAAAAATCTCAATGCTGCCTGTACGACCCTTTACCGCACCCGGAAGCTGGGACAACAAATTATCAACAGTGGGGAGCTTAGATAATATCGTACCCTGCACCTGCGTAAATAAAGAACCTTCTTCCTGCCTGAAAAGCGGCCTTGAGCCTGTAACAACCACTTCTGACAATGTACTTTTACTTTCCTCAACTACTATCTTCCTTAAATCTGTATCTTTATAAATCGATGAAACGGGAAGGAAAAGAGGCTGAAATCCGACGTATGAAATTCTTAGAATGGCAGCATCTGTAACTTTGGATAAAATAAAAAAACCTTTATCGTCGGTAGTAATACCACTTATATATGTTGAATCCTTTGATAACTGTACAACATTTGCAAATGGTAAAGGGCTTCCTTTTTTATCGACCACGACACCCTTTACACTCTGTGCATTGACATATAAAAATGAAAGGGAAAATATAATAAATATACCAATTTTATTTTTCATTTCTTTTTGTATTTTAGAGCATAAAAATCTAAAAGAGAATCAAAATCAACCCTGTCAATGGGGCAAGGATCGTATTGTGTGTTCTGATGAAGTTTATTATATCTTCTTACTATACAACCTCCATCGCATAATGGTAGAAATGTACAATTATGACATTTGGGATCAGAAAACATATCAGAGCCAACAATGTATGAAGGAAGTAATAAATTTTGTATGTTTCCGTCAAAAATGTTGCTGATAATCCTCTCTTTTTTGCCAACATCTACCCAACATTTATAAATTTCTCCTTCTGGACCAATTATGATAGAATTAACACAAGTAGCGGCACATCCTCCTATTTGTGGTGATATGTCCACTTTTATATCTTCTATTCCATATTTTTCATACATTTCCTTCAAAAAAGCTATTTTCCCTTTGTTAGGTAGACATGCTACATTACATGAATTGTTAATATCATTTACAAAAGCTATATTAATAGTGTAGTTTTGATTTTGCCATTTCTTTTTTAATTCATAATATAGTTCAGGAAAAAGAGATTTATTGCCTTGCCGTATATTTATTCTAATGGTGACATGACAATCTGGTATGTATGTAAAAACATTATCTATATTTCCTATTATAGTTTCAAATGTGGGTAATCCTTGCCTATGTATTCTACTTTTATTATGAAATTCTTTATTCCCATCAAGAGTTATTTGTATATGGTTTATCTTGTAACGAAAAAGTTCCTTGCATTTCTCTTTATCAAGTAGATAACCATTAGTAACCATTGAATGAGACCTTATGTTAGCCTTTATGTCATTGTGTAGTCGGTCTAAAACACAAACAATTTTATCGAATGCCATAAGAGGTTCACCTCCATGCCAGCACAGGTCAATTGTCTCTGGAGCTTTTCTCTTTACAAATTCTATGACTTGATCTATGACTTGATATGTCATAGTTTTTCCCCTACCACTTTCATAGCAATATGGGCATTTAAAATTACAATTTAGAGTTGGAACTAAGATTAGCCCAAGAGATCTATATGAAAAGGCTTTGCTATATCTCAGATATTTTTTTAAGTTATAAAAGTCCTCATCTTCTGTGTTTTCCACAAAAACCTTAGCACCTAATAGTTGTTTTTTTAATGGTGCCTCTATTTCATATTTCTCTATATCAATGAATGAATCATGTTCGGCTCCCTGCAGTTTTTTAAATAATTCGATTGAAATCTGTGCGAAAAATTTTGTCCTTGTATTAAATAATAAAGGACCATTTTTTTCTGAATAATATAATTTATTATACCGTGAAAATATCATAAGATTATTTTTACTAAACAAGGATGCAAAATCTACTAAAGTATAATAAATAGTGCATCCTTGAGTTAATTAAATAGAATCTATGGAATCTGTAAGGTCAGTACAATAATAACCCTATAATACCATATGGCAGTTTTCAGGCTCTTGCTCGGTTGGTTGTGATGGATAAACTACCCCATCTTGATTGCAATTAATCTCAGGATCAATAGCTGATGTTCCCCCAAAGATGTCGCCTAACTCTGTCGAAAGTCTGTCTTCCGCTAAAATCAAAGTTTTCAAATCCATAGCTAATAATTTTAAAATTAAACCTATTGGTAGTTTTACAACTACCGTTAAACTTATCACTTTGCTAAGATACAAACAAAATCATATATTATCTAAAAATCGCCTCTAAAAATAACAGGATATATTATTTTTCATACTAAAAGATTACAAATAATGAATTTTATAAGAGTAAATTATCTCTGAAAGCGAATGATTTAATTATATGAGGGATATTGTTCTTGTTTGTTTTTGAGTTTAATAAAAAAATATTATATTTGCAGTGTGATAAACAACCACAATATGGAAGCTCCAGCTAATAGTTAGGTAAAATTCATTTTAAATTTAAAAAATATGGCAAATAACCTCATAGAATTAATATCTAATGTTGGTGAATCCCAAAAGGAATATAGCAACCTTGCTATTTCAAGCACAGATTTAATATTGAGTTTTATCCACTCAATTAGCCAAAAATTTTATATAATTGATTTTAGTGATTGTTGCATAAAGTATTTTGATGCTTCGAATGTGAAGAGAAATATTCTCTATATTGCAAGGGATGAGGTTGACCTTTTTATAAGAAAAAAAATATATAAAAAAGAACTACACTCAATAATCCAAATAGACAAATCATTTATAGCTTTTGCTAATAAAATAGACTTAATTAATAAAAGGTCAATTGTTTTATATACAGATTTTCATATTGTCAAAGGAAATGGTTTTGTTTTAGTAAGTAGAACACTTACTCCGCTCTCCTTTTATAGAAATGGAAATATAAAATCCGTTTTGTGTACTTTATCATACTCTGCAAATAAAAGTGCAGGTTTACCTCTGATAAAAATCAATAATACTCATACTTACTATAAGTATAGAAACAATGAGTGGCATGTACAATCCCTCCCCAAAGTAAATGGAATGGAGATTCAAATATTAATATTGTCAATGAGGGGGTTTACTGTTCAAGAAATTTCTGAAAAACTTTATCGTTCTGAAGCTACAATAAAAACTTACAAAAGAAGATTATTTAAAAAATTTTCAGTATCAAATATATCAGAAGCCATATCGTTTGCAATAAATTACAAATTAATCTAAACTTTATCTATATGCTGATGAAACGGGTTATACCGTTTTAGGACTGACCCCCCATTCTTTACGGGAACAGGAAAGTAGAAAACAAAAAAAGGAATTACGCTCGTAATTCCTTTTCCATGCGCTCCAGGATGGGCTTGAACCAACGACCCCCTGATTAACAGTCAGGTGCTCTAACCAACTGAGCTACTGAAGCAGTTATTTGTGCTTGTCTCTTGTAAGCGGTTGCAAAGGTACTATGTTTCTCCGAACCCACCAAATGTTTTTGGTGAAAAAATCAATCAAACCGTAATTTTCTTTATTTTCATGCCTGTAAAGATGCGTTTTCCATTATAATAATGTAATTTTGTCTCGTAAAAAGCATATTAAACAACAAACAGAACACATACAATGAGAAAACTGTTCCTGGCTTTCGGGCTCTGGCTTCTGACTTTCGGAGGGTCTGCACCGGCACAAAACAAAGCAGACAAAGACCACAACTTCAAGGTAGCAAAGAACCTTGAGACGTTCTCGGCCATCTATAAGTATCTTGACATGATGTACGTCGACACGCTGGATGCCGACGAGGTGGTCGGCAACGGCATCAACTACATGCTGCACTCACTCGACCCCTACACGGTCTATTATCCGGAGGAGAAAGTAAAGGATCTGGACCTGATGATTTCGGGCAAATATGCAGGCATCGGTGCGCTGATCCGTTACAACTTCGCGCTGAAGAACGTCGTCATCGACGAACCGTACGAGCACATGCCTGCTGCGGAGGCGGGACTGAAGAAGGGAGATGTCATCCTTTCCATCGGCGACTCGTCGATGGCAGGCAAGGATGTGTCCTACGTCAGCAACCGTCTGCGGGGCGATGCGGGCACGACCTTCATCCTCACGGTACGCCGCCCGTCAACCGACAAGAAGATGAAGTTCAGGATTACCCGCCGTACCATCCAGCTCCCAGCCGTACCTTATTACGGCGTGCAGGACGGCGGAGTGGGATACCTCAATCTCAATTCCTTCACGGCAGGATGTGCGAAGGATGTGCGCCGCGCTTTCCTCGACATGAAGAAGCAGGGGATGACTTCACTTGTCTTCGACCTGCGCAACAACGGCGGCGGCAGTCTGCAGGAGGCTGTCAACATCGTCAATATGTTCGTGCCGAAAGGACTTACGCTGGTGAAGACCGTGGGCAAACTGGAGCGTGCGAACAAAGAATACAAGACGACCGTGGAACCAATTGACACGGTGATGCCGATTGTCGTGCTGGTAAACGACGAGACGGCGAGTGCCAGCGAGATTACCAGCGGCAGCCTGCAGGACCTCGACCGTGCCGTCGTCCTCGGCACACGCACCTACGGCAAGGGACTCGTACAGGCTTCGATGGACCTGCCGTACAACGCCACCCTCAAACTGACAACCAGCAAATATTACATTCCCAGCGGACGGTGCATACAGGCCATCAACTACAAACACGCCAACGGCGGCTACACCGAGCACGTCCCCGACTCGCTGACACACGTCTTCCATACGGCAGACGGACGCGAGGTGCGCGACGGAGGCGGCATCAAGCCCGATGTAGAGGTACGTCCCGACTCGCTGCCGAACATCGCTTTCTACCTCGCTTCGTCAGGGCGCGACTCTACGGAGGTAATGTGGAACTGGGAACTGCAATACCTGAAGAAGCATCCTGCCATCGGACCGGCAAAGACATTCGTGCTTTCTGATGCGGACTACGAGGACTTCAAGCAGACGGTGCTGAAGAGCGGATTCAAGTACGACCGTGAAAGCC
>ERZ772955.2398-NODE-2398-length-10185-cov-4.452419_pt1 | contig 10185 bp, 10 predicted proteins | sample MGYA00511133_ERZ772955 | MGnify/ENA primary metagenome ERZ772955 (study PRJEB29015, sample SAMEA2737914) | human oral metagenome | biome: human oral; feature: human-associated habitat; material: dental | place: China | collected 2149 ... | reverse complement strand
GGACGACGAAATCGAATTCTAACGAATTACCGATTTCTGTCCCACTCTCTTTTTACTTGAGTGCTAAGATTTACAGAGGAAAATCTAAAATATAGAGCCATTTCCAATATGGAAATATGCTATAATGGAGTATAAAGAATACAAGAGGTGTTTGAAATGACAAAATTGTACGGAAGTTTAGAAGCTGGTGGAACGAAATTTATCTGTGCTGTGGGCGATGAAAATTTTAATGTTGTAGAAAAGACACAATTTCCTACGACCACACCGATTGAGACACTGGATAAAACGATTGAGTTCTTCTCTCGTTTTGACAATCTAGCTGGTCTGGCAGTCGGCTCTTTCGGTCCTATTGATATTGATCCTAATTCAAAAACATATGGCTACATTACGACAACTCCAAAACCGCATTGGGCAAATGTAGACATTGTGGGAGCGCTTCGTCGTGCTTTGAATGTGCCTATTTACTTTACGACAGATGTCAACAGCTCTGCCTATGGTGAAGTTGTAGCTCGCAATAATGCTGGCGGCCGCATTGAAAATCTAGTTTATTATACGATTGGAACTGGGATTGGCGCTGGTGCTATTCAACGTGGTGAATTTGTCGGGGGGACAGGCCACCCAGAAATGGGTCACTACTATGTGGCTAAGCACCCGATGGATGAGGAAAAAGGCTTTAATGGCGTTTGTCCTTTCCACAAGGGCTGTTTGGAAGGTTTAGCGGCTGGTCCTAGTCTAGAAGCGCGGACAGGTGTACGGGGTGAAAATATTGAGTTCAATAGTACTGTCTGGGATATTCAGGCTTATTATATTGCGCAGGCAGCTATTCAAGCGACAGTGACTTTCCGTCCAGATGTCATTGTCTTTGGTGGTGGTGTGATGGCGCAGCAGCACATGTTGGACCGTGTTCGTGAGAAATTCACTGTCCTACTCAATGGTTACCTGCCAGTGCCAGATGTGCGTGACTACATTGTCACACCGGCTGTCGCAGGAAATGGTTCAGCCACACTAGGAAATTTTGTCCTCGCAAAAGATATTAGCGAACGCTATGCAAAATAAGTAAAGAAGGCGTTGAGAGTGTTCAAATAAACTAAGGAGGCTGAGATAGGTAATCCAGCCTCTTCCATTTGAGGTGAAAGATGCAAAAAGCAATTGTGAAAGATCCTTTCTTTTTACAGCAAAAATCAGTCCCAGCTACAAAGGCTGACCTATGTTTAGCCCAAGACTTGCAGGATACCTTGTTAGCTTATAGAGAGTCTTGTGTCGGTCTTGCTGCGAATATGATTGGTTCCCAGAAGCGGGTGATTATTTTTATGTATGGCATGTTGCCCATGGTCATGTTTAATCCAGTTCTCATTCAGAAATCAGGTCCTTATGAAACGGAAGAGGGTTGTCTATCCTTGACAGGCAGTCGGTCAACCATTCGTTACCAGAAAATCACTGTCGAATATCTGGATCAGAATTGGCTGAAGAAGACCATCACTTTAGAGGATTTTCCAGCGCAAATCTGCCAGCACGAATTGGACCATTTGGAAGGTATCCTCATATAGGAAATGTATCTGGAAAGGATGGGAATAAAATGAAAGTATATCAGCGCGATGGAGCAGGATCTTATGCCATGGGCTTTGTCTTACTCTTTGCAATCTTTTTTATCATGGCTTCTGTATCTATGAATAAGGTCTCCCCTGAGTCAATAGGTCAAAATAGTAGCAATCAACTGGTTCATAGGAGTCCTACCAGCAAAGAAGACCTAAGAAGCAGGCAGACTACTGAAGAAAGTAACAATATCTTCAATCCAGTCTATTGGGGAATGGGCATAACCGCTATTTTTATGATCGTTCTAGGCTATATTTCGAATCATAAACCACCGATTTTAGAGATGGATGAGATGGGAATAAGGCTGAGAGGCTTCTCTGCTAAAAGAGAGAAGTACTTTTTGTGGCAGGAGATTGAGCAAATTGAATACGATATCTATCGATCCAGGACAAGAACTGCAGAACCGCCTAGTCGAATTTTATATTTCTATCCTAAAAATCAAGAGGAGAGTGCTGTCTCTTTGAACTTGGCTGATGTGAAAAATGCTAGCTTCAATGAACTTCATCAAGAAATTTCCCAACTTGCTCCGCATATCAAGTGGCTCTTTCCATAGAAATATTATGATAGAGTAGAGATTTGATCTGCTTATTTTATCGATGTAAGATTAGTTGGATAAAAGATAATGGCACAGCTTAGGCTGTGCTTTTTTTGTAACCAATTTCTTAATATGAGAGTTAGAAATGTTGCCTGTTTTACTTAAGGCCGCACTTTAAAATTTTCATTTGATCTGCTAGGTCATTCGAGCGATTGCAATGTTGCATTTATATATAGACAATCTCAACCGCTATTTACCAGTTTAGCCAAGTATGATAAAATAGAAAAGTCACAGCATTAAGAAATTAAGGAGACAATGATGAAAAAAGTATTTAAATACACAGCCTTGCTTGTGGCAGGTCTGAGTTTAACAGCCTGTGCCTTGCTTCCAAGTCCAAATAAAAAACATTCTGTTAAGCCAAGTCAGGAGAAGACTGTCAAAAAATCAGCCAGCAATGGGCAGGTTGATATCCAGATTAAAGAAGGTCAGTTTATTATGCCAAGCAACGGATCAGCTGATGCAAAATACTTGGCCTTGTCTTTGGAAATTAAGAATAAAACAAATGATAAGATCATGATTTCCTCTTCAGATATTGCTTTTTATGATTCAGAGGGTGAAAAAATCCAGCCAGTCGGAGTCTATGATGACAAAGAAAACTTCAAAACACTGAGCTATGAAGATTTAGCGGAAGGAAAAACTCTTTCTGGTAATCTGGTCTTTAAGGTTGAAGATGGCAAGAAATATGAACTTCACTATGAGAAGAAAACCTATGGCTCTGATGAAAAAGCAGAAGCCATCAAACTAAAGGTTGATCCTGCGAAATATCCGAATCACGTTGACGAATCAAAGAAATTAGCTTCTGATTACCTCAATGCTGTTTTCTTGGAAGGAGAAGCAAAGACAAAATCCTCCAAAGACAAAGGTGATTTGGTTTTAGGCGGCGATTTGGAGCAAGATAAAAAAGATTATAGAGCAGCTTTTGCAGCAGATTTCACACGTAAATTGCATGATTATCCCTTTAGTGATGATGAAATCAATGCTTTCATTGATGCCTATGTGAAAAGTAATGCTAAACGCTCAGAAATTTCTTACACAGTAGCCCAGTACATGCCAAATTCAATCGTTATCAAGATCAAACCGAGAACGGTTAGTCTAAATAAAACCATGTATACCTACCGTCAAGATTTTTATGACAAGCATCGTTCTGAATATGGAAGTCTGAGTGACCTCTATAAAGCTACCGATAAGAGTTATGCTAATGACATGATGGCTGGAATGGATTCACGTCCTCTTCTTACGCCAGAGCGAGATTATCAGTTGAAATTTGTCAAAACAGATGGCAAATGGGTTCTAGAACGTGATTATTCTTATGAATTCATCGTCAGAGCTTTTGAAGGCGATATATCCTAATAGCAAGATGAGAGGGCGGATGCTTCATTCTGCTCTCTATTTTTGTTTCCTAGTCTAGCTTTGTGCTATACTGGAGGATAGATATGTAGAGTGAAGGAGCCTGCTATGAAACAATTCTATGATAAATTAGTAAAAACGCGTCATTATCTTCATCAGCATCCAGAGCTGTCTGGCCAAGAGTATGAAACGACAGCCTTTCTAAGCCGCTATTTGCAAGACTTAGGAATTAAAATTTTGGACTCTGGCTTAGAGACGGGCTTGATTGCCGAAATCGGTCAAGGAAAGCCAGTGATTGCCTTGAGGGCAGATATTGATGCCCTGCCCATTTTAGAGAAGACAGGTCTGCCTTACGCTAGCCAAAATCCTGGTGTCATGCATGCCTGCGGTCATGATTTTCATCAGACTAGTCTTTTAGGGGCAGCGGAGTTGCTCAAGGCTATGGAAGAAGATTTACAGGGGACTATTCGCCTGATTTTTCAGCCAGCCGAGGAAACGTCTCAGGGAGCCAGTCAAGTTCTGGCTACGGGTTTGCTGGATGATGTGGCTGCGATTATCGGTTTTCACAATATGCCCCAGTTAAAAGCTGGGCAAATAGCCTTGAAGGCGGGAGCCATGATGGCAGGTGTGGAAAAGTTTGAGGTGACTGTTGAGGGAGTCAGCAGCCATGCGGCTCGACCGGACCTGGGAGTGGATACGGTGCTGACTCTGACCAGCATGATTCAAAATCTCCAAGCTCTGGTTTCTCGGACTGTCTCGCCCTTTGAGCCAGTTGTTTTGTCTGTGACCCACATTGAGGCTGGGGCGACCTGGAACGTCCTGCCGCAAAATGGCTTCTTTGAAGGCACGATTCGTTGTTTTAACCCTGATTTGCAAAAGCGTTTGAAGGCAAATTTTATCCGTATTGTGGAGCATACGGCGGAGAATTTCGGTGCTAAGGTCACTATTGTCTGGGATCAGACTCCGCCAGTGACCTATAATGATCCAGAATTGGCCGAGCTTGTTTTTGAAAATTCCCAGAACATCGGGGAGCTACTGCCTGCCCAGCCATCTTCAGCTGGCGAAGACTTTGCCTTTTATCAAGAAAGAATCCCTGGTGTCTTTGCTTTTATCGGCTCAAATGGTGCAGCAGATGCGTCTGATCTGCACCATGATAGCATGACGATTGACGATGCAGCCTTTCAGGTCTCTGTGCCTTACTATGTCGAAAACGCCCTCTTTCTCCTCAAGCACTATAAGAAATAACTATAGTCTTTCATAGAAAATAAGAACTAGGCAAGCTTCTCTTCTTTTGTTATCATAGAAAAACAAGATTTCGATATTTTCAAATAGTTTGAATAATCGAATCAGTGATAAAGAAAATCTATCACCTTGATAAAAAATATATAATGGTCAGGATTTTCGACTTTTGGTATGATAGAAACATGCTCTTTAGGAGGAGATAGAGATATGAATATTAAAAAGATATTGAAATACACTGCCACTGCTGTGGTAGGAAGTCTTGCAGTTGGGCTGCTTGTAGCCTGCTCATCTTCTGCAAGTAAAGATAGTGCTACAAAGAAAAAGACGATTGAAGTCGGAACGGTTGGGACAACTAAGCCTTTCTCTTATGAAGATAAGGACGGAAAACTAACTGGTTACGAAATTGAAGTGCTTCGTGAAATCTTTAAAGGCTCAGATAAGTACGAAGTCAACTTCAACAAAACCAAATGGGCTTCTGTTTTCTCTGGCTTGGACAGTGACCGCTACCAAATCGGTGCCAATAACATCAGTTATTCAGAAGACCGTGCTGGTAAATACCTCTATACCAACCCTTACGCTAAAAACCCAACCGTCTTGGTGGTTCGTAAAGGAGTAAATATCAAGTCGCTGGACGATATCGGAGGCAAGTCTACTGAGGTTGTTCAAGGTACTTCAACAGCTAAGCAGTTGGAAAAGTACAATGAAGAGCACAGTTCAAACCCAACAACTATCAACTATACAGATGGTACAATCCAGCAAATCTTGGCTAATTTGAATGATGGCCGTTCAGACTACAAGATCTTTGAGCGTATCACAGTAGATACCATCATCAAAGACCAAGGTTTAGATAATGTCGAAGTGATTGAACTTCCAAGTGACCAACAACCGTATGTCTATCCGATCCTTGCTTCAGGACAGGAAGAGCTTCAAACCTTCATGAACAAGCGGATCAAGGAACTCTACGAGGATGGCACACTTGAAAAATTATCAAAAGAATTCTTTGGCGGCACTTACTTGCCAGATGCCAAGGATATCAAGTAAGTTCTGATTTTCCTTGCCCTAAGCAATCGGAAATAACTTACAACCCTTTCACTAGAAAAAAATATATTTTATAAGGAGATTATCTCATGAAATTGAAAAAATGGTTTGGTGCAACAGCACTCTTAGCTGTAGCAGCATTTGGTTTGGCAGCTTGTTCGTCTTCAACATCTAAAGACGCTAAGTCAGCAGACAGTGCAACAGTCACTGTAAAAGTCGGCGTGATGAACCTCAGCGATACAGAAGAAGCACGTTGGGACAAGGTTCAGGAAATTCTTGACGAGGAAAAAGCAGGCGTTAAATTGGAGTTCACCCAATTTACAGACTATTCTCAACCTAACCAAGCAGTTCGCGATGGTGATGTAGACATCAATGCCTTCCAACACTATTACTATCTGAAAAACTGGAATAAAGAAAACAATGCTGATTTGGTGTCTGTAGCAGATACGTATATCGCACCAATCCGCCTTTACTCTGGCACTAAAGATGGCAAAAACAAATATACTGATGTAAAAGACATTCCAGAAAATGGAAGTATTGCCGTACCAAATGACCCAACAAACGAAAGTCGTGCTTTGAACCTTCTTCAAGCAGCTGGTTTGATTAAGTTGGACGTGGATTCAACTAAACTTGCGACTGTTGCTAACATCAAAGAAAACAAGAAAAACTTGAAAATTTCTGAATTGGATGCTTCTCAAACAGCAGCTTCTCTTACTTCTGTAGATGCAGCAGTTGTCAACAATACCTTCGTTCGCGAAGCTGGTATTGACTACAAGAGCGCTCTTTACAAAGAAAAGACAGATGAAAATTCTAAACTTTGGTACAACTTGATTGCTGCTAAGAAAGATTGGGAAAAATCTGACAAGGCAGATGCCATCAAGAAAATCATCAAGGCTTATCATACTGACGAAGTTAAAAAAGTCATCGAAGAGTCTTCAGATGGTATGGATCAACCAGTTTGGTAAGATTTTATAGAAAATAATTGAAGATAGAAAGGGCGGGGAATGGATTTCTCCAGCCCTTTATCTGCTATTAGTTAGAGTTTTTATTGGCAGAGATGATTTGGCAATTTGTGATGGAGAGCTGTAGACTTACAAGATAGCAACTTTCGTGACTTATAGCAGATTATCTTTAAACAGAAGCGATTAGTAGGAGTTATACATGCCTTTCTCAACTGAGAGTGAACAAATTAAAAAGTTTGAAAATGATGAGGTGGCCCAACACTATTTTGAGGTGTTGCGGACTTTGATTTCTAAAAAGTCTATCTTTGCCCAGCAAATTGGGCTCAAGGAGGTAGCTACATATCTGGGAGAAATTTTCACTGCTGCGGGTGCTAAAGTGATAATTGATGACAGCTACACGGCTCCCTTTGTATTGGCAGAGTTTCAGTCAGACAATCCTGAGGCCAAGACCATCATTTTCTACAACCACTATGATACGGTACCAGCCGACAATGACCAGCCTTGGACCAACGATCCCTTTACTCTGTCGGTCCACTACGGTGTCATGTACGGCCGCGGGGTCGATGATGACAAAGGCCACATTACTGCTCGTTTGACAGCGGTACGTAAGTATATCCGAGAGAATGGTTCGCTGCCAGTCAACATCATCTTTATGATGGAGGGAGCAGAGGAGTCGGCTTCGACAGACTTGGATAAATATCTGGCCAAGCATAAGAAACGGTTGCGGGGAGCAGATTTGCTGGTCTGGGAGCAGGGCACGCGTAACAATCTAGGCCAGCTAGAGATTTCTGGTGGGAATAAAGGCATTGTTACCTTTGATATGTCTGTCCGCAGTGCGGAAGTCGATATCCATTCTAGCTATGGGGGCGTCATCAATTCAGCTTCTTGGTACTTGATGGATGCTATCTCTAGCCTGCGTAGTGCGGACGGTCGGATATTAGTGGAGGGCATCTATGAACAAGTACAGGAGCCCAATGAGCGAGAGCTAGCTTTGATTGCCCAATATGCTCTGAAGACACCAAAAGAATTGAAGGAAATCTATGGCCTCCAGCTTCCAGCCTTGAAGGAGGACAGGCAGGAGTTTCTGCGTCGCTTCTATTTTGAGCCAGCCATTAACATTGAAGGCTTTGGTTCGGGCTATCAGGGACAAGGGGTTAAAACTATCCTTCCGGCACATGCCTCTGCTAAGATGGAAGTACGCTTGGTGCCAGGCTTGGAGCCCCATGATGTCTTGGACAAGATTCGCAAGCAACTGGACAAAAATGACTATGATAAGGTAGAATTAACTTATACATTGGGAGAAATGAGCTATCGTAGCGATATGAGTGCCCCTTCTATCCTAAATGTGATTGAACTGGCCAAGGATTTTTATCCAGAGGGCATCTCGGTGCTTCCGACATCGGCAGGAACAGGCCCCATGCATACAGTCTTTGAGGCTTTGGAAGTTCCGATGGCTGCCTTTGGCTTGGGAAATGCCAACAGTCGGGATCATGGTGGCGATGAAAATGTCAAGATTGCCGATTATTATACCCATATTGAATTAATCAAGGAGTTAATCAGAAGTTATGAGCAATGAAATTATCAAATTAGACCGTATTGATGTCACATTTACACAGAAAAATCGTGTCATCAAGGCGGTTGAAGATGTGACCATTCACATCAATCAGGGGGATATTTACGGTATCGTGGGTTATTCTGGTGCTGGAAAGTCAACTTTGGTGCGGGTTATTAATCTTCTACAGAAGCCATCTGCTGGTCGCATCACTGTGGATGGGACAGTCCTATATGACAAGGAAAGCGTCCAATTGAATGCGGCTCAACTGCGGGAAAAGCGCAAGGATATTGGCATGATTTTCCAGCACTTCAATCTGATGGCTCAGATGACGGCCAAGGAAAATGTCGCATTTGCCTTGAAGCACTCCTCTCTGTCTGCTACTGAAAAAGAGGACAAGGTTCGCAAACTTTTAGAACTGGTTGGTCTGGAAGATCGAGCGGATAATTATCCGTCTCAACTGTCTGGTGGGCAGAAGCAGCGCGTGGCGATTGCTAGAGCCTTGGCCAATGACCCGAAAATCTTGATTTCAGATGAAGCGACTTCAGCTTTGGACCCTAAAACAACCAAGCAAATTTTGGCCTTGCTTCAGGATTTGAATCAAAAGTTGGGGCTGACGATTGTACTCATCACGCACGAAATGCAGATTGTCAAAGATATTGCCAATCGTGTGGCTGTTATGCAGAATGGGAAATTGATCGAGGAAGGCTCGGTTTTGGATATCTTTACCAATCCGCAGAACGAATTGACCAAAGATTTTATCACGACAGCGACAGGCATCACTGAAGCCATGGTGAAAATCAATCAGCAGAAGATTGTGCAAGATTTGCCAGCGGATTCTGTCTTGGCGCATTTGAAGTATGCTGGTACCGTGACAGATACAGCCATTATCAATGATATCTACAAGCAGTATCAGGTTTCGGCTAATATTTTACATGCCAACATTGAGATTTTAGACCATGTACCAGTCGGGGAGATGGTGGTTATTTTATCTGGAAATGCAGAAAATCTTGCGGCAACTCAGAGCAATTTGCAAGCTGCTGGCGTAGAATTAAAGGTGCTTAAGGGAGGAATTTAGATTGGTAGACTTGATTAAAACATTTTTGCCTAACGTCTATAAGATGGGTTGGGCTGGTCAGGCTGGCTGGGGAACAGCGATTTATCTGACCCTTTATATGACAATTATTTCCTTCCTGATCGGTGGGATTTTAGGCTTGATAGCTGGACTTTTTCTGGTATTGACAGCGCCAGGCGGTATTTTAGAAAACAGAACAGCCTTTTTCATCTTGGATAAGGTCACGTCCATCTTTCGGGCGATTCCTTTTATCATCCTCCTGGCTTTAATCAATCCCTTCACACGGATGATTGTGGGTACAGGGATTGGACCAACAGCGGCTTTAGTACCGCTATCTTTGGCAGTCTTTCCTTTCTTTGCCCGTCAAGTACAGGTGGTTCTATCGGAATTGGATCGCGGTGTGATTGAAGCGGCCCAGGCAGTTGGGGCTAATACATGGGATATCATCGGAGTTTATCTGCGCGAAGGTTTGCCAGACTTGATTCGGGTGACAACGGTGACCCTAATCTCGCTGGTTGGTGAAACAGCCATGGCGGGAGCGATCGGTGCAGGCGGTCTTGGAAACGTGGCGATTGCCTATGGTTATCAACGTTTCAACCAAGACGTGACCATTTTAGCAACTGTTTTGCTCTTGCTCCTCATTTTCTTTATCCAGTTTTTGGGCGATTTCTTAACCAGAAAAATCAGCCATCGCTAGACAGAGAGTGGGACAGAAATCGGTAATTTGTTAGAATTCGATTTCGTCGTCCCACCTCCGCACAGTTGAGTAGGGCTGTAAAAG
>ERZ772955.2391-NODE-2391-length-10213-cov-21.475586_pt1 | contig 10213 bp, 8 predicted proteins | sample MGYA00511133_ERZ772955 | MGnify/ENA primary metagenome ERZ772955 (study PRJEB29015, sample SAMEA2737914) | human oral metagenome | biome: human oral; feature: human-associated habitat; material: dental | place: China | collected 2149 ... | reverse complement strand
CGCTGCGTTCCTTATATGTTCGAGCAGACACCGGGTACGGACATGGTAAGCGGAAAGCCGGCCAAGTATCGCGTCATCATTGCAAGATCCTATTAACAGCCGGAGGCAGGGATTGAACCATCATCCCTGCCTTCCACCACCTAATAAACATTTAAACTAAACAACAACGCTTATGAAAAAGACATTTCTGACTTTTGCATTGCTCCTTGTCGTCACAGCATTGAATGCACAGACACTCATCAAGGTCGCTCTCCAGAAAGGCGACAAGGCAACCTATGAGAACGTGACCAGCATCAATGCCGCTTCACCTATGGGTGGCGGATCACAGAACGTGAAGATTACGAACAAGACCTGCATCGAGGTAAAGGATGCCGCCGCTGACGGTTACAAAGTGGTGTTCCTCACAAAGGACACGAAGGTAGAAGGAAACAAAGACGTGGCAATGCAGATGGGGGACAGAATCAGTCGGTTTATCAACGAAGTGCCGGTCCTCTTCCAGGTTGATGCGAACGGCAGCCTGCAGAAGCTGCTGAACTATGAAGAGGTGGTGGCGAAGATGAGCAAGGCCGCCCTTGCAGAAATCGATTCGATCTACCTGAAGAACCCCGATATGGAGAAAGCCTCTCCGAAGGCAAAGATGATCATGGCACTGAACGACCTGTTCAGTGAGAAGAACATAACAGAGAGCTTCAAGGAAAAATGTCTCTTCAATCTCTACGGCAAGACACTGAAGACCGGTGAAAAGGAGAACAAAGAGATGCAGGGGATTAAAATGGCTGTCACGTATGATGTCAGCAACATCCTCGGCATGCTCTCTGTCGTAGCAAAGAGCAAAGCCGACATGGATGAAAACGAGACCAAGACCTTCCTGATCAACACCATAAAGAAAATGGGACTCGGCGAGGAGGTAACCTCGCAGATCGAGAACAACTGGGGACAGATGAAAGCCATGGGTATGACCCACATCGACATGGACGGGACTGACACCTATCATTTTCTCAAGAACGGATGGGTAAACGATCAAACCTACACAGGAAAGACGAAGATGATGGGCATGACCATGGACATCGAGTCGACATCGAAACTGACTGAGCACAGCTGGAAATAAGTCGTTTTGTCCGCCGTCATCTTCAACCATCAGCTATCTCCTCCCCTCTCACAATCAAGCCATCCGAGAATGTGTCCAATATCCAAGTAGGAACAGACCTGGGATATTTGACGCATTCTCCATAGGGGAGGTGAACGCTTTTAAAAAAGCATAAAAATCCCAAACGAGGCTGTATCTCGCTTGGCATTTCACATATTTATATGTACCTTTGCAAGCCGTATCAATTGGGATAACGGAAAAACCGCTATACTTTAAGGAGGAAACAGTACAGAATTCATGAGACAACTTAAGATTTCTAAAAGTATCACCAACCGCTCAAGCGAGGCACTGGACAAGTATCTTGTAGAGATTGGGCGCGAACCGATGATTACCGTAGACGAAGAGATTGAGCTGGCGCAGGAAATCCACAAAGGTGGCCGCAAGGGCGAGCGTGCCAAGGAGAAACTGATCAAGGCCAATCTCCGCTTTGTCGTCTCTGTAGCTAAACAGTATCAGCACCAAGGACTGTCTCTCACCGACCTTATCGACGAAGGGAACATCGGGCTGGTAAAAGCAGCGGAGAAATTTGATGAGACACGTGGTTTTAAGTTCATCTCATACGCTGTCTGGTGGATTCGTCAGAGCATTCTGCAGGCCATCGCCGAGCAGAGCCGTATCGTGCGCCTGCCGCTGAATCAGGTGGGAGCTATCTCCAAGATCAATCAGGTGACGAACGAGTTTGTACAGAAACACAACCGTCGTCCGTCTATCCATGAGCTGGCAGAACTGACCGGCATTGATGAGGCACGCATCCGCCAGAGCCAGAGTGCAGACAATCACCACATGAGTATCGACGCTCCATTTAGCGATGACGACGATAACTCAATGAGTGATATGCTGTCTTCAGGTGACGACTCTCGTACCGACCGTGGCGTTGATTTCGAGTCAATGTCAGACGACCTTCGTGCCGTTCTTCAGAACACATTGAAGGATCGTGAGATAAAAATCGTCACCGAATGCTTCGGCATCGGCTGTCAGGAGAAAGGTCTGGAAGAAATCGGGACGGAGATGGGACTTACCCGTGAGCGTGTTCGCCAGATTCGTGAGAAGGCTATCGAGAAGATTCGTGAGAGCGGAAATGCACGCGTACTCATGAAGTACTTGGGCTAAAAAAGACAAAAGATAGATTTCAATTATAAAAAAAGATGTGTCTAAGTAGGCACATCTTTTTTTCGTATAAAGCACGGTAATAAATAGTTGCTGGGCTTTATCCATTGCTCCTTAATGAGAGATGATAACTTATATCATTTTATCTCATTCTTGAAAGTAAGTTCTTCTTCATTGTTCCTCGTTATTTACGTATCAGCTCCTCAGCATAAGAAAGTTGAGTATCTTTCCCCAACAAGAAATCATTTACCTTCATAGGTACAAGGTAGTGAGGCTTAATGCCTTTGCCCTCTAATGGGAAACCCTTAGGAGAATACTTAAAAGGATGACCGATTGGAATCCAGTAGTACATTCCATACGTGGTCTTAAACAAACGAGGATTACCACCAGTATCACCCGCAGAAGGCGTACCAACAACGATAGCATCACCACTCTCTTTCATTGTTATCAGAAAGCTCTCAGCAGCAGAAGCCGTAACAGGTCCTTCCAAGACAATCACCTTGCCCTTATAAGCATCCGCAGAAGGCGACAATTTTGTGCCGTTCCAAATCGTCCGTTCACCCTTTATCAGGTGCTGTGCTATGAAATCCCCGACACTACTGTTTCCTCCTGTATTCTCACGTATATCCACAATAAGATATGGAAGATTGTTTAATGACTTCAAAGCCTCACTAAACTGCTTATCAACACCCTCTACCATACTTCTCACATCAATATATCCAATCTGTGAGGACAGTCTTTTCCACGTCACATCTTGTTCTTTATTCTTTGTGGGGATATATTGAGATTGAAGATGAATTGTGAGCGTTAAAGGTTTACCTTGTCGGATAACGTCCAGTCTCTTCACTGAATCCGTATAGCTCCACAGTATATTCTTTGCTGAATACAGGTAACGTGCAGCATCAGTAGAAGCAGAAACATACTTGCTTTTATCAGTTACCCATTTATTTACTGGCACTCCATCTACCGAAACAATCTCATCTTTATCCCGCAAACCAGCTTTAATTGCAAAGTTAGAAGGCTTGTCAACGAACACCCGATTATCAATCACAATAATTTGATCTCCCTGTATAAACCAAGGTTCCTCTATGGATACATTATCTGCGTGGGCACATTTCAGATTACCAAAGAACTCCTTTATCAACAATGAATAAGCCACCTTCGACTGCATAGTATCAAGACGCTGAATGTAGACAGTATGAATCGAATCAAGATTTAGATGCTTCTCATCTTTATATACATACCGCTCTTTGACGAGGTTGAACATCTCTTCAAAGTCATTTCGGAAATCTTTTGGCTCGACGGGTATCTTGTCTGCATTATATACTTGTACATCTTCCCATTTTAAAGACGTACGTTTCTGATTCCAAACGTAAAGAACAAAGGCTGTAACTAATAGTCCTAAAAACACAAAGGTAAATAAGATAAGCTTCTTCATCATATTTCAAATGGCATAATTTGTTCGTCACAAAGATATAAAAAAAATATTATACATCAAATTGAAACACATAAATAAGATAAATAAAAGCAATTATCATTTTTGTAAAAGCGCAAGAACCGCTTTGCAGCAAGTCTTTCACTTCTAAGTAACTGAGAAAGATAATAAAACAAGATCACCAACGTTATATAATGTATGAAACGTAAGGATATTCAGAAATACATATTACTACTATTGTTCATGGTGACAGCCCAGCTGGCATTTGCACAATCGTTCACACTGCAAGGGAAGGTTTCCGACAAGGAAGGCAACCCTATTGAGTTGGCTTCTGTCATGGTTGTTTCGCAGGGAAAGCTGTCGATGACCAACCTAAAAGGCGAGTTCAGTATGCAGTTGCAGAGTGAAGACTCCGTGAAGGTGCGCTTCTCAATGATTGGCTACAAGACCAAGACGAGGATTCTCGTGCGCCCAAAGGGAAAGCAGACACTGCTCGTACAGCTTGCTGACGACAACGAATTGCAGGAGATTGTAGTGCAGGGTAAAGCCAAACAGCACGGAACAACGGAAGAATTAGATATTCAAAAAACTAAACAAGGACCCTCTACGTCGGGCAATGCTGTCGAAGAAATGGTACAGACACAAGCCGGTGTTTCGACCCACTCGGAGCTATCCTCACAATATAACGTGCGTGGTGGTACCTTCGATGAGAACTCTGTGTATATCAATAACATAGAAGTGTTCCGTCCCTTCCTTGTGCGAAGCGGACAGCAAGAAGGACTTTCTATTATCAATCCCGACATGGTAGAGAGCGTTGGTTTCTCAACTGGTGGATTCGAAGCGAAATATGGTGACAAGATGAGTTCAGCCTTAGACATCACCTATAAATGTCCGAAGAAGACGGAAGCCTCTATCTCTGCCTCACTTTTAGGTGCCAGTGCCTACCTCGGATTGGCTACGAAGAAGTTGACGTGGACCAATGGTGTGCGTTATAAGACCAATCGTTACCTCCTCGGATCACTCCAGACAAAGGGCGAATATCGTCCGTCATTCCTTGATTATCAGACTTATCTCTCATGGCAACCCAACAAACGTTGGCAGGTAGACTTCATCGGTAACATCTCTGACAACCGTTATAACTTCGAGCCAGAAGACCGTGAGACAAACTTCGGTACGCTGCAGAACGTGAAGAAGTTCCGTGTTTACTTCGATGGACAGGAGAAAGACCTCTTCCGAACCTTCTTCGGTTCGCTGGCTATCACACGCCATTTGAGTTCTCGCACCGACCTCTCGCTCCTCGCATCGGCTTTCACAACGAAGGAGCAGGAGCGTTATGACATCCAGGGACAGTACTGGCTGACACAAACGGAGACATCTGAAAACCTCGGTGTGGGTACGTATATGCAGCATTCTCGCGACTATCTCAATGCTAATGTGCAGAGTTTGAAGCTGATGATGCAGCATCGTGCAGGCAAACACAAGATTGAAGGTGCTGTGACTTATAAGCTTGAACGTATCAAAGAGAACTCGGCTGAATATGAATATCGTGATTCAGCGGGCTATAACGTACCTCATACAGGGCGCGACCTGAAGATGATCTATTCGCTCCGGGCACGTAACGAACTCAATGCAAAACGCTTTGAAAGCTATCTGCAAGACACATGGAACTTTCAGACACGCGACTCAGTCCCTACCCTCTTCATCTTGAATTACGGCGTACGCTTCGCTCACTGGAACTTCAACGGTGAGAGCCTCTTCTCCCCTCGTGCATCCCTTACCATCACACCGGGCAGAAACCGCAATCTCAGCTTCCGTCTTGCCGGCGGGCTCTATTATCAGGCACCGCTCTATAAGGAACTCCGTGATACATCAATGGTCAACGGCATCACATACGCCACACTCAACCAGAAAATTCGGGCACAGCGTTCCATCCACGCACTGGTCGACATATCCTATCGCTTTGAGATGTTAGGCCGCCCCTTCAAGTTCACAGCCGAAGCATATTACAAGGCCCTCTCACGGCTTGTACCCTACTCGGTTGACAACGTGAAAGTGACATACTATGGGGAAAATACAGCTACAGGACGTTCCACAGGACTCGATTTGAAGCTCTTCGGAGAGTTCGTACCCGGTACGGATTCATGGCTGACCCTTAGCGTAATGAACACCAGCATGAAGCTGAATGGCAAGCGGATTCCTCTCCCGACCGACCAACGGTATGCGCTTCACCTCTACTTTACCGATTTCTTCCCAGGCTCTACACGATGGCGTATGTCGTTGAGACTGACTTATGCAGATGGACTTCCATTCTCTGCCCCACATAAGGAACTGGAGAACAATACCTTCCGTGCGTCCGCCTACAGGCGTGCCGACATGGGCATGAGCTACCGTCTGTTGGACAATCATGATGGCAGCCGCAACACTGTCTTCAAGAACATCTGGCTTGGAATAGACCTTCTGAACCTCTTCGGCATCAACAATGTCAATTCCTACTATTGGGTAACGGACATTGCCGGACAGCAATATGCCGTTCCGAACTATCTCACAGGAAGACAAATCAATGGGCGCATCACGATTGAATTCTAAGTCTGCACCCGAAGCTCATCGCTCAGAACCACATCAGAAACTCTGTTGCACACAATGAAAACAAGCGTGTGTCAAGACCCCATTATCCCTAAAATCAACTGACAATAAAAAACGGGACAGTAGATTTTTCATGGGGGATAGACCCATTCTACTTATAAAATGATCTTCTAAAATTTAGAGTAGACAGGATGCTTTACAATGAGAACAGAATTACCGACTGTTTACTGAAAAAGTCTATTTCTCATTTGCTGTCACTTTTAACATTCTTCACTAACACATTGTTTATTAGTTTGTTATATAAATTTATAGAGTGACGGCAGTGACAGGAAAATAATCTCACAGCAGACCAATCACAGGCGCATCTGCCGTGGATGAATACCAGACTATGTCTTAATTCTAAAGTATATTCTGCTGCGGCAGCCTCTTTATCGGGATTATTCAGAAAGCTTATTTTCAAGAATAACTACTTCTATTCGATTATTATAATACTTAACGTGATCCGTACTGAGCCTTGACACCATGGGTGTACACCCTCAACACCATTAGTGTTTACCCTCGACACACAGACAAGAAAGAATCAGTGTGGGTGTAAATGGTAATCCCATTAATTATCTACTGACCCAAAACAACCGTTATCAAAGAGCTGGAAGTTCAATGATAACGGTTGGTTTAGACGATAAACAGGTGTGGGAACTATCAATAAGAAAGAAGACTTCTCACTAATCTATGTTTTGGCACACCCTTGTTTTTTCATTTATTCTGTATCGGTTCAAGAGAGCCTGACGAGCGTCAGTTATTTACCGTACCACCGACAATATCGAGCAACTCTGAGGTGATGGCAGCCTGACGCGACTTGTTGTATTGCAAATTAAGCGAGCGAAGCAGATCGTCAGCATTGTCCGTAGCAGTCTGCATGGCCACCATGCGTGCTGCATGCTCGGAGGCATTGCTGTCCAGAAGAGCCGTAAAGACCATGTGATGGAGCAGCTTCGGCACCAGTGCCCTCAATACCGTCTGCAAGTCAGGCTCAACAATGAAATCGTCATTCAGAGGCACAACGGTTTCATTCCCAGTCTTCTGCTCTGCCGTCTTCCCTTTTTTCTTGAGATAATCCTGTGCGGCCTTTGTCGTCAGGTCAGATGACAAGTCACGTTCTGTATTGGCACTGAGTTCTTCCTCGAGGTCAATCGGAAGGAAATTCTTGCGCTGGAGAATCTGGCTGCCAGCACTCTTGAAGTGATGATAAATAATCTCCACCTTATCGTACTCGCCATCCAGCCATTTCTGTCCCAACTCCTTGGCAATGTTCCGGCACTCCTCCGAGTTGGGCTTGTCCGCAAGATTGGGATAAGGACACACACAGGTATATCCCCGCTTCTTTGCTGCCTCAGCCACCTTTCTTCCCACTGGATAAATTGTTATATCCTTGTCTGTCAGCCCTCTGGAATGGTATTCATCTATCGCCTGCTGCATAAGTTTGATAACATTGGCATTGAATCCGCCACAGAGAGAACTGTTGGAAGAGAAGACCAGCAAAGCTACACGTTTCACAGGACGCTGTACGTCGAACGGAGTCTCCGTATCGGGCGTAGAGACAAGGAAAGTCCTGAGAATATGCTCGAGCATAGCCTCGTAAGGAAGCATACACTCGATGGCATACTGCGCATGGTGCAGCTTGCTCGAGGCTACCATCTTCATCGCACTCGTAATCTTGCGGGTACTCTGGACACTGGCTATACGAGTCTTGATTTCCTTTAACGATGCCATTCTTTATTATTGTCTTTATTTATATTGTCCGGCAATATTGCCCATGACTTCCTCTATCACCTTTACAGAAGCATCTTCCAGTTTACCGGCAGCCAGTTCACTGATAACATCGGAATGAGCTGAACGCATACTGTCGAGAAACTGATCCTGACACTGGCGGACCTGGTCTACCGGTACGTCACGCATCAGTCCATGTACGCCACAATAGAGGATGGCAATCTGCTCACCCACCGGCATCGGACTGTACTGCGGCTGTATCAGCAGCTGGTTGTTCTTACGCCCACGGTCGAGCGTCATGGCCGTCACCTTGTCCATATCGGACGAGAACTTGGAGAAAGCCTCCAGCTCACGGTACTGCGCCATATCGATCTTCAGCGTTCCCGCCACCTTCTTCATACTCTTGACCTGTGCCGAGCCACCTACACGAGAAACAGAGATACCCACGTTGATGGCAGGCCGGAAGCCCTGGTTGAAGAGGTCGGACTCAAGATAAATCTGACCGTCGGTAATGGAAATCACGTTGGTTGGGATGTAGGCGGACACGTCACCTGCCTGTGTTTCGATAATCGGCAGGGCCGTAAGCGAACCACCGCCCTTGACATGACCCTTCATGCACTCCGGCAGATCGTTCATCTTCTCGGCAATTTCCTGCTGGTCGTTGATACGTGCTGCACGCTCCAGCAGACGGGAGTGGAGATAGAAGACATCACCCGGATACGCCTCACGTCCGGAAGGACGACGGAGAATCAGTGACACTTCACGATAGGCAACCGCCTGCTTCGACAGATCATCATAGACGACGAGGGCAGAGTAACCCCGATCACGGAAATACTCACCGATGGCAGCACCGGCAAACGGCGCATAATACTGCATTGCAGCAGGGTCGGCAGCCGTTGCACTGACGATAATCGTATAAGGCAGTGCGCCGTGGTCCTTCAGATTCTGTACCAAGGCTGCTACGGTAGAGGCCTTCTGACCGATGGCGACATAGATACAATAGACCGGCTGTCCCTGCTCATAGAAGCTTTTCTGGTTGATGATGGCATCAACAGCGATGGCGGTCTTGCCCGTCTGCCGGTCACCGATGATCAACTCACGCTGGCCACGTCCGATAGGAATCATCGAATCAACAGCCTTCAGACCTGTCTGAAGCGGTTCCTTCACCGGCTGACGGTAGATGACACCTGGGGCCTTTCTGTCCAGCGGCATCTCGAAAGCATCAGTCAGATCAAGATCTCCCTTTCCATCGATTGCCACTCCCAGCGGATTGACTACACGTCCCAAGAAGCTGTCATTGACCCGGATGGAAGCAATACGATGTGTACGCCTGACGCTCTGTCCCTCCTTGATGCCTGCTGTAGGCCCGAGGAGAATACAACCGACATTGTCTTCCTCCAAGTTCATGACAATCGCCATAGTGCCATTCTCAAATTCAAGCAACTCATTAGCTTCTGCATTGCGAAGGCCATAGACGCGAGCCACGCCATCGCCGACAGTCAGTACAGTGCCGACTTCATCAAACTTCTCCTCCGAGTTGATGCCCTGTAGTTCCTTTGCAAGAATCTCAGACACCTCACTTGGTTTAATTTTATCTGACATGTTATTGATTTATTACTTTTTTAATTGTGTGAGGATAGCATTCAGCTTGTTCTTCACGCTGGCATCCATTCTGTAAGTATCGTACTCGAGGATGAAACCGCCGATGAGTGAAGGGTCGACTTCAGTGTTGAATTCGACAGTGCCATGTGCCCTGGACTGTACGAGCGCTTTCATCTTGTCTTCTGTCTGGGAAGAAACAGGAGAAGCGGTGATGACCTTTCCACAGATGATGTTCTTCTGCTTGCGATACAGAGCGACATAGTCATTCGCCATGAACTGAAGCAGTTCCTCTCTGTCCTTCTTCATTACAAGGGAAAGGAAGTCTCCTACCAGCTCCGGACAGTCTTCTCCACAGGCTACTTCCAACAGCTTGCGCTTCTTCTCCTTCGGAAGCATCGGACTTTCAATCGTCATGCGGAGTTCCGGTGCCTGAAGATAACTCCGGGCAAGGGCCTGCATGACAACATATACCTTGTCCTCGAGTTTTTGCTCACAGGCACACTTCAACAGCGCACGGGCATAGCGAACCGATATTACACCTGTATTCATAAGCGATTATTTACTTTCTGTTC
>ERZ772955.2390-NODE-2390-length-10219-cov-8.482586_pt1 | contig 10219 bp, 14 predicted proteins | sample MGYA00511133_ERZ772955 | MGnify/ENA primary metagenome ERZ772955 (study PRJEB29015, sample SAMEA2737914) | human oral metagenome | biome: human oral; feature: human-associated habitat; material: dental | place: China | collected 2149 ... | reverse complement strand
ATGTGTACCTGTACGAAGGCACTTGCAAATTTATTAATTTTAAAAAAAATATAATATAAAATTGACAAATTTTATATTTATATTTTAGCAAAAAAAAACTTGTGAAGCAAGTTTATTGTTGCGATTTTAAAATACATAAATTTCATTTATTTTGAAGCCTTTACATTTTATTTGATTAATGATAGAATATCAGTAATCAATATAAAAGGTAGGCGAAAAATAATGGCTCTAATAAAATTAGAAGATATAAAAAAATTGTTAGATGAAAACAAAATTAATCTAAGAGATTTAGAAAAAGTTGGCGAACTGGAAGAAATTAAAAAGAAAAATGAAAAGATTATAGGACTACTTGATAAATTTGAAAAGCTAGTAAATAATAAAAAAATATCTGCTAGTAAAATCAATGAAATATTAGATAATATAACTGCAATTTTAAAAGATAATTTACCAAAAAGAAAAGCTAGAAAATCTACTTCTGCTACACAAAATAAAGAAAAAAAAGTTGAAGATATAGAAAATCACAATGAAAATGAAAATAATCAAAGTATTTAAAAAAAATGAAGCTCTAAAATCGCTTTTAAGGTGCTTCAAAAAGAAAAGAGGTATTATTATATACCCCTTTTTTTTAATTTATTTTATTTAATAAATATTCTATTCTTGTTTCTAATTCATCTCTATTATTTTTAAATTCTTCTGAAATATCTTTACTATTTTTAAATAAGAATTTTGACATATTCTTATATACATTTATATAGTTTTTATTAAATAATTCTGCAAGTAAAGATGTATTATGTTCTCCTGCTTCATCATTGTCAAAAAGAATAAAAATATTGATTTTATGGTCTAATTGACTTGCTATATTATTAATCTTATTTGCTATTAAATCGTGGTTGCTATCTGCTCCCCCAGTTGCAAATGCTAGGCATTTATTTTTACATAAAATCCTAAATGTTATGGTATCAAATACTCCCTCAAATAGAAAGATATTATAGTTATTTTTTATAATATTATCTATATTTACAGTATCTAATAGGTAACAATAATGTCTTGTTTTTTCTAGTCTAACGGAGTTTTTATATCTAATTTCTTTACCCTTTTTATCGTGCCAAGGCTTTAATAATCTTAATATATAACTTTCTAGGCTACAAGCAAAAACAATATTATTTTGTTCATCTAGTCCTACAAAATTTTTTAAAAATTCTAGGTCTTGATGTGTGTATCCTCTGCTATATAAATACTCTAATTCATTACTATTGTTTTCTACTGCACGATTAAATTTCTTTAAACTATCTGCTATAAACTCATCAAAATTTGTTAGCAATGGATCTAATTTTGTTTTTTTTATTTGCTCCACTTCTGAAGCACTTTCTATATTACTATAATTTAAACTTAATAAATGGTCTACCACTTTACCCGGTGCAAGATTTTTTAAATTATTATCTATTACTTTTACAAGGTCTATAATGTCAAGGGTGCAGCTGCACCCGTAACATTTAAGCTTGATATGATTATCTATTTTAGATTTAAAAGGTTTTAATCTCTTATCATTGCAAGTGGGACAATAAAAATTGTTTATATCCACACCATAATAATTGAAAATTTTATCTTCCAGTTGATGTATTTTTTCTAATTTATCTTTAAAGGCTAATGATTTTATATTAGACATTTTAATCACTCTGCTTTAAATAATTGTTCTAATTCTTGTGCCATTTCATCAACTGTTTTTTCAATTTTTTCAACCTTTTTTCCTTGTCCGTGGGGAATGATTGTTGTTTCTCTCCCACTTTTTACATATCTTATATCTTCTTTACTATCAACTATTTCTTCATTTGATTTTTTAGTTAAATCTGCTATTGGAAAAATCTTTTTATAGCTAGTTTCTTCAATTTCCTTGAAAGAAACTTTTAAAGAAGCATACTTATCATTTCTGCTCGTTTGAATTAAATTTTTATTATTTGCAATCATTTCTTCAATTTCTTTAAGGCTTTTTAATTTTAAACCAAATATCCAAGTAGTTCTTCTTGGTAATGTAAATTCTTTAATTTCAGTTTTTCCAGTTTCTTTACCATACTCTTTTATATTTTCAATAGTAGATATTTTAATATCTCTTGTTTCTGATTTAAAAAATCTAATATCATAACCATATAGCTTTTTATTTACCATTTCCAGTTGCTCTCTTAGTGCTTTTGTAGTTCCAATGTGAGAAATTTCTAAAAGTTCAATTATTTTAAGTAAAGCCGTACTTGAAATAAAAGAATTAGGGTCTGGCACAAAAAAATACTGATACAGTTCAAGGTATGGGGTTTGTAATTTTCCAAATTCTTCAACTTCATCTGCAAAAAGTTCCTCATATTTCTTTTTGAATGTTCTTCTGCCTTTGCTATATTCTCCCTCAGAAAAACAGTATAAACCTTGTATTAATAAATCTGTTAAATCCTCATACTTTTCAAAAGCCAAATATTGTAGAAGCTCATCTCCTCTTGTTAAATCTTTTTCTTCTATTTGCTTATAATATTCTTTATATTGATTGATTTCTTCTTTTGAAAATTCTAATTTTTCTTCCCTAAAATAATGATTAATAATTCTTTGGTCTGCTCCTCCATCGATCCTCATCTTAAAAGGTTGCTCTCCAAGTCCGATTATTTTTCCAAAAGGTTTTATAGTTATAGGGTCTTTTCCCTTTTGTTCTAGTGTTAATTCTTCTTTTGCAATCATTTGCTTGAATGTAGCATTATCCTCAACAAATTTTTCCTTTGTTTCGTTCGTAAATACATAAGGATATTGAAACCAATTAGGATTTGTAAATCTTTCTCCAATCATTCTCTGCAAATCAACTATTTTAGTACATTCATTCATACTTGAAAAACCCACTAAATGCTTCATAAAGCTAGACTTTCCACTAGCATTTTTCCCTATAAAAAATATTGTGTGATGACTTTCATTTTCCGTGAAAAAATAATCAAAAATTAGAGCTTTGAAATAATTTTCTTTTTCTCTTGTGTTAAGATTTACTTTTTCTTTTAAAAATTTAAAAAGTCTATTTTCTTTATCCAATTTCACTGGATCATAATTTGTATTAAAATAAATTTCTGTTAGAAAATTAGGGTCTTTTTCTTCTTTAAATTCTATTTTCCCCTTTTCTACATTTAAAAATAAAGTACCATTTTTAAAAGCTACGGGAAGATAACCTTTTTCAAAGCTAGTATTCCAATGGTTACCTAATTTTTTAAGTACCTTATTCATTTCGTGGACTACACTAACAAATAAAATCTTATTGTCAGATGTTCTAGTATCCTTGTTTAATGCAAATCTGCAACAGTTTATCATATCTTTTGTTTCTTCATCAGTAAAAAATTCATCTATTTTATCTTTAATAAAAATGTCTGCAATCTTCCATATTCCTAGTTTCTCATCAAAAACTTTTATAAATCCCTTATCACTTTCAAAAGGGTGATCAAAATTTGCATAATCCTTATAAAAGTATTTCCCTACCATTTTGGCATTTAAAATATATTGCACTATTATTCTAACTGGTAAAGCTTCATACTTAACTTTTCCTTTTTCAGTAAAACTTGTATATTTAAAATCTTCCTCTAAATTTTCCACTTTTGGATATGGTTTAATTATTATTTTGTTATTCATATTTTTTATTCTCCTTTATTATTTTTTAAGGATATAAAAAATATAATTTTGTATAAAAGAAACTAAGTTGAAATTTTAAGAATTTGATAAATAAAAATGTGAAATAGTTTGAAGAAATATGAAGAAATGCGATATATATAGTTAAATTTCTTTGACATATATTTAGTTTAATGGTATAATACAAACAATAAAACTAAGGAAAGAAATTTTTAAAATGAGTTGTTAAGGAGTTCTTTATTATCAATTTCTTTTATCAAAATCACTATTGCCGTAGTGATTTTTTCTTTTATTTATATATATTTTTTAATGTCCTATTTTTTGTAGCTATAATATTTCAAATTGGTTGTTACTCCCAATTCTTCTTCTAAAAACCTAAGAAGGTAATTTCTTCCAGTGGAATAAGTTACTCTTAATTGCTTTGCCAATTTAGAAACTTGTACTTCTTCATCTTTTTTATACATTTCTTTTAATACTTTTTTAGCAACTTCATAGCCACTTTTTCTACCTGCACCAATGTTATTATAAAAATTTCCTACTTTTATATTATTATCTAACATTTTTTACCCCCTTTCATTTTTATTGCTACTGAAGTAATTTTAACATATAATTTTATAAAAAGCAACAACCTACATCTAAAACAGGAATTATTGCAAATTATTTTTAAATTATACTTTTTTAGTATCCTTTACAAACAGTCCGTGGAGAATGATGAAAATAGTTGAAGGACATTTTTTTGACGGACTTTATTTTTTTAAAAAATAAAATTTTGTTTTAATTTCTTATATTTTTTTTATATTCTTTACAGTCCATATATCAGTCCATTGAACAGTCCATTTAAAAATCTTTATAAATCAATAATTTTTTAAAATTCTTGATTTTGAACAGTCCATTGAACAGTCCATTAAAAAAACTATATATACCAATTATTTTTTTTACTTATGGACTGTATGGACTGCTAAATATTACCCTATATATATATGGAAAATTATTTAGCTTAATATTTTTCTTTATAAAAGAATTTTTATCCTTTTTACAGTCCCAGCAGTCCATACCTATAAGAAAGTATTGATATTAAATAAAAATTGTATGGACTGCTATATGGACTGTTCAATTTTTTATAGTCCATAAATTTTTAAAAAGTATTGGTATTAAAAATAAAAAAATATGGACTGTTAGAAATTAAAAATAATACATTATTTTTTAAACATAAATTTAAAAAATAAAAGATAAATGTTTAAAAATAGAAAAATAGTTTAATAGAGAAATTAAATAGAAAGTCCGTAAGAAGCCAAGGCTTCCTATCTTCATTATTCTCCACGGACTACTCTAATGGAACTGGTGGAAGTGAGAAAGTGGAAATAAAAAAAAGACTTCCAGTACCACACTGAAGATCTAAAATGTTATAATGAATAAAAAAAGGAGTAAAAAATGGAATTGAACTTATTACTTTACAGAAGTGAATTAAAGAAAAAAACTGTATATAATTATATTTTCTATGGTATTATTGTTGGTCTTGTGGAAGATAAAACTATTAATAGAGATGAACTGTTAAAATTATGTGTTGATACTTTTGGAGTACCTAAAGATTTTGAAAATATTGTTGCTATTGCAAGAGAAAATGAAATTAAAAATCTTATATTTTTTGAAATAAAAAATAAAGGTACTTCTAATTTAAAAAAGAATTTAAAAATATTAGTAGATGAAAAAATAAAAGAAATGAAGCTAGATGAAAAGAATAATAAAAATACTTTTGATGGTTGGCTAAAATAATTGATAGCATAGCCGAATTTAAAGTTTTAATAACTAAGGTGGTATAATTATATACCTTGATAATTTAAAATGCTTCTAATGGCTTAAAATAAAAAAAGAGTATATAAGACACTCCAATGGCTTATATACCCTCAAAAAATTGTAACTAATAACCTTTAAAGATTAATAGTTATATAGACATTTTTTGAAAAGAACAATAGCAATAAAAATGCTATTGTGAAACCGATTATAAATGCTTTTTTCACTTTACACCTCCTCTCGAGGAGAGAAAAGAAGAAAAATGGAACGATTAATTATAACATTGACATTTAAAAAATAAAAGTTTATAATTATATTGAAAACGATTATTAATGCAAAACGGAACTAAAATAGCACTTACTCCAATAGGTGCTATTTTTATAAAAATAGGATTATTACAAATATAATTGCTTGGAATATTGAATAAATAGGAACTAAAACACTACTTGCTGGAACAAGTGGTGTTTTTATTTTCTAGTTGGATATGTTATAATTAATTATATAGTCTGTTCAAGATGAAAGGTACAAAACACTACTTACTGGAATAGGTAGTGTTTTTATTTTCTTTTGAAATAAAAGAAAAGTGATATAATAGTTTTAACATTCACATATAGATTATAAAATAAAAAAAAGTGGCCAGTCTTTTTTGGCTACTTTTTTTTATTGGTATTATTAGATTTTTAAATTGTGAACTACTCACAACTAAAGTCGAGAGCTTCATAAGATAACTGAAAAAGTAAGTTATCTTCTAAGAAGTTTGGTTTTAAAACCCTTATTCTTTTTGGCTAGTCCACGATAGCCACTACTGGATAAGACTTGCGTCTACACCATACTTTTATCTGTATATTATATTTAAAAAGAACAACTATACAGAACAATGAATATTTTACAAGGCTACTGATAACTCGCCTTAACTCCATATATTCAGTTGCTAATGTTCTAAGTATATTATACACTAAAATTATTAAAATTACAAATTTTAGTGCAACATTTTCAATGTTGGTGTTATTCATCTCACGACTAAAGTCACAAGTGTTCTAACTTATTTTATAAAAACATTGAATATTTATATTTTAGCTCTAAAATTCTATACTCTTGCACTTCACTTTGAAACTGAAGAAAATACCTCTCTTTTTCAGGTTTGAAATTAATTATTTTAAAAATTTGGTAGCCACAACAATTTTCTACATCTTCAAAACTTGAGTTTTCCGTATTTTGAAAATGTAAAAACTCTGATATTTTTTTACATTCTTGAAATGTTAGAAGTTCCTTGTCAAATTTATCTAAAAATTCATTTGTTGTTAGCATTTATTATTCCTCCTATCTCAATAAATGAAATTTGTCAACCCCATTTATTATAATTTTTTATTAAAATTTTATAAAATGTGTTATAAACAACATTACCTTAAATATAGAGATAGAAATTACAACTGATAAGAAAGATATAAGCATTAATTTAAAAAATTTTTTCATAATAATCACTCCTTACATTTTCTCAATTTTATGGTATAATACAACTGATAAGATTAATACTTTATACAGAAAAGGCTTTTCTCTCCCCTCAAATACCATTTGATTGAGAAGCCTTTTTTGTTTTATAAAGTTCTTGCTCTTGTGAATTTTAATAGTGTTAGATTTTCTGCTACTGTTGTTGCAATTTCTGAAATGCCTATAAAAGTATAATTGTATTTTTCTCCTAAATTAATGATTAAATTGATTATAGTAACAAATTCTACTGTACTTTCGGTATCTTCATCTTCATCAAGGATTATAATAACTGAATTATTATCAAGTTTAAAGTTTTCCTCATATTTATTTTGGATATCTTCTTTTAATTCCTCTAATTCTTCTAATTTTCTTTTATCCATATTTTACCCCTTTATATTTTTAATTCTCCATTTAGGTACTCTTTTTTCAATTTGTATAAAGTAGGTCGTGATATATCTAGGGCTTTTAAAACTTGATTGGTTGTTAGCTCTGTGGTCTTATCTATCCACTTCTTTAAAAGCTCTATATCTTCTTTTCTGAAACTATGACTAGCTTTCTTTCTCCCTACTACTTCGCCAGTTTTATTACTTATTAGCTTTCCAGTATCTGTTTTCTTCATACTGTTATATGCTTGTCGTTGCCTTTCTAACATTGTTTTTCTCTCTATATCTGCTAACATAGTATAAATACTAAGCATTACAGTTTTTAAAATAGGATTGGTAGAATTTAATTCGGGTTGCTCCAAGCTAATTAATGTTACTCCCCTAGTATCTACTATTAAATTATAATTTTCTAGGATTAGCTTCATATCTCTACCAAGCCTATCTAAACTTGTTATAACAAGTGTATCTCCTGATTTTATAACCTTGTTTATTAGCTTTTGGTACTGGGGTCTATTAAAATCTTTACCACTTCCTATATCACTATAAATATTCTCTGCTAATATTCCGTATTCTAGTAATGCTTTTTCTTGCCTTGTATGGTCTTGTAAATTAGTTGATACTCTAATATATCCATATTCCAATTTGTTAAAAAAACCCCCTTTCATCTAACCTAATTTTTTAACACTTAAAAAGTGCCATTTCTTCTATATCTTTAATTTTAGAATTTTTAATAAATTATATATCCCTTTTATTTATATACTAATTTAAAACATAAATTAAATTATTCTATAGTTTCCAAGCCTTTTATATAATCTATAATTTTTATTAAATCTGCCTTATATATTTTATTTGGGTCTATATCCAATTTGAAACACATAGAATTTATTAAATCTGATGTAATTTTTTGGTTGTCTGCAACCACTAAAATTCTTCCTGCATTTATATACTCAAAGTCCCTATTTAAAAGCTTTTCTAGATTTCTTAGTATTTTTCCCTTTTCCATTGTTTTAATTCTCCCCTTTCATTTCTTAACAAAATTTAACAAGAAGTCTCCTATTTCTATAAGTAGGAGATGAATTGTTAAAAGTAAAAATTGTAATTCTACAAGTTTTATGGTATCATATATTCAGAACATTAGAAACTGAATATATGAGGTTAAGGCTAGAAAACAGTAGCCTTGTAAAATATTCACTGTCTTAGATATATTGTTATATATCAAATAATTATAATAAACAAAATATATCAGGGTAGGAACTACCCGAAGAGCTTGGTAAATATATGTGGCTAGTAAAAGCACATACTTCCCAAGAAGCTCCCACTTCTACAAGTGAGAGTAGTTCACTCTTCATAATGTCCTTTACAAGAAATAATTACTAATATATCATTTTCAATTTCATAAACAAGTCTATGTTCTTGGTCTATTCTTCGGCTATATCCACCACTATATTTTAGTCTTTCGGGTTTTCCAGTACCTTTTAAAACTCCCTCTCTAAGTATTTCCTTAATTAGTTTAGTTATTTTATTAGCTTTCTTTAAATCTTCATTCTGCCACTCTGAATATTCTTCTAATGCTTCTATATGCCATAGTACCTGTTTTTTATTCATCTTCAACCTCTGTTGGTACTGGTTTTAATATTCCTTTACCATTTTTAATATCTTCCATTCTACTTTCTATTTTTTTTAAGTATCTATAATTTCTTATTTCTTTCATCATTTTGTTATATTCTTTCTTTGTTAATATAACAATATCATTTTCGTTATAAGTTAATGTTGCCATTTTATCACTCCTTTTTTATATATTGTTTGTAATCTTTATGATTGCTTTCAATCAACTTATTATTTTTTCATTTCTTTTAAATACATATCAAATATAAAGTTTGTTATAGTTGCTATACTTTCTCCTATTTCAATACTATGAAGCTTCATTTTATTGTATATTTCTTCATTCATTCTAATACTAACAGATTTATTATTAGATAATTTTCTGTAATGGTCTGGGATTGTACTATGGTCTAATAATACTCCACTTTTCTCATTTTCTATTAACTTTTCTAATACTGCTATATTCTCCAGAGTGAAAAATTTTTGAAGTCTTGCTACTGGAATATTATTAAATACTGCTATTTCTGTATTTTCTGTACTACTTGCTTGATTGCTTTCATCTTGCTTACTTTCATTTTCTTTTGCTTCATCTGTATTAGCTTGTAATCTTTCGGCTTGATTTAAAGCATTTTCTAGGCTTTCTCTATGTAATTCTATAAAATTCATAACTGCTTTTTTTATACCTACTTTTTTAAATACTTCCTTTTCTCCACTAATGAAAATAAGAGTATAAGTATCTTCTCCCTCATTTTGTGTAGAATTTTCTTTGTCTAGGAATTGTAGATATTCCTTACTTAATCCAAAAGTTGTTTGTAACATTTAATCACTCCCTTTATTAATTAAAATGTTTGTAATCATTTTGATTTATTTCAATCAATTATTATTTTTTGTCTTTACTATCAACTCCTTTTGTTAATTCGTTGTACTTTTCTAGTGAAATTAATACTGCACTAGCTTGATTATTCTTTCTCGTAATTATAATATCTGTATTTTCTTCTGTTGCTTTTTCTAAATATTCCTTGATGTTGCTTCTAAAATTGCTCGTTCCTACTGTAATCATATTTACCCCCTTTTGTACTTTAATTTGTACGATTTTTTGTACTAACTTATGATACCATAAAACTAAATATATGTCAATAAAAAAATGTTTGTAATCTTTATGATTGATTTCAAGCATTTTATCAAAAAAGTTAATAATACCAATATATTTTGATATATTAATATAATTGGACTTTACTTTTAAAATGCTTAAATAATGATATAATCTAGCTTAGGTTAAGTTTTTATATATTTTTGTTTGATAAAATATTATATAT
>ERZ772955.2384-NODE-2384-length-10227-cov-3.288439_pt1 | contig 10227 bp, 10 predicted proteins | sample MGYA00511133_ERZ772955 | MGnify/ENA primary metagenome ERZ772955 (study PRJEB29015, sample SAMEA2737914) | human oral metagenome | biome: human oral; feature: human-associated habitat; material: dental | place: China | collected 2149 ... | reverse complement strand
CGCACCTTACCGAATCTGCTGACGATTACGCCGGCGACCCCTATTGAGGCGAGGGAGGCGACACGTTTCGCTTACCGGCACAAAGGCCCTGTCTATATCCGGTTGGAAGGCCGAAGCGAGCCGGAACTTTATGAGGAAGGCTACGAATTTGTGCCCGGGAAGGGAACCGTTCTCCGTGAGGGGCGGGATATGACGGTGATATCTATCGGGTCTATCGTCAATGAGGCGCTTAGGGCTGCCGAAACGTTATCCGATGAAGGCCTTACCCTGCGTGTCATCAATATGCCGACGATACTGCCCATCGATCGCACTCTGATCGTTTTGGCGGCGCGAGAAACGGGCGGCATTCTCACCCTGGAAGAACATGGCATTCAGGGCGGCCTAGGCAGTGCCGTAGCGGAAGTATTGGCGGAAAGCGGCGTATCCGTTCGGTTCCGCCGGATGGGACTGTCCGGCTTTGCCCGTGGCTGCGGCAATCGGGACGAGATGCGGGAAATCAATGGATTGACCGCGAAAGAGATTGCGGAAAACGTACGGGAGATGATCGGCGCGTGAGAGTTCTGGTGACAGGCGCCGGCGGTTTCGTCGGCCGTTGTGTGGCGGAGTATCTTTATACGTCGGGGATTGATGTCGTCGGTACGGTTCATTCCCGGGGCATAGACAGCATGTTTGGGACAGTGCGGCTTGATTTGGCCGAGGTGTGGCCGGACATGGGCCTTTTTGACGCCATCATCCATATAGCAGGAAGCGTTCCCTACCGGGAAAAGGATTTTCGTGTCTATAAGCGAAATAATGTCGATACCATGGAACGGCTCATTGCTTATGCGAAAGAACATGGTATTTCTCGCGTGGTGTTTTTTTCTACCATCGGCATCTATGGCGAATTTCGGGAGGCGCGCCTTGACGAACATTCCGATCGCATCAATCCGGAGGCCTATGGTTTGACAAAATATATGGCGGAATGTCTTCTTCAGGCGGAAGAGGCCATAGAAAGCATCAGCCTTCGCATGCCGGGAATCATAGGATACGGCGGCCGCGGCGTCTGGCTTTCGGAGACGATAGAAAAGTTTCGCCGCCATGAACCGGTCACAATTTACGCCCCGGATTTTGCAACGCGAAACTTCGTCTGGGCCGAGGATCTGGCGAAATTTATCATCCGCTTGTTACAGACAGAAAAATGGTCCGATCCTGTAGTATGCCTTGCCTCTCATGAGAAGGCCACGGTGCGTGCTCTCGTCGAGGAGATTAAGAGACGGACAGGCTCCCGGTCGGAAATTATCGTTGATAACCGTCTGCGCACCCCCTTTTGCATCGACGACAGCCGGGCGGTGGCGATGGGCTATACGTCGATTTCGCCGCTGGATATGGTGCGGCGGCTGTGTGAAGCGTGAGGCTGATGAAGTAAGAGAAGTCTGTAGGTGTTATCGTAGAGACGAGGAAGGGACTTGATGGCATGATATCGGGCCAGGATATCTATCATCTTTGTGCGGAGATGTTTCCTATTTGCCGGAGTATTACAGGAAACGGAGTCCGAAAGACACTTTCCATATTGCGTGCCATCGTTCCGGAACTCGTACTGCACGAAGTGCCATCAGGAACCAAGGTTTTTGACTGGACAGTTCCTAAGGAATGGAACATTCATGAGGCATGGATCAAAGATTCAACAGGAAAAAAAATCGTTGATTTTGCGGAATCTAATTTACGCGTGGTGGGTTATTCTTCCCCCGTGGATAAAAAGGTTCGTCTTGAAGAATTAAAACCCCTGATTTTTACTCAACCGGAACAGCCGGATGTTATTCCGTATGTTACAAGTTATTATAAGGAACGATATGGGTTTTGCATGAGCCAGAACGAGAAGGATCGCTTATTAGAGGACACTTACCATATCTATATCAACAGCGAACTTAAACAAGGCAGTCTCACGTATGGGGAGATTCTTATTCCCAGTACAGAAGGCAACAAAGAAGAAATATTTCTTTCAACTTATATCTGCCATCCTTCAATGGCGAATAATGAACTTTCTGGGCCGGCTGTTACAATATACTTGGCACGTTGGCTATTGGCTAAAAAAGTGCGGAGGTATAATTATCGTATCATTTTTATTCCTGAGACAATCGGTTCCATTACCTATCTGGCGCAAGGAAATCACCTTACAATGATGAAAAAATATGTTCGCGCTGGGTTTAATATTTCTTGTGTCGGTGATGATCGAACGTATTCCTATGTCGCTTCGCGCAATGGCAGTACATTGGCTGACAGGGTCGTGAAAAATGTGTTGTCTTTCGCTTATCCAGAGTATAGGGCATATACGTTCCTTCAGCGTGGGTCTGATGAGCGGCAGTATAATGCCCCGGGGGTTGATTTGCCGGTTTGTGCCGTTTGTCGTTCGAAATATGGCGAATACCCGGAATACCATACTTCAAAAGATGACATGGAACTTATCTCGCCCAGTGGGTTAGCGGGTGCTTATGACGTCTATTGCCAGTGTATTGAGGCATTGGAGCACAATTATCGGTACCAAACCCAGTGCCTTTGTGAACCTCAACTGGGAAAGAGAGGGCTCTATCCGACAATCAGCCAAAAGGGGCACTATCAAGAGGTTCGAAAAATGATGGATTTTCTCGCCTATGCTGATGGGAAAAATGATCTGATTGAGATCAGTAATATCATCGGTATGCCGGTAAAGGATCTGATTTTGCTGGTAGAGAAACTGGAAAAGGCGGCACTCATAAAGGCGGTAGATTGAATGCAGCGGTATGATTGCCTGGAAAAATTGAAAAAGGTTTTGAAAAATTTAGGGGTTGGACGGGGTGATATGCTGTATATTGCTTCAGATGCGACGCTTCTGTTGGCGGAAGTGCGAAAGTATTATGGCGTTAAGACGGTGCAGGAACGGGAAGCATTTTTGCACGCCTTGGTGAATGTTTTGCAGGAAGCGGTTGGTTCGGCGGGAACCTTGCTTTTCCCCGTTTTTACTTGGGCGTTTTGTCGTGGGGAGCCTTTTGATGTTCGGGTGACGAAGGGGGAAGTCGGCGCGCTCAATAATTGGGTGATGGCGCATCGGAAAGAGTTTCGGCGCACGCAGAATCCCATGTATTCTTTTATGGTTTGGGGAAGGGAGGCAGAAAATTTGCTGGCCCTCTCTGATGTGGATGCGTGGGATGAGACTTCTCCTTTTGCCTATTTGCATCATCATGGGGGAAAGATGCTTCTGCTGCATGTGTCTTTACAGCGTGCCTTTACGTTTATGCATTATGTCGAGCGCGCGCTTAAGGTTCCCTATCGCTATCTGAAAAATTTTCGGGTCGACTATACTGATGAAAACGGCAAGACCGAAAAACGCAGCTATATTTTATATGTGAGAGATCGGTCGATTGTTTCTCATGAAAAACTGCCTGATGCTATGTTGGAAACCCCCGGAGCCATGCTGAAGGAAAAATGGGGGAATCTGCTCGTAAAAAGTATTGATTTGCCGCGGGCATATGATATTATCAAAGAAGATTTGCTTCAGTGCGGCGGCAGACACTGTTATCAATTTGAAAATTACCAAATAGATTGGAAGAGGGGGGCAACGCATGGGGACGATTTCAGTCACTGATTATTTGGAACGGACGGCAAAACGATTTTCGGAGAAAATGGCTTTTGTCGACGAAAAAATGAGCTTATCGTTCCGAGCCTTACGTGACGAAGCGCGCTGCCTTGCGATGGGCCTGATCCAACATAAATTTTTCAAGAAACCCATTGTGATTTTTATGGAGAAATGTCCGCGCTGTGTGGCGGCTTTTTTAGGAGTTGCTTACAGCGGTAATTTTTATACGCCGATTGATACGAGAATGCCAAAAGAGCGCATCAAAAAAATCATGGAGATTCTTTCTCCGGTTGCCGTTATCACAGACGGAGAGAATGCTGCCGTGGTAAAAGAGTTTGCCGGGGATGTGATGGTTCTCCTATATGAAGAATTACTGCTCGGGCATGTGCAGGAAGCCGCGCTTGCAGCTGTTACGACACGTATCACCGATGCCGATATACTCTACGTACTCTTTACCTCAGGGTCCACCGGCCAGCCTAAAGGGGTGGTTGTACCGCATCGGGGCGTTATTGCTTATACGGAATGGGTTTCACAGGAATTTTCAATGGATGACAGGACCGTTTTGGGAAATCAGACGCCCTTTTATTTCAGTATGTCTGTCTTGGATATTTTCCAAACCCTAAAGAATGGTTGTACAACGTATATTATCCCGCACGAATTGTTTTCCTTCCCGATTAGACTATTGGAATATATTGCCGCCAAGGGGATCAATACCCTTTATTGGGTGCCCTCTGCCTTATGCCTTGTTGCAAATTTGAAAGCGTTGGGGCATGTAGAGGTTCCTGCCCTGGAAAAAATACTCTTTGCCGGGGAGGTTATGCCCGTCAAGCAGTTGAATATGTGGCGCAGAGCGTTTCCTCATTGTCTGTTTGCCAATTTGTTTGGGCCGACGGAAGTGACGGATATTTGCACCTATTTTCGCGTGGAGCGTGAGATGAGCAATAGGGATCCACTTCCCATTGGAAAACCTTGCAAAAATTCGGGCGTGTTGGTGTTGGATGAGCACGATAACTTGGTGCAAGACGGTTCCTTAGGGGAGCTCTGCGTCTATGGCTCAACGCTTGCTTATGGTTATTATCATAATCCGGGAAAAACAGCGGCAGTCTTTACGCAGAACCCATTGCAGGAGGAGTATCCGGAAATTATTTATCGGACAGGAGATCTCGTGCGCTATAATGAGGAAGGGGAACTGCTCTATGCAGGGCGTAAAGATTTCCAAATTAAGCATATGGGACACCGCATAGAACTGGGAGAGATAGAGACGGCAGTTTCTTCCTTAGATGGGATAGAACATAGCTGCTGTCTTTATGATGAGCTGCGCAGTAGAATTGTGTTGTTTTTTACCGGAGAAATAGAAGAGAGCGCGATTGGACAACGACTCAGAGCCCTGATCCCGGAATACATGATACCGAATCGTACGATTCGCCTGGAAGAAATGCCGCTTAACTTGAATGGAAAGATTGATCGTACTAACTTGAAGGGAAGACTGAAAGGATGATTTTGAGGAAAAGGAGGAATGGCGATGTGCAGCCTGAAGCAAGACCTTCTGCGGCTCGTTCAGGAGATTAATGATACCGTGCCAATGGATACGTCCAGGAATTTATTGGATGGAGGGTATATCGATTCGTTTGATATCGCGAATATTGTTCCAGAGATGGAAACACATTTTGGTATTGAAATTTCGCCGGAAGAAATCATCCCTGAAAATTTCATTTCGATAGATCGAATGTTTGATATGATGCAGCGAATTAAAGGGGAAGAAAAGGGGTAAACGAACATGGCGTTTTCAACGGAATGGGAAAAAATATACCAAAACAATGAGCAGATCAGTATATGGCCGTGGTCTAACTGTGTGTCGTTGTGCCATCGGTATGGGAATTTGCATGAAGGGATGAAAGTTTTAGAGCTTGGGTGCGGCGCGGGAGCGAATATCCCTTTCTTTGTGCAGCGGAAGGCGGCGTATTATGCCGTTGACGGCAGTGCAACCATGGTGGAAAAGTTGAAGGAAAAATTTGCGCCTTGCGATGTCCATATAGCTCAAGTAGATTTCACGCGTGATTTTCATTGGACAGAATCCTTTGATTTGATTATTGATCGTGCTGCCGTGACACATAATAGTACAGCTGACATTGAAATGGTTCTCGTAAAGATCCGTGCCGCGTTAGCTCCTAGGGGGCGCTTTATCGGCATGGATTGGTTTTCTATGCGATATGATGCCTTTCGGATGGACAGTGCCAATCAGATTGATCCTCATACGCGCATCTTTAAAGACGGTTTTTTTGCTGGCATGGGGACAGTACATTTCGCGGATAGGGAGCATTTACAAGACCTTTTTCGCGGATTTCGATTCCTTTATTTGGACGAGAAAGTAGATTTTGTGCACCTTCCAGAAAAAATGACGCGGGCTGCGTGGGATTTTGTCGTTGAGGCAGAATAGCCATGGGCTGGTTTTACTGGCTTAAATGTGTGGGGAAAAAAGTTCTTCCCGCAGCATTCATGGAGCTGTATCGACGGGAAATCGGCAAGACGATTAAAAAAGCGCGTTTTTTTACCGATCTATACCGCCTTGTGGACAAGGCGGTATATGGAACAGAGCAGCCTGCTGCAAACAGTGAGTTGTCTGTTTTGGAAAAACGGTATGACAAGGTTGTCGTATGTTGGCTGCCGACGTGGATTATAGGCCATTTTTGTACCGTGTATCATTTTGCCTACCAAGCGCATTTAAAAGAGAAGAATGAGCGGGTTCGGTATGTTATCGTGCCGGATACTTTGAAATCCGCGGTGGGACAGGGCGTTCCCAATCAATACCTATACACCAAATTTACCGAAAAGATGCCAGCCGCCATCCGGCCGGCTACGGCGTGGCGTGCCTATATCGAAAAGCATTTTCAGAAGGGTGTCTTATTGGGGACATATGAGACAGATACGTTTTATTTGGAAGCGACAAAAAAATATTTCAGCGGGACGGAGAATAGATTAGCGATACCGTTTGATTGCCCGAGCGTCGATTTTTCTTCGGAAGAAAGAACGGTGGGACAGAAAGCCATGACAGATTTAGGCATAGGAGAGAAATATATTTGTATTTTTGCTCGCGATGCCGCCTACCACGGAGAAGGGGAAGAAGATACAAATCAAGTTCGGAATTTTGATATTGCTGCGTTCCAAGATACTGCAGCGTATTTTTGGGAACAATATAATATGCAGTCTGTTCGTATGGGGGCAAAGGTCAATAAGGCATTTTCCTGCAAAGGCGCGGTAGATTACGCTTCGATGGGACGATCTGAGTTTTTGGACGCGTTTTTGTTCTCTCAATGTGCATTTTACGTTGGGAACAGCAGTGGCATCGATTGTATCGCTCGTCTCTTTGCGAAGCCGATTGTGGCGGTCGATTTTCCTTGCGTATTGCCTATAGATGAGCCTACCATGCCTTATCATCTTTTAATTTATGTGAAATGGTACGATGAGGAGCGGCAGCGGTATTTGTCTCTGCGCGAGATCGTCCGCTTGCAGATCAAGCTAAAAATGCAAAAGCCAATGGGACATGGATCGGATGCTTTTTTTGTATATGTGGAGCAGCAGAATATCACTGTCGTGCATAATACACCAAAGGAAATTCTGGATGTTGCAAAAGAAATGTATGCTGTTTTGCAGGGAACGATGTACTACACGGAAGAAGATGAATTGCTGCACAGAAGATATAGGGCGATTATCCATGAGGAAACAAAGGCTTTTAGAAAGATCACAGGGAATTTTGGCAGGGTAGGAACACAATGGCTAAGGGAAAATACGTGGTTTTTGGAATAATTCGGTTACAGGGGACGATATGACGTGTCTGATACAGGAGGAGTAGCGATGTATGATTGGCTGCACCCTATATATTTGCGCATTAAGCCATGGTTGCCCACGTGTTTGATTAATGCAGTAAAGAAGATATATTTTCAGGTGTCTTTGCGCATATATAAACGGGAGGTTGAAAAGCGAAAACGATATTCGGTTTTTGACTATGTACAGTTGGCGGAAGATATGAGCTTAGTTACTCGTGAATACGGGTATAACGCTTTCTATGGAACGGCAGACATGATTAAATATATCAGACAGTTACCTTTGGATCAACCGCTTGACGGCATCGTAGAACACGGTTTTTGTCTTCCGCCGGATGACATAAGTGAAGTTGACAAACCGAAAAAAACAATATACGTTATGGGCAGTGTGCGGCAAAAATTTCTGCAAAAGCGATTTCCCGATAAGAAGATTTATTCCGTCGGACCTTATATACAATATATGGCCCCATTCCATTCGGCCACATGGATTCAAACGCATAAAAAACAAATGGGGAAGACGCTGTTGGTTTTTCCCAGTCACTCGACACACCATGTGAGTATGGAGTTTTGTGTAGATTCCTTACTGGATGAGATTGAAAGAATCCGAAAAAAATATGATTTTCAAACTGTTTTAGTTTGTTTGTATTGGAAAGATATTTTGCTTCATTTAGATTCGCCGTTTTCCGCTAAAGGATATAAAATCGTAACAGCGGGGCATATCTATGATCCTCAGTTTCTTTGTCGATTGAAATCTATTTTTTTATTGGCGGATGTTGCCATGGGGAATGCGCTGGGAACTAATATCGGATATTCCATAGCCATGGGGGTTCCATATTATTTTTATGATATGCCAGTCCAATATAGGGGAGAACATGTTGACGAATCAAATAAGGAAATGGTAGCCTTCAAAGCGTTAATTCAAAAATATTTGGGGGAATACCGGGAAAATATTACGCCCGAAATACAAGCGTTCATTGAAGCCTATTGGGGTAGCTGGACAGTGGATACAAAACGCAAAAAGATATTTTGATGAAGTTACCAAATTTATAAGGATGATGCCCTTTGAGAGTGATTCATATAAATACATGGGATCAAGATGGCGGTGCGGCACGCGCCGCAGTGCGTATTCATTGCGGGTTACGTAGATTGGGAGTGGAATCATGGTTTTTAACACGGGCAGGTCACTCCGGCGATCCGTTTGTTATTTCGCCGCAAAAAAGGGTTCAGCGCTTGCAAGATAAGGTGAACATCTATTTTGAGGCAGCATTAAAGAAAATAACGCATATGGGAGAAACTTCGCCTTGGAGCTTTAATGCTACTTTATTTCATGTTGTACCACGTCTTTTGCAAGGACGGGAATATGAGTTAGCACATTTGCATTGGATTAATGCAGGTTTTTTGGGGATTTCTTCCCTCGCTGCAATTCGCCGGCCTATTGTGTGGACGCTTCATGATTCTTGGCCGTTCACGGGAGGATGTCATATTCCTTATGAATGCAGTGCCTATCGCACGGGTTGCTATCATTGTCCAAAAGCGGGGAAAAACGTAAGACGCGATTGGGCACACCGTGTATTTAGGCAAAAGAAAAAATACTATCCGCAGAAAATGCATATCGTATGTCCCAGTAATTGGCTGGCGGACGCAGCGTCTTCCAGTGCACTTTTTGCTGGGCAGGATATCCGGGTGGTTCCTAATGGGGTGGATACATCCCAATATGTTCCGATTGATAAGTCTTTGGCAAGAAAAATCTTGCATTTGCAAGAAGAAACGCCAGTTGTTCTTTTTGGTGCCATGAGTGCAATTTCTGATAGTAATAAAGGATTTGGCTATCTTTATGAGGCATTACAACGGCTCAAGTTGATATCAGGTAATACAGACATCCAGCTTGTAGTCTTTGGGAGCCATGAACCGATCAAGGGGCCGGATTTTGGATTTGCGACGCGCTATATGGGGCCTTTACATGATGATATATCCCTTTGTCTCCTATATTCTGCTGCGGATGTTATGGTAGTTCCTTCAAAGTCTGAAAATTTTCCTAATGTGATTTTGGAAGCCATGGCTTGTGGTACGCCTTGCGTAGCTTTTTCTGTGGGGGGGATTCCTGAACAAATTGAACATAAGAAAACAGGGTTCCTTGCAAAACCATATGATTGCATGGAGTTAGCAGAGGGAATCGTATGGACCTTAGCGGCAGAGAAGAGAGAACAAAGATTATCTGTAGCTGCAAGGAAAAGTGTAGAGGAAAAGTTTTCGCTCGCTCGTTGTGCCACAGTGTATCGTGCCCTGTATGAGGAAATTCTTTCTGGGTGAGCGTGTGAAAGCGGGACACGCTCTTGGTAAAAGGAAATGGGATGGTCCGAATTTATCGGCCAAATATGTTGAACATCCCCGTGCAGAGTCTGAAGCAAAGGTTGGTACTGTGATCGATGCTGTTCAACTGTTAAAAGACTTACGAGACAATATCGGGATGGATACCGGGCTGGGGATTCCTTCCGGAGCAGGATCAGGCTTGAGTATTATGTTGACGTGACGGTCATTCGAATGAGCCGGTGAATAGAGAAGCGTTTTCTGCCTTTGATATCGTTTTGGGAAATGGACAGGTCGTCGAAGATATGTATGGCTTTGCCGCCTGCGACTACATTGTGGGACCGCCAAGTACATATACGGGATGGGCAGCTTTTTACGGAAAGAAACCGTTATACTATATAGAGAAGGCCAGGGGAGAAATTAACGGGTGGGTCTGCTATGTTTAAGATCAGTATTATTACCGTGTTGTATAACGCTGCCGCTACCATCGAACAAACGATTTTGAGCGTT
>ERZ772955.2382-NODE-2382-length-10230-cov-3.186339_pt1 | contig 10230 bp, 6 predicted proteins | sample MGYA00511133_ERZ772955 | MGnify/ENA primary metagenome ERZ772955 (study PRJEB29015, sample SAMEA2737914) | human oral metagenome | biome: human oral; feature: human-associated habitat; material: dental | place: China | collected 2149 ... | reverse complement strand
ATACTGATTGGTCAGTTAACGTATCACCGAACATCTCGATAAATTGCGATTTACCCGTAAAATTTTGATTTATCGCTCTGTTCTGCAAGCTCCACATACTCGTCTTGAATACTTCTTGGAGCAAGCGGAATATATGTTTTTTCTAAATAGTCATTCAATCTGATATTATGAATTCCTGTTGTTTTGCCTTCATGGATCTTTGTACCTCCCATCCAATAATTTACAAACATAAACTTAAATACATAGAATGAATTTAAATCAAATATTCCATTAAGGTGTAATTTTGCAGTAAAGTTATTATTCAGATAAGTGTTGTCATCACTCTCAAAATAAACCACTCTACCAACAGGCTTATCGTTTGATCCACCAGATTTTTCAATAAGAATATCCCCTTTTGATAATGACTTTTTCTCAACTTTATCAAGAGGAATAATCCTCGTTGCTACATCCGTGAAATCAATAATTCCCTCGTCCGTAAAATTAGTTGTCCTTAAGACAGGAACACCAGTACTATCAGGATCATCTTTTCCCCATTCTCCTCCTTGCGGCTTATCAAATACAGAAGCAAGTGGTACAACCTTGTATACTGATTGGTCAGTTAACGTATCACCGAACATCTCGATAAATTGCGATTAGTTTACCCTATAAATTTCCTATGTGACTGCTTCACGTTATTTTGGTTAACCATTGCATACTGCAATGTCGTGTCAATACTCTGATGCCCTAAAAGCTGTTGCACTTGTTCTATTGGCATTCCTTTATCAATAGCAGTAGTTGCCAATGTTCTACGGAATTTATGTGGATGCACCTTATGCAAGTTCAGTTTTTCTCCCAGCTTTCGAAGTCTGATCTCAACACCGCTAATAAGCAAACGATTGTAAGGTTTCTGTAGTGATACGAATAACGCTTCATTAGAATCCTCTCTGCTATTCAAATACTTTTGTAGATGTAACTTGGTTCTTGCATCGAAGTATACTCTTCTCTGCTTATTACCTTTTCCTAGAACAACACATTCCCTATTTTCAAAGTCAATATCATCACGGTTAAGCTTCACAAGCTCTCCAACTCTCATTCCAGTAGATGCAAGAAGATCGATCATAGCCAGATCTCGCAACCCATCACATTCGTCTCTCATTATTTCTAAAGCCTCGTCTGTATAAGTTTCCTTTACAGTTTTACAAGTCTTAACCTTATGAATTCTTCTAACCGGGCTTTTGACAATATAATCTTCATCTTCAAGCCAAGCAAAGAAACTTGACAGAATTCTTCGTATATTATCAACTGTAACTTTACTGATATTGTTTTCTTCCTGATATCTATCTAAAAACATTCTCAAATCATCAGTTGTTATTTTCACTACATCTTTATCTATCTTTTCCACAGCATTTCTAATAGTTGATTCATAATAATGTACTGTTTTATTAGAGCATCCTTCCACTCTTTTTGCTGCAAGAAATAGCTGTATCAAATCAACAGTCTTACTTTCAGATTTTTCTTCAGAAGAAGAAAGACAGTCACATAAAACCTCATGCAACTGCCTCATCTGCTCTTCTCCCAAATACGCTTGCATTTTTTGTTTTATCTTGTTTATTAGTTCATTTGTCATATCGATAATCTCCTCGTTACCGACATCACTACCCCACTAATATTAAATGCGGATATTAATAGTACTGTTCAATATAGCTGTACGCTTTGTCAAACACATCCTTATCCTTTATTTTGTATTTAATCCAAACAACACTTCTTAGGGCCTTCTTAACTTCATTCTTTCCAGTTGTTGTTTTCTGCCATCCATCGAATCTAACGATTTTTACGATATCATCGATATCTGAAACTATTCTTTCTACAATGACAGGCGTCTTATCATTACGAAGTCCGTTAAATAATTCTGTAAGAGCAGCTTTTCCTCTGTCGATTTCTTCTTCAGGAACAACTTCCTTTTCTGCGCGTACTGCTTCTTTAGCAAGCTCTAACAATAATTTTAAGAACTCAATACTAGTTACCAATCCTTGCTCGTGCTTTTCTCTAAGCTCTTCCAATTTTTCACCAAGCTTTTGGAACTTAGGATCATGGCTATGCTTTTGGATTTTTGCAACAAGGTCGATTTCAACCTTCATTGTAGTTTTCTTGATATCCTTTTGCTTCTCGATAAACTCATCGATTAACGCAGCATCCAGTGTAAGAATATCAACATCATCATGAACCTCTCTAACTTCAATATGCTGATGAACAAGTTCAAGTGTTTTTGCTCCAAGAGCCGCCCATACAAGCTGACCTCTATTATCAGTTGGTTTCACTGATTCGTATACTTTACTAAGCCATACATAATCATATTTAAATGGTTCGAGGAACGGATCAGGTGATAGTGCGTTCCATGCACGATTTAAAACTCTATAATCTGCTGCAAACTCATCTTTGATTTTGTTATTTGGCAGGCATTCCTGTGCGGCCAACAATCCTTCCCAGCCTTCTACAGTTCTGTCTACTCCCATAAAATAGCTGAGACATTTTCTCATAATTGCAGGAACCTGTTTCTTAACTTCTTCAATGTTTGTAACGACTTTTTTCATGCCCGCTTCATCGAAGTTCAAAGCCTTAGCGACATTATCAAAAATTCCTATATAATCAACGATCAAACCATTAGTTTTGCCTTCATCGTAAGTACGATTAACTCTACAGATAGCCTGAAGCAAGTTATGATCCTTCATAGGTTTATCTAAATACATTACCTGTAAAATTGGAGCATCAAATCCGGTCAAAAGCTTGTTAGTTACGATTACAAACTTTAATGGATTACTTGGTTCTCTAAACTGATCAAGTACCTTCGCTTCTTCATCACGGCTTCTCTTATATTGTTTGTAACGGCCAGCTTTATCATCGCCTGTAGTCATGACAATTGTGGATGCTTCTGGTGGAACTAACTTATCTAATTCTTCCTTATACATCAAACAACATTCACGATCATAAACAACGATCTGAGCTTTATATCCGTTTGGCTCAATCTTTGTTTTATAATGGTTAACAATATGTTCTACAACCTTCTTGATGCGCTTACGGTCATACATGATGGCTTTCATCGTAACATTTTTAGAAAGTTCACCTTTATCCTCGTCCGATAAACCATCCGTCATTTCATCAAAGGCCTGATCAAGCTTTTCTTTATCAACATGTAAATCAATCGGAACCGGTTCAAAATTAAGTGGTAGTGTGGCATTATCTCTGATGGAATCTGAGAATGAATACTTACTCATGTAACCGCTCTTATCTTCAATAGCACCGAATGTTTTAAATGTATTCTTATCAAGTCTATTGATTGGAGTACCAGTTAAACCAAAGAAAAATGCATTAGGTAAAGCCAGACGCATCTTTTCACCGTAGTCACCTTCTTGTGTTCTATGCGCCTCATCGACCATAAGAATAATGTTATCTCTCATATTAAGAGCTTTTTCAACATCACCAAATCGATAAATAGTTGTAATCGCAATCTTACGCATATCCTGTTCAAAGAAGTTCATCAAATCTTCTTTAATTGACAAAGACTGCAAGTTTGGAATATCAGCAGCGTTGAAATCACCTGTAATTTGAGTTTCCAAGTCGATACGGTCATCAACAATAACTACTGTAGGATTTTGAAGTTCAGGCATCATTCTGAGTTTCTGTGCTGCAAACACCATAAGTAATGATTTACCTGAACCCTGGAAATGCCAAATCAATCCTTGTTTTGGATATCCAGCTTTAACACGATCAATCATCAAATTGGCTGCTTCATACTGCTGATATCTACAAATAACTTTAATCTTACGGTGTTTCTTATCTGTAGAGAATACTGTAAAGAACTGCATGATATCCATTACTTTTTCAGGAGTGATCATATCAGCAACACTAATCTTTACATCAGCAAGGCTACCTTCTGCTTTATGGTCAGGAGTGTGCCAAGGTCCCCATTTTGTAAGTGGCATATTTACAGATCCGTATCTGTAGCACTTTCCTTCTGAAGCAAAGTTAAATACATTAGGAACAAACATTTCTGGAACAGATTTCTCATAGTCAGAAATATCCTGTGCACCATCAAGCCACGATATTGCATTTCTTACCGGTGTTTTAAGTTCACCAATAGCAACTGGTAAACCATTGATAAGAAGCACTATGTCAAAACGTTTGCCATTCTCAACAGTCGGATATACCCACTGATTTGTAACAACATATTCGTTTTTATCAAGTTCCTCTTTTGTAAGAGTCCCAAATAGCTTTATTGGTGTTGGTTTTCCGTCTTTTCCAAACGGATATGAGTTTTCTTCAAATACTTTCTTCTTGAAGGCTTCGTTTTGAGCAACTAAATTATCTGCTGGAAAAGGCTGCAACATGGCACGAAGCTTATAAATAACTTCATCCGCTCTAGATGGTTCCTCTTCAATTTCAGGATTAAGTCTTATTAAGGCGTTCTTTACCATCGACTCTACCATCACATCAGAAAGTTCTCTATCAAGCTGTTCTGCCGGGATATATTTCCAGCCATTCTTCTTGAGCGTCTCTATAAAAAGTTGCTCAACAGTATTATCTTCATTAAACTGTGACATAGTTTACTCCTTCCCAGCTGGAATTAAATTCTCAGCTATAATTTTCTTACTTAAGGCATCCAGATCCTTAATTGCTTCTTGTAGTGCAAATTTTGATTTATCGCTCTGATGAACAATCTCTTCAAATCTCTCCTGTGACTCTATCGGTGGTAGCGATATTGGATAATCATTCAAGTACCCAATCGGAACTCTCAACTGTCCACCAGTACCAGTCATTACTTTTCTAGCGCCAACTCTGAATGATTCAAACATAGTGAGAATATATAACCAGTACGGATTACTCTTTCCGATAATAGGTCTTAACACATGAAACTCTGTAGATCCAGAGCCGATTCCACCTTCTAATCCCTTTGCTACAGCGCCTTTTCCGTTTTCCATGCAAGGTGTAATCTTTGCAAATAAAACATCATTTTCTGCAAAATATGTGAAGCCTTTTCTCACTTCTTTATATGGTTTGATATCTGAACAATCGATTTTTCCATCTTCAGATACAGCAGGCATCGGTACAAAGGAAACTAATAATTCATCATTAATATCTCTAGGCCTTTTTGGATTAAGCTCACAACACTCACCAATAGTAGTAAGTCCCCACCCTTTATCATCTTTTCCAAGCTCACCAAACATCTCTATAAATTGCGATTTCACCAATTCGTCAGTCTTGTTTATTAAATCTTCATACGCATTCTTAGTTTCATTGATTGACCATAATGTTTCAGCTAATTTGCTTTGTGCTGGCATTGATGGAAGCTCTATAGCAAATTCTTTTAAATGTGTCCACTTTACACGAGGGGATAATGACCCAGCCGATTTTCCTACAGCAAATTCAAAAAGAAAATCATTCTGAATTATGAAAGGCAAAAGATCAGGATCAACCTTGCCTTCTATTGCTCTTATTACAGTAATATCTCCGGAGCAAATTCCATCAAATGGTGCTACTGCTGCCTTTTTTAGGTAAGCACGTCTTCTACCAAACAAAACATCACCTTTTGAAAATTCCTTAGTAAACGTATTCTCTGTATCTTCACTCCATGATGATAACGTAACGTTTGATGGAGTAAGATGCTCTAGTCCAACGATTCTTATTCCGGTTTTATCACCTTTATTTGATGATTTAGCCTCAATTGCAATATCTCCGAGCTTAACTGTTGCCATTATCATCACCTCCAATCATTTCATTTATCGATTCAAAATGTCTTGATGCCATTTCAGCAGCTTCTTTCCAGTCTGAATAACATTCTTGGACAGTTCTATCATCTACTTGTTCCTCGCTACTTGTCTGAATATACAAAGGAATACTGAGAGAGTAATCATTCTTTGCTATATCCTTTATAGTAACCACTTTAGCGATGTCACCATCTGACTCATATTTATCATATGCTTTAGCAATCTTTTCAATATGCTTGTCTTCTAGATAACTCTGAGCATTCTTTCGTGTAACTTCATTTAGTGCATTAATAAATAATACTTGTCCTTCACGATTTACAGCTTTTCTTGTCCTGCAAATGATAATGCATGCCTCCATTGGAGAGTTGTAGAAAAGATTAGGTCCTAAACCAATTACACATTCCACCAGATCAGACTTAACTAGCTTCTCTCTCATGTCCTTCTCTTCATTTCTGAATAGAACACCATGAGGAAACAGTATTGCACAGCGTCCAGTCTTTTCATCAAGACTTTTTAATATGTGTTGGAAAAAAGCATAATCTGCACGCCCCTGCGGTGGTGTTCCTAAAAAGTTACGTCCGTACTTATCTGACTCAAAAGCTGTTCTATCCCACTGGCTTATAGAGTAAGGAGGATTCGCTAAAATCAAATCAAATCGCTGTAATTTCGCATGATCTGTAAACGCAGGTGTTTTTAATGTATCCGCATTTACAATATTGAAGTCCTGTACACCATGAAGAAGAAGATTCATTCTTGCAATCGCTGATGTAAGAGTTACAATTTCTTGTCCGTAGATAGAAAGATTTCTCCATTCAAGTCCTTGTTGTTTCAAATACGCAACCGCAGAAATTAACATACCTGCGCTTCCACATGTAGGATCGTAAATTGACTCACCCGGCTGTGGTTTAAGCATTTCTGTCATTAAATTAACTACAGTTCTGTTTGTATAAAATTCCTGTGCTGTATGACCGCTATCATCTGCAAACTGTTTGATAAGATATTCATATCCCTGACCTAATTCGTCAGCAGGACAATTTGCTATAGATAATGTTTTAGTGCTGAAATGTTCCAACATGTCTTTCAAAAGTCTGTCCGGCAAGCGGTTCTTATTAGTCCAGGATGCGTCACCAAAAATACCATGAAGCTTCTCAGGATTTGCCGCTTCAATCTTATGGAAAGCCTCAATAATTGCCTTACCAACATCCTGCGATACATTTCTTACATCATTCCAGTGTGCTCCGTCTGGAATTTGGAACTGATGATTTTCTTCCCAATCAAGTGCCTCTTCTCCATACTCAGCTCTTACCTTCTCACATTCCTCGTCATAAACATCACTAAGACGTTTGAAAAATAAAAGAGGAAAAATGTATTGTTTGTACGCTCCAGCATCAACATGTGTACGAAGAAGTACTGCTGAACACCAGAGGTATTTTTCTAATTCATCAATTGTAATCTTACTGCTCATTGACATAACCTCCTTCAATCAACAATGCTTTCATCTTTGCTTCTGCGTTCTTAACATTTTCCAATGCTTCGAAATATTGTGCTCTCACTATCTCCGGAGCAACAACCTCTTGCTTCTTCTTTTCAATATAAGTATTTACTGCAAGTGTATTTCCTGCTGCATCTAAATCAGCAATAGATACGATCTTACATTTTTCAATGACATCCTTATAATCCTGAAAAAGTTTGGATACTTCATTGATATCTTTTTCTTCCATTACGTTTTGTGCACGTTTTGGAGTATAGATATTTGTTGCATCAATCAAGCAAACTTTACCTTTGTGTTCTGGTCTCTTATGATTATCCAAAAACAGAATACAAGCAGATACGCCAGTTCCGTAGAATACACCACCTGCAAGAGCAACCACTGCCTCTATCAAATCACTCTTAATAAGCTGTTCACGAATAGCTCCTTCTTTTCCGCTGTGAAATAGAACTCCCTGCGGAAGTACAACTGCAACTTTACCGTCCATTGGTTTCATAGACTTGATCATGTGCTGAAGCCAAGCAAAATCTGCATTTGACTCTGAAGGACAGCCCCACATATTACGGCCGTATTTATCTGTCTCAAAGCTATCAGCACCCCACTTTTCCTGACCAAATGGAGGATTAGCAAGAACACAGTTAAACTTCTGAAGTTGTCCATGTTCAATAAACTTTGGTGTTCTCAAAGTATCTCCCTGCGCAACCTTAAAATCACTAGCACCATGTAAGAACAAGTTCATTCTTGCAATCGCTGATGTAGATAGATTATTCTCCTGACCATAAATTCTTCCATAAGTCATTTGCTTATCACCAATGTGACGAATCGCCTCGATCAACATACCGCCAGTTCCACAAGCTGGGTCGTATACGGTGTCTCCTGGCTTAGGATCCATCAGCATGACCATCAATTTTACAATTGTTCTCGGTGTGTAATACTCACCCGCATTTTTCTTAGATAGATCAGCAAACTTCTTGATGAGGTATTCATATGCATCACCCATTACATCAGCACTATAATTTTTATTTCCGACCTTTAGACTAGACATATGCTCAATCAAGTCTTTTAATCTTTCGTCTGTAAGCTTTGTTTTATCAGTCCATGTGACATCGTCAAAGCTTGAGAACACTCCACTAAGAGTTCCAGGATTAGCACGTTCAATACCATTCATGGCTTTAACTATGATCTTACCTACATCCTGACTTGCATTTCTCAAATCCTTCCAATGACAACCTTCTGGAATTACAAAGCTGTGGTTTTCATCAAATGCAGCAAATTCCTCATCACCACCTGAAAGTTCTAATGCTTCCTGCGTTTCTTCGTCATAAACATCGCTTATTCTTTTAAAGAACAGGATCGGTGTTACATAATCCTTAAACTCATCTTGGTTAATTGGACCTCTCAAAATATTACAAGCTTCATACAAGTGAGCAAATAGCTTCTGGCTTGTTGTCTCTTCGTTTTCAGAGATAGAATCTTTCAATTCTTGATCCGCTGTCTCTGTCTTTGATTGAATCATAGATTCTCGACCTCCTGTCTTAACTTTTTTATCTTCAGAACGTTTTATTCTAACGCTCATATCATCGTACATTTTCTCCATCACCGGAGGATATTTGTTTTCAAATAGTATCAATAGCTGCATAAGCTTCTGATCTAAGAATGTTAATGCATGCTTTCTTATATCTGTCGGAATACCATAATATGCTTCTGCAACTCCACCACAGATAGCTGCAACCGTATCACTGTCTCCACCAATAGATATTGCATTTCTAATTGCATCTTCAAATCCAGTAGACTCGAAGAAGGCCTGTAAAGCTTGTGGTACTGTTTCCTGACAAGTTTCATTGAACTGATATGTATCGCGAATTTCATCCAAAGTGAAGTTCATTGGATAATAATTCTTATCAATGTAATCTCTTATTTCAAAGATATTGCTTCCCGTCTTGGCCATAAAAATCGCAACAGCGGTCGCTTCAGCACCTTTAATTCCTTCTGGATGATTATGACTAACTTCTGTCACTAATCTTGACAGTTTCTTAGCTTCCTCAATACTATTAGCAGCAAAACCAGCTGCACTTACTCGCATTGCAGCTCCGTTTCCATAACTGTTATATGGTTTAGGATCATCAGAAAAAATCCATCCATAAAAGCTTCCACCGTATCCACAGTTGGGATAATTTCTACCAACATTCTGCATGCATTCAATCGCATTTTTCGATAAATCACTATGATCTTTTTTACTTACCAATATCGCCTGCGCAATTGCCAGACTCATAATACTGTCATCGGTAGGAAAACACTTATAAGTTAAAAACTCAAAATCTTTACTTCTGTGATTATTCCATTCAAAACGAGACCCGACGATATCTCCGATAATCGCTCCTAACATCTAACGACCTCCTTAAATTCTTGCTTGAAGTCTTGATAACGTTGAACTCCATCTATTTTCTGCCTCTTGGATGGCTTTCTTATATGCTTCAAGTTCTTTTGTATATTCCTCGGCTATTGATTTTTGTTCTTCAATAGAAGGAAGTGGAATTTCTATATTATTTAATTCCTTATAACTGATATTCATTACTGCAGTACCCTGCTGTCTAGTAACTAACATCTTTCTTCCTAGTGGACTATCAAAGAATAGCTTTAAATAAATTGTGGATAAGCTTTCATCGGTAGCTCTAATAACTATTACATTCGATGAAGCAATACATGGATATGCTTGCTCCTCGAATATTGCTATTCTTATAGCTGTTCCTCTTGCAGGTATTAAAAGGTCACCTGTCTGAAGAATATAGTTTGTAATCTTACGATCCTCTTCATCTAAATGATCCAAAGAGGAATAATCAATTTCATACTCACCAATATTAGAAATATTAACAACACCAATACTTCCGTTAGGATCTTTTCGATTGATTGCTTTTCCTCTAAAAATAGAAGCAACCGTTCCAAGCTCCTGCTTTTTCACATTTGACTCCTGGAATTTTATCCAATCTTCATCTTGAGCCT
>ERZ772955.2381-NODE-2381-length-10232-cov-2.818218_pt1 | contig 10232 bp, 10 predicted proteins | sample MGYA00511133_ERZ772955 | MGnify/ENA primary metagenome ERZ772955 (study PRJEB29015, sample SAMEA2737914) | human oral metagenome | biome: human oral; feature: human-associated habitat; material: dental | place: China | collected 2149 ... | reverse complement strand
AGTCCGGTACATGACAAGCATCAATCTCATGGATATACGGGATTTTAAAGCCATTTCCTTCGTAATGAAGGTTTTCTAGCGTGTTTGCAACACATCCCTTATCGCCATACAAGATACTCTGGCCTTGCTTATCCTTAATCTCAAAGAGATACTGGAGTCGCGCGTAACCAACTGAAATCTCCACCTGCCAATAATCAAACAAAGCATCGGAGGTGACCTTGACCATTTCCTTGCTGTCCTCATAATGATCCTCCATAAAGATAAAAGGATCTCCATAGTGCAAGGTAATATTCTCAATATCTCCCCTTTTCGTCCGAATGCGAATGTGCATTGTCTTATCTTTATAAAGATACGCATACTCCGACTCTGGCCTGTGGTAAATCGCTGATAATTCCATATTTTCTCTCCTAGATGTCTCTGTATAAACTCATCGCCACTTTATGCAAACGATTTCAAAACATAGCCCTAGTATATCACTTTAAAAAAACGATTGCAAGGTGTTGTTTTAGGGATATAGTAAAAAGCCTCGAGGTCAAGGCTTTTACTATTCTAAAGTCTTAAAAGATTTAGCAAAACTACACATTAAATACATGGTGAAACTTGACATCAGAGACACCTTCTATAGAACTACTTTTTTATAATCGTCTTTCATGACAATTCTTATACATTTTCCCAGATCCACATGGACATACTTCACTCCTATTACGAAATCCTAATTCTCTGCTTTCTAAAAGTTTATCTTGAGAATAGATCTGTGAATAACACTTTCCATCACCTTTAATTAAAATGCCTGTCCCCTGGCGCTTGTTATTCTGATAAAATCCTTCATATATTTCTCCATCTAAAGAGATAAATTTCCCTTTACCATTATACTGATTATCAGTAAAATCACCCTCATAAATATTGCCACTCGCAAAAGTAAACTTGCCTTTTCCATTCATTTCACCATCTAACCAATCGCCTTCATAAAAAGAACCATCGGGCCAGGTCATTTTGCCTTTGCCTGTGCGTTTATCTTGTAACCAATCGCCTTCATAAACTATACCGCTTGGCCAAAACATTTCACCTTTACCATGACGCATATCCTTATGCCAGTCTCCTTTATACGTTGTACCATCCGGCCATATCTGCTTCCCTCTACCCTCAGAATAGCCATTCTCATACTCACCTTCAAAGACCCTGCCATCCGCAAAAGTATAAATCCCTTTCTTTCTCTTATCGTTCAAGAATTCACCCACGAACATGTCCCCATTGGGATATACTTCTTTTGCTGTCCCTTGGCGCATATTTTTTTGGAAGTCGCCTTCATATATGACCCCATTGGGATAATGAAACCGACCATTAACCCTACAACCATTTAAAAATTGTCCTTCAAAGGTAGAACCATCTGGCCATATCATTTTACCTTTCCCATTAGGGTATTTATGTATAAGTTCCCCTTCATAAACTACACCACTCGGGAAGGTTAATTTTCCTTTTACGGTTTCTTCTTTCTTGTCTCTTCTTGCATCAGACTTGATATTATGTGAAACCTTTTTACTATTTTGCTGAGTATTCGTAATAATATTCTTATGAGTATCGTTAGCTGAGGTTTTAGATGTTTCTTCTTCCTGAACTGCCACACTTTGATTAATAGAATATGCAAAAACATCAAAGATAAAATTACAAAATTCTATAGTAAAACCATTAGATGATAAGGTGGACAAAAACTGTTTGCGAGAAACTTCGTTCAAAGTGCCTTGCTGCACAATACCGTAAAAGCATTCGCCTGCTCTAACAGCCAGAGCATTCTTTATTTTTATCCGACCTTTTTCATCTTTCGGTGCAAGATCAGAAAGAATAGCATTAATTACACCACTATTTTGAAATACTTCAACTCCTCTATTTTGGACAATCCATCGTAGCACCTCCTCAATAGAATTACTTTTAGGAAAATCATGTTTTTCACAAGAAGAACAGTACCTCCCTTTTTCAGCACCATTACTTTCTATTCCTAAGTCGTTACCACATTTACTACATTTCATCTATAATTCCTCCTACAAGAATTGTATGCTTTTAGCAAGTGCATACTGTACATCAAGAATATTATCTCAGGAATAAAAATATTTTGAATCTTCAAATACATTTATATCTTTAAACAGCTTCATATGATTATTGTTTAACAACTTTTTCTTCTAACGTAATTCAATATATATGTTATGTGTCTCTGCATCTACTAACCAATAGTATGAATTATAATAACGAGCTTTTTTCATACCCACTTCTATCATTTCTCTAATTTTATTTTCTTCAGGGATACGATTTACAAATTTAAAAGTAATGTACTTTAATCCTGACAATATGCTTCTTCTTATATAGTCTGGTATTTGTTCTAAATCTTTTACATATAACTTATTTCTATAATAGTAGTTATATGTAAGAGCTTTGCATAAGGGATATAACTCGTCATCCCATGTATGATTTAACTTTATCAAATGATCATTTAGATTTAAATAATCATAGATAAATGAAATATCACCTTTTTTCTTTATATCCCAAGTAACATCTACATGATAATTTTCGTCATCTAATCTTACTATGTTCCATGCGTGGCCAGAGTCACCGGGATTATTCTGCAAGGCTTTTCCCAAAATTACAAAGCACTTGATTCGGCAATAGTCACAAATAAGTTTGAAGGCACATGCAATGCCCCAACATACTGCCTTTTTACGTAATAATGGTCCCAAGACATTATATATTTCACGATTTTGAACTTCATTTTCGTTTTGACTAATTGATTCATGGTCGTAGGTAATTGTTCTAACTAAATAATCATGAATAACCAATTCTTTTTCATAATCAGTCATGCCACTCTTAATATAACGTTTTTTGAAAATCTGAAGTCCATCAAGAATTGCTTTATTGTACTTTAAAATTTCCTTCTCAGAGTAAATGAAGTTATTAATAAAGACATAACCTGTTGGGGTCTTGATAAATTCAATCTTTGAAATATCAACAAAATAGAAGGATGGCGTATCATTATAAAGGCATCTAAATATATATTGTAAATCCTCTGGGCTTATGATATTTGTATCAGCCTTTATATTAAATCTTTGTTTATGTTCCCGAAAGCCTCTATACATTTGTATATAAATATCTTTTTGTACTTTTGGGATCTTTTCATAGTAAAACTTTACATATTCAGGAAACACATTCAACCTCCCAAAAAAAGTAACTGTAACTTTATATAATTATCTGCTTAACGAGTATCATCATAGTTATACACAAAACTGCATCAAGATTCCAACAGTTGCTTTAGTAATACTTCCCAAGATTTAAAAACAAAAGGATTAAATATAAGGCACCCTTTACAGTAAAGGCAAAGTTTTTACCATTACTGTGCAACCGTAGGTCGCTAGACCCCTAATATTTAGCTCAAAACATGTCTAGGATATTAACAGAATTACAGAAATTATCTTTCAAAACCATTTAAATAAGTATTATTATAAACAATTAAAACTCATTACCATCAACTGAGAACTGCTCTACTTGAACCATAGTATCACAACTATTATTACACCACGGACAAGGCAATAAAGTATCTTTAGTATCCCAGCATACAATCTTATTACAATTGCCACATTGATAAAAACTATGAGCTCCACAATACGGGCAACCAGGGAAATCTTCTGTTGCAATTAAACTTCCTGAGATTGATTGTAACTCATACCCTTCCCTCTTTGCTAACTTATCGTTAAGTTTAAAAGCCCATGTTCTATACCAATCACCATCCCTCATTTTTTGAATTCGAACTCCGAATGTGTTTCTTGATAAGGCACACTTCATAACCAAAACACTAGCTTCCATACTAATTTCAATCCTTTATCATGCAAATTAAAGTACGTGTAAACTAAAAACTGTTATAGAAACATCGTTACTGTTCGGAATCTCTAAGTTCAGCTAGTTGTACTTCTATAGTTTCTTTTTTCTTCTCATACATTATTTTCTTCTCCAGAAAATCATTATATTCTTTTTCCACCGGAGCTAAATTTTCACGTGCTAAATCAAGATTTTGCTTTGCTTGTTCAACTTCTATTTTTAATTCAGTAATTTTATTTTTCAAAGTATCAACACGTTTTCCTGAGAAAAATACGTCTAGCATCCTAACAATTACTTTGACTTTTTCAGATCCTTTTGCTTCATCCTGATTAAATTGTTGAAAATCTGAAGTATAAGAATCGTACTTTTCTACAGCTTTAGAATAATCTTCTTCAGATTTGCTTACTATTTCTGCAGCTTTTTCATAGTCAGATTTTAATGCATCCAACTTACCCATAGCATTCATTGATTTTAAACGATCATTTATTTCTTTCAATGTACTTTCCTTACGAATAATCTCATTATCACGTTGGAAAGTAGATATAAAGTCTTTTACTCTATCAATATCTACTATTCCACAAATTGTTACATCATCACCACTACCTTGTCGACTAAATTCTGGTAACTCTTTCTCCAGATGTTCATTTAATCCTTCCACTCCATTCTCACTCGCATAAACGAGTAAATCGCGGTAAAAGGAATCCATAAGTTCCATGGTAAAAAATGAATCCTCAACTCCATCACTCCCCATCAAACAAGCAATTACTGGATTCTCAGAAAGGTCAATTACATGATATCTAAATTTTTGAATAACATCTTGGTCACAAAGTGAGGTTGTTATATTTGCAAAACAATCTTCATCCCAAGGAATGGGCTGAGATGTGCTTCCATCAGCATTAAAAACAACGCATCTCCCATCACCTTGTTGTATTAATAGAAGATAAGATTCAGTCAATAAACCTGCAATAAGAGTCGTACCATAGATATGCTCAAGTCTCTCTCCTCTATCATATCTATCAATGTACCTTTTACATCCTGATTTTTCTTCGTCCGACAAAGGATTCTCTTCTAATTCTTCATTAACTGCTGTGATCCATTTGGCTACAATGCTTGTTATCAGTTGACGAATGAGGGAATCTTGATCTTTACCTGGAGAAATAACTCTTTTCTCCCATGAATTCTCAATAATGTCAGTGCTGAAAACCTTCATTTCAGAGATAGCAATCTCACATGCAAATTTTGAACCGAGTTGACTTCTGGGACAATTTGTATCACCATGTCCGTCTGCTACTGCAAAAATTTTACAAGATTCTGCCTCAAAAATCTGACCATGATCCTCACATGGAATATCATGTTTTATATGTTCAGAACCCCGGGTCAAGGAACACACTAGCTCATACATGTCCTATACCTCCATCTACTAATCCCAAGAAGCATCTCCCCAAGGTTCATCGCTATCATCTACATCTTGTCCAGACCACGAATCCGATGAATCTTGAATATTATCGGTTTGACTAATATCTGAATCGCTTGTAATCTGAATATCATTTCCCATATCTTTTTCAACTTGAGACATAATACTCTCTGTCTGATTATCTTCAGTTCTACTTTTACTACCAATCGTAGAAGCAGTTACAGATACAACTCTTATTAGTTTTTTGAGAGATTCAAGGTCGTCAACCTTAATAACCGCCTCATTATTACCAGCTATCTTCTGTAGAACCTGGATATTTGCATCATCTCCTACAGCAATTGCAATTTTAGTAGCTGTTTTAAACCACTTATTGTTACTCTTAATTTTGTTCAATGCTGATTCATAATCATCGGTTGGTTCTCCATCACTCATAAAAATGATAACAGGAGCTTTAAACCCAACTTCACTGATTAGAAACTGTTTCCTTGAGAGTTTATTGTTCAATTCATTGAGAGCGCTTCCAAAATCCGTCAGTCCACCAGCCTTCAAATCATTCCAGTAAAAATCTTCCATAAAAACTAGTTCATCTGTCACCCATTGGGGACCACTTGAAAATTGTAGTACGGCTATTTTCAACTGTGCAGTAGGATTTTTGCTGGAGACATCTTTAAGAACCTCCATGGTCTCGTTCATTGCTGCGTTTACTGCTGCAATGCGACTTCCCTCCATGCTTCCAGATGTATCTAATACATAAATAATGGGAAGTAGTTTGCGTGCGATTTCTTCTGTTTCACCAAGTAATGGCATAAGTTTATCCTCCTATTTATTGAATTTCAATTTTTCCATCAAAAGCTTTAACGCTTATTCCAGCCTTAATTGGAATAACCTCACCAGGTTTCACCTGATTTGTCTTTCCACTCGGCGTTACTCCAACTAAAGTATTTTTAGTCATATTTCTAAGTCCCAAAATATTAGGGTTATCATTCTTTGCTACAACAAGAGCAACAGGAGTAAGGGCCTCTTCTGCATTACAAACTTCTATCTGACACCTATAGATTCTTGTGTTTTTAGCAACCGTAATTGAGTAGTCTGATAGTTTTAGAGTATTTTTAACTTCAAAGAGTTTTTGGCACTTATCACAGTTTGTATCCGAAGCATCTATTATAAAAATCTCATTACCACAAGACGGACATCTAACAATATCGCTTTGGAAACGGACAAGTGCTTTCAACCAATCCAAGTACTTAACCCTTCTGTTAGGATTTGTTATTGCATCATGAGAAAATGCTGTAATAAAAATATCCTTTAAATATTGAGGTAAGAAGCCCCACCTTTTCAGAACATTGTTATGCACTCCTTTTACTGGTCGATTTGAATCATCATTTGGATCAAAAATGAAAAGTGCGTCGCTTCCGTACAATCTCTTTTCAAGAGCAGGTGTTAAACATGGGACTGTCCAATGTTTCCCTTCAAGAGGGTGATTTGCACATAGAAGCATGAAAAGAACCACAGCAAGTGAAAACTCATCCGTATGAGTGTTTGGTTTTGATTCTCCTGTAACAATCTCAGGTGCCATATACTGTGGTGTCCCAATAATTCCTGTATATGTTTCATTAGGAGCAACATTATCATTATCACAAATAAGTACAGCACCAGTTTTGGGGTTGATGAAGAAATTACCGGAATTCATATCCTGATAGCTATAGCCAATCTTATATAGACTTCGAAACGCAGAAACTATTCTAATTCCCGCTTCCACAATCGCTTTGAAGGTTGAAAAGCCACCTCCACCAGAAGAAACAAGGATTTCCGTAAATTCACGGTATTCATCTGGTCTCAAATCCATAATGTATCCAAAGGAACCCTCTGTCTTTTCTGTAATCGCTTGCGGCCACAAGAACGCCTTATCAGGTGAGCCCTTTTTAACATTTTTCTCAAGATTTTCATAGAATGCATCAGGATCTGCTAGTGCTCCTGGTTTGTACCATTTAAGTGCTTTCTTCTTACCATCATAAGTCACTTTATACACATCACCTTGTCCTCCACTTGCTATAAAGGACTCTATTGTGATAGGAACACCAAAATTAGTGTTTATAACTTTTCCTGGCTCAAAACGATTCATTACCTTTTACCTCCGTAATAACTAAAAAGTGTATTTGTCATATAATGACTGTCGCTGGAACAAAATTATTATTAGGCATTTCAAAATGAAGTATGACATTTGCATCGTTATTCCCATACATCAATTGTGCCTGATTTGAGACATATTTCTTTAGTATATAATCTCCAATCATTTTCCTTAACGCTGCAGCTAGTGCTTCACACTCAGTATCTTTGTCAAGATTCCTATAACGATGAGATTTCATATCATATATTATTGAGTGACCTACGCTCGTTTCATAAACTATGTTAGTCATAGAAACAGTATACTTAAAATCGACTTTAATGAACCTCTCAGCATTAGATGCCATCTTGGTAGCATCTACAAGAGCAGAATCAAAGATATTACATGCAAAGTCCACCATCCGTTCAAGACTTTTTCTGTTATTCTTGATTTTCCTAAAGTATATTTTCACCTCCCTGTCGTAATTATCAATTTCTTCATGAGTTTTTCGATCAGAATCCTCATGGACCTTTCTTATGTCCTCTTGCGCTTTGCGATTTAACACTAATTTTTTTTCTTCAATGGATTTGTTGTATTCTATTATTGAAACATATTTAAATCCCCAGATAACTACACCACCAACTAGAGAAAAAAACCATGCTATTCCGAAAGCACTAAGAGATTGATTTGCAAGTCCAATAAAGATTGCTATAAAATATCCAAGAATAGCACCCCTCACTAGATAGTCTCCTACTGGTGGGATACTCTTTTTATAAAGCATTTTAATTTCACGCTCTAGTTGATCATGGATCTCTCTCTCTTTCATTGTAGCTACATCATCATTATACAACCTAAATTTTTCTTTGATAATACTATTTGTTATAGGTTCCACTATATTTCTCTCCCAATTTCTATAATGAACTACAAATAGACTCTATCTTAGTCGCTAATGTGTTTAACCTACTACAGAGTTGTTCCACAGCTTCACTCCCTTGCGATTGAGATACTGCTATTTGTTCTACAATATCCATTATTTGACCAGAAAAATCTCCTAAGTTATCTAAACCTGATATTGAACTTCTCAATGTATTGCTACATATTTCCAAATTATTATTGCTGTTTTTTAAATCAGATGCTAACTTTTTCAATGTCTCAGCACCCATTTTGGTTGCCTCTATCCTTGCCATATAAACCCTCCTGTACTGTCAAAGTATATTTTGAGATTCTTCAATCTCTTCGATTTTTCTCAAAATTTTTCCATGTAGTATCTGCGCTTCAATAACACTAGCTGTTATTCCCTTAATGCATTCTTGAAGCTGATTGGCTGCCTTTTCACTATACTGATCACTACCCATATTATCAATACAGTCAAATATAGCATTATTCATAACCTTGATGTTATCTTGAACATCTTCAATATAAATTTGTAATGCTTGTGCTGCATTCTGCAATTCATTTGTATCTAACATTAAATTAAGCCTCCTCCACCTTTTGTTATTGAGTAATCTTAGTTATAATAACAGGAATATCGAGTCCCAATTCTTGAGCTATACGCACTCTATGACGACCATCTCCTGCGAAAATATACTTATCGCCATATTGATAGACTCTAACCGCCCTATCCAAAGAAAAATATTGCTCAACACAAGCTGTTAAATTGGAATCTTGTTTTATTTGTTCCAAATTCATTCCTTCTTCAATCATAGTCCTAACAGTTCCGATTTTTGAAGCAAGTTCTACAAACCTAGCTTTGCTCTCACCATGGTGTTTCCAAAAATCATCTATTTTAATACTATCATTATGAAATAAGCCAATGATATCCCTTGAATGTACCAAAGACAGATGATGACCGCCTGGAGGATCTATAAGATTAATTGTTTTGGTCTCATATAAACTATTATAAAAATTATCAAGAGTGTTCTTTTCTTCTATGCTCTCTATGAACATTGTTTTATTTCTTACATTTTGTACCCCAGAATTAGTTGTTACTGGTATCGAAGAAATATCAAGAATTTCTTGTAATTTATTTGATAAAAGCATTAACTTATTTGATAGTTGAAGAATATTTTCTCTATCATTTTTTACTAGAGACGTCACATGTTGTGATGCCTCTATAATTTTTGTATAAAGCTCCACATCCCTTTCTTCAAGAAAACTAATCCTCTCTTCTAGCACAACACCAGCACCAACCAGATCTTCATATGTTGATAGCAACTTTCTTGATAATTGCTTCAGAGCATTCGCACCGCTAAGACTTACATCATATCTTGTCATTAGATTCCTCCGTATTCTGAAGTACTTACATTACAACTTGATAATAGTATCATTATCAATAATCCAACCATTACATGGAACCCCTCTATAAATATGAGGGCGCATATAAAAATTTTTGTATCCATCGCTATACACAAACATTCCATCTCCTAAATCACTGGTATCAATATTTGCAATATCTTTCGATTCAGTTTTAGACATTGGAAATAGAACCTTGTGTTGACAATCAGATGCCTTTATTTTAGAAGCACAATAATTTTGATAGTGTGTAAACAGGAATACAAAATGGATTCCTTTTTTTGATGCCATTGACAATAACAAATTCATGTTCTTTCGAAAATCACCTATAACATCATGGTCCATATTGTTTGAATCAGTAGTATTATTATAAGTCCTTATCTGTTCTTGAGTAACGTCGGGAGAATTCATTAGTGACCATAAATCAATACTATTTTTCTTACTTGAAATACTTTTCTTACTTGTTTTTCTTAGATTCAATAAGCTTATATAATCATCAAAATCATCAAACAACAAATCAAGCCCCATGCAAACAATAAGTCTATCGGTTATAATATTGTTAGA
>ERZ772955.2379-NODE-2379-length-10240-cov-6.954345_pt1 | contig 10240 bp, 8 predicted proteins | sample MGYA00511133_ERZ772955 | MGnify/ENA primary metagenome ERZ772955 (study PRJEB29015, sample SAMEA2737914) | human oral metagenome | biome: human oral; feature: human-associated habitat; material: dental | place: China | collected 2149 ... | reverse complement strand
AAAAAGCCGAATTTTCATCCGACTAATTTTTTTATTTTATAACTAACCTACTAATTTTCTATTTTTTAATAATTCCAGCATTTCTTAAATATTCTCTAGCAACATCTTCCGCTCTCTCACCTTTCACAGAAACACGGTAATTCATTGTCGACATTTCTTCATCTGAAATTTTGCCACTCAATTTTTCCAAAATCTTTTTCAATTTAGGATATTTTTTCAAAGTTTCCTCACGCATCATTGGAGAACCTTGATATGGCGGGAATAAATGCTTATCATCCTTTAAAATAACCATATTATACTGAGCAAGTTCAGGATCAGTAGAATAAGCGTCAACCAAGTTAATGTCGCCACTTTGAACAGCAACATAACGGAGTTTTGGCTCGAACTCTTTAATATTCGGAATTTCAAACTGATACAATTTTTTAAGTCCAAGATAACCATCTTCACGGTCATTAAATTCTCTTGTAAATCCAGCTTTTATTTTATCTTTTACTCTCACCAAATCAGAAATCGTCTTCAAATTATTTTCATTGGCAAATTTCTTGCTAACAGCGATTGCATAAGTATTGTTATATTTCATAGGTTTTAGCATAACCATTTTAAATTTAGTTTCCATACCTTTTTTTGCTTGATTGAAAACATCTTCGGCATTATTATTCACAGGAGTTTCATTCAAAAAAGTGAAAACGGCAGTTCCTGAAAATTCAGGATAAATATCAATATCGCCATTTTTCAAAGCATTGAATACGAATGAAGTTTTTCCAAGTCCAGGTTTTAACTCAACGCCAAGTTTACTATTTTCTTCAATCAAAATTTTATACATATTTATCAATATTTCTGGCTCTGAACCAAGTTTTCCAGAAATTATCAATTTATCTTTTTTTGTATTATTAAAACTGCTAATTGACCCAAAAAGACACGCAAATGTGATTAAAATTAGGAAAATTAATATTTTTTTGATACTCAATTTTTCCAATTGCTTAAAGATGAAATCGAATAAAATTGCGAGTAAAGCAGCGGGAATCGCTCCTAACAAAATCAAATAGTTATTATTTCTATCAAGACCAAGTAAAATCAACTTTCCAAGTCCTCCAGCTCCAACAAGTGAAGCCAATGTAGCAGTTCCAATAATCAAAACTGCAGCCGTTCTAACTCCTGTCATTATCACAGGCATAGCCAGGGGAAGCTGAACTTTTGTAAGTTGCTGAAATTTATTCATTCCTAAAGCTCTTGAAGTTACCATATACATTGGATCTACGCCAGTAATACCAGTGTAAGTATTGTGTAAAATTGGAAGCAGAGCATAAAGTATTAAGGCGATTATCGCTGGTTTTCTTCCAATTCCAACGATTGGTATTAAAAGTGCTAAAATCGCTAAAGACGGTATAGTTTGAATAACGCCGTTAATCGCAATAACAATGTTCGCTAATTTTTTGTGATAGCTTAAATAAATTCCTAGTGGAATGGCAATAATTAGAGCAATTATTAGTGCGATAAAAGAAATTTGAATATGTTCTACGATTCCACTAAAAAGTTCGTCTTTTTTTTCTAAAAAAGTCAAAATTAATTTATTCATAAATTTCACCTTCTTTCTTTTTAATAGCTATAAATTTTTTCACAAAATCATTTTTAGGATTTGATATTATTTCGTGTTTGGTTCCAGCTTGAACTAACTCGCCGTCTTGAATAATACAAATTTTATCCCCCAATAAAAATGCTTCTTCAATGTCGTGAGTTACAAAAACAATTGTTTTGTGAATTTGTTTCTGAAGTTTTTTCACATCTTCCTGTAAATTTGCACGAGTGATGGGATCTAACGCACTAAACGGCTCATCCATCAAAATAATTTTTGGATTAGCGGCTAGAGCTCTGGCAATTCCAACTCTTTGTGCTTCTCCACCAGACAATTCTGAAGGATTTCTTTTTCGATATTTTTCAGGTTCAAGTCCAACCATAATTAACAATTCATTAATTCTCGCATCAATTTTTTCTTTCTTCCATTTTTTCAATTCAGGCACAATCGCAATATTTTCTTCAACTGTCATATGCGGAAAAAGTGCCACTTGCTGCAAAGCATATCCAATATCCCAACGCATTTTGTGAATATTGTAATCCTTCACATTTTTTCCATTAATTTTCACTTCCCCAGTCGTATTATCCTCCAACCGATTAATCATTTTCAAAAGCGTAGTTTTCCCGCTCCCAGACGGTCCAATAAAAACCGTAATTTCAGAGTCATTTATAGTCAAGTTTATATTTTTTAATCCAACATTTCCATTTGGATAAGTCATTCCAACATTGATAAATTCTATCATTCATTTACCTCCAATTAGACACCAAATAATTTTTTATAAATTTCAGAATTCATTCGGCATATTAAATTATTTTTATTTTTTATTAAATTCCTGTTCAGCTCTCTCAAAATTATACAAAACTTTTTCTAAAGTTGCCTCAAAAGCCAATCGTTCCTCATCTGAAATTCCTTCAAAAGAGATTTCGTTCATTTTATCAGAAATTTCATCATATTCACTTTTCAAAGATTTAGCATAATTTGTCAAAAAAATTAAACTTTTCCGTTTATCAGTCGGACAAAATTTTCGTATTAATAAATTTTTTTCTTCCATCCGCTCAAGCATCGTTGTAAGCGAACTCATAGCAAGACCAGATTTTTTCGACAATTCTCTGTTACTAATCCCATCATTTTCCCAAAGTACATGTAAGATTCGACCTTGTTCCCCATTAAACGCCGTTATATTTTTTTGTGCCAAAAATTTATTCAAAAGTCTAGTATTTACTTGTTTTATTCTGCTTATATAAAATCCAGAGTTTGATTTCATAGATTTCCTCCTTTACAAAATTATTACTATATGATAATATATTTATATAAAAATATTACTATATCGTAAATTTATATTACCATATAGTAATAAAAAAGTCAAATATTTTTTATAAAAATGATAAAAAGTTTTAAAAATAAAAAAACAAAAGGAAGGAAGTTAAAATTTATGGAAAGAAAATTTATGAAGGCAATGGTGCTTGAAAAACCGTGTACTGCTGAAGAAATGAAAATAAAAAATGTACCAATTCCAGAAGTGAAAGAGGACTGGATTCTTGTGAAAATAAGGGCATTTGGAATAAATAGAGCGGAAATTTTTACTCGTCAAGGAGATTCGCCATCGGTAAAACTTCCAAGAGTAATTGGGATTGAGTGTGTCGGCATTGTGGAAGAGCCGTCTAACAGCGATTTTAAAAAAGGCGACAAAGTTTTTTCGATGATGAATGGCATGGGAAGAGAATTTGACGGAAGTTATGCAGAATATATTTTGATTCCCAAAAATCAGGTTTATAGATTGCCTGATGAAAAAGATTTTTTCAAAAATATCGAATTAAAAAGTAAAGAATTGTTAAAAGAAAGATTTTCAAAAAATTTGGAAATTACAGAAGAAAATATTTTCTGGTCAGAAATTGCAGCATATCCAGAGCTTTATTATACGGCGTACGGCTCACTTTTTAAAAGTTTGAAATTAAAGGAAGGAGAAACACTTTTAGTTCGAGGTGGAACAGGGTCGGTGGCATTAGCAGCTATTCAGTTGGCAAAAGCTATCAATGTAAAAGTTGCTGCTACGAGCAGAAGTGCATCTAAAGAGCAGTTTTTGAAGGAAAAAGGAGCAGATGAAGTGATTGTTGGAGATGAAAATTTTGATGAAAATCTGAGAAAATTGTTCCCAGATGGCGTAGATAAAGTTTTAGAATTAATTGGAAGACCAACTTTGAAATCGTCGCTAAAATCAGTAAAGCAAGGTGGAATCGTCTGTATGACAGGATGTCTTGGAGGCTGGATAATTGAAGATTTTGAGCCATTGGTAGACATCATTTCAGAGTCGTATTTAACTTCATTTGACAGCACAAATGTCAATAAAGATACAGTTGATGAAATGTTTGATTTTATTGAAAAATATTCGATCAGACCTAAAATTTCAAAAGTTTTCTCATTAGATGAAATTGCAGATGCGCATAAATTTTTGGAAGGGAATACGGCGAATGGGAAAGTTGTCATAGTTGTGGATTAATAAGAAAAATATGATGTAATTATATTAAGAATTAAAATAATAATTATAAAAAAATAAAGTAGCAGATAAAAAAGGAAAAATAGTAAAAATTAGTTAATTTTTTGAAACTAAAATGTTAATTAAAAATATTTATTTACTTTTTGCGAAATTTATGTTATTTTATAACTGAGAAAAAATTAGAATAAAAAAATTATGCGAAAAGGAGAATTCAACGATGAAAAGTCAATTGAAAAAAATAATTCCATGTATTATGGCTGGAGTCGCAGGAATAAGTTATGGAAAACCAATAGATAACAGCAATAGTGAAATGAATGGCATCTCTACTGCTACTGAAGAGGAAAATGTTGTCTCAAATAAAGATGAACTTGAAAATAATGATGAAAATAAAAATTTTGAAATTGAAAAAATTAGTGTAAAAGAATTTGAAAATAAAAGAGCTGAAAGTAAAAAAAATAAAAATCAAACTGTTGCTGTCAAGCAAGAAAAAGAGAATTATTATAACGAAAAAGCTGCTACAGATTCTCCAAAAAATTTAGAAAATATTGCTTCTAAAGATTCGAAAATATCTAGCTATAATTATAAAAGAAATAATAACACCAGAAAATCTCGAAATAATTACAGTGAAGACCCTGATCTAATTCAAATTAATGTCGAATATAAAGGCGGCTTTGCAAAAAAACATAGAGCCGAAGAAACACCACTTAAAAATCAAACATTCCTTATGCCTACTTATCATGCTCCATCAGACGGAGATCCATATTGGGAAAGTGTTGCGAAAAATGGTGCTGGAAAAATTCCTTATGCAATTATAAATCCTAATAATGGACCTGATACTCAAGTAAATGACAATTTTACTAAACAGATTCAAAAAAATAACGAAGCTGGAATAAAGAGCGTTGGTTATGTTGAAACTACAGGATTTACAAGAAATCTTGACGATGTATATGCTGATATTGATAAATATGTTGAGTTTTATGGAAATAATAATATTTCTGGTATATTTTTTGATGAAACTTTGAACGGAAGTAATCAGAATGAAGTAAATTATATGTTAAATCTGTATAAATATGTCAAAACTAAATATCCTAATATGACTGTAATAGGAAATCCCGGTGCCGGAATTAATGATGCAATTGCACCATATGCGGATATTTGGCTTACAAATGAAACTTCAGCGAGTGATTATATAAATAATTTTGCCAACAGAACTTCTGAATTTGAAAATAATCCAGAAAATGCTAATAAAATTTATCATATTATTCATTCAGCGACACCTGAACAATATGAAGAAATTATAAAATTATCTCGTGAGAGAAACGCAGGACTGGTTTATATTACAACTGCTGCGACACCGAATGCTTACGATGACTTGCCAACATATTTTGAAGATTTGATGATGACAGTTAATAACTTTACTCCAAAAACTGGAAGTTTATTTTCACCTGAAAATCAAGCGGCGGAAAAAGTTACAGTTGAGATGCCTCGTTCAAAAGTCGATTTGGATTTAGCAAGATCGGCTAGAAATACAACATTAAAAAATCTTGAAAAAACAAAAGATGGTCAGTATAAATTGGATATTCAATATTTGGATAACAATGGTGATAGATACAAAGATAAACAGAGCAATGTAAAATATAATTCAGTTAGCGACGGTGTTTTAATTAACGGATCAAAAGATTTTGGGAAATTTACTTTGGGAACAACTTTTGGATATGACACATCCAATGTTTATTACAAAGAAAAATTTGAAGATATAAAAGAAAAAATTAAATCTTATCAGCTTGGATTAAGTGGAAAATATGATTTTAACGACAACATTGATTTAATTGGAAATTTACTTTATTCGACAAATAAGCATAGATTTGAAACAAGTAAGACTCTTGGAGCTATAAGTGATGCGGAATTTAAGTCAAAAATTTTGGATTTTTCAACAAAATTAGGTTACAAATTTTTATTTGACAACGGTTACATAAAACCGTATGTTGGTCTTGGAGTTACAAGAGTTAAAGAAGGAGATATTGACAAACTTAACTTTTCAGGAACATCAACAACTTTGCCAAATGGAACTGTTGGTATTTACGGAGAAACATCACTTGGAAAAGTTGATTTATTTGGGAATGTAGAATACGAAAGCAGATTTGCTAAAAAATCTTATCACAGAGAAAGAGAACATTTGACAAGATATGAACTTGCGCCGTTATCTTATTCAAGAGGTGGAGTAAATGCGGAAGCTGGTTTAAAATATAATGTTGCAGACAACTTTGGAGTAAAATTGTCCTATGAATTGCAAGATAATAAAAATAGTGCTGTAAAATTAGGATTTAATGCTGCATTTTAAAAATAAAGGAGAAGAATAATAAAATTATATATGGACGAGAGTAAAAATTTTATAAATAAAAAAAATATAATAATTGTAGGAGTAGTAGCTTTTATAGTTCTAGTGATTATTATTTTGGTGTTGACATTTAATGGTACAAATAAAAATAAAAAAAATAATAACGTTTTTGAAGAAGAAGACAATATTTTTAGAATTAATCCAGTGAAAAATCCACAACTTGCATATTATAATTTTCGTGGAGAAGAATATCCTGACTGGTCAAAATTTGGAAGGGTTCGGAGTAATGGTTTAAGAGTTCACCAAGGAGTTGATATTTTTGCAGAACCTGGTACTGATGTGTATGCAGTTGCTGATGGAAAAGTTGTTGATTTGTATGTTGACAAAACAGGTTATGGGTTAAATTTTTATCTAGAAGTAAATCCGGCTGATTTAGAAAAAATAAAAAGAAAACATTATAAGCCAAAAGAAAGTGCAAGGGAACAGCTTTACGGTCCTAATTACAATCCTGCGCTTCCAATAAAATACATAAGATATGCGCATCTGAGTGAAGTTAAAGTAAAAATAGGAGATGAAGTAAAAGCTGGACAAGTGATAGCAAAAACGGGAACAACAGGAAATGCCAGTGGAACTCATGCACCGCATTTACATTTTGAGATAGCTTTTGAAATGAGAGGAAAAGGACTTATAAATAGAGTTGATCCTGAAATGTATTTTAAAATAAAAAATGGAAATAATTTGACCAAAGAGGAGAAAAAAATTCAAACTGAGAAAAGTAAAATGCAGTGGTTTGAGCCAAAAGGTTACGATATAGGATTTAGAACAAAAAGTATATTTTTTAATAAAGAAAAAGAAGAAAAAAATTTAAAAGGTTTAAAAGAAGAACATAAATTTGAAAAAAATAAAAGAAATGCTCAAAAAATTTCAAGAAGAAAGTAGGAAAAATTTATGAAAAAGCTAAAAAAGGCACTTTTAGTATATAATCCGAAATCTGGAAATTCGAATATAATTTTTAATAATTTCGATTTGATAGTGACTAGACTTTTAAAAAAGGGAATTATAGTAACTTTTTACAGTATAAATAAATATAGTAAACTCTGTGATATTTTAGCAAATGAAAAATACGATATTTTAATTTTATCTGGTGGAGATGGTACGCTTAGCCGAACTTTAAGCGAGATTTATATAAAAAATATAAAGTTTCCAAAAGTTGCCATTTTTCCAACTGGAACTTCAAATGATTTTGGAAAATCACTAAATTTAGGAAATAACATCAGTGACTGGATTTACAATATTTTAATAAAAGAGCCGAAGTATGTTGATTTTGGTTTAATTAACGGGAAAAAGATTTTTTTGTCATCTTATGCCAGTGGACTTTTTTCAAAAATTTCTTACAATACAGACAAAAATTTAAAAAAGACAATTGGAAAAGTTGCGTATTATTTGAATGGACTCACAGAATTGACAAATATAAAAAAATTTGATTTAAAAATGCAGATTTTTGATGGAAAAGATTATGAAGATATTGAAGAAAAAGCAATTTTATTTATGATTTTGAATGGAAAAAGTGTTGCTGGATTTGATGAAATAATTTACAATGCAGATGTAAATGATGAATTTTTACATATTTTAATTGTAAAAAATATTGACAATCCGCTTGATATTTCAAAAACATTTTTAGATTTGTTAAATAATAATTTGATGAACAACGATTATGTGAGAATTTTGAAAATAAAAAGCTGTAAAATTAAAAAAATTGAAGAAAAAATAGGAGTTAGCATCGATGGCGAAAGAGGAAGAAATCAAGATGTAAACATAAAAGTTATTAGCGGTAAATTAAAAATATTTTATTAATTTTCTTAAAATTGTAAATAAAAAAAAGATATTTAAAATAAGACTTTAAAAAAGTTAAAAAATGTGGTATAAATAATATATAATAAAAAATTTGAGTATGGAGGAAAAAAAGTATGAATAATGGATATTTAAGTTTTGTTTTACACGCACATTTACCTTATGTGAGACACCCTGAATATGAAGAATTTTTGGAAGAAGATTGGCTATATGAAGCGATTACTGAAACATATATTCCGCTTTTGGAAATGTTTGACAATTTGACAAGGGATAATATTCCTTGGAATATGACAATAACAATGTCAGGGACACTTGTAAATATGATGAATGATGATTTGTTGAGAAACAGATATTTAAAACATATCAACAAGCTTGTTGAATTTTGTAAAAAAGAATTAGAAAGATTAGCACCTTATCCTGATATGAAAAAAGTTGCTGAACATAATTTGTGGTTTAACCAAAGAGCAAAAGATGTCTTTGAGAAAAAATACGGAAGAGATTTAGTAGGAGCATTTAGAAAATTTCAGGATCAAGGGAATTTGGAAATTATACCTGTTACAGCGACACATGGATTTTTACCTGTTATGAAAGATTATCCAGAAGCAGTAAACGCTCAGGTTTATATGGCAAAAAAAGATTACATAAAAAACTTTGGAAGAGAACCTAAAGGAATATGGCTTGCAGAATGTGCTTATTATCCTGGACAAGATAAGTTTTTGGAAAAACACGGATTCCGTTACTTCTTAGTTGATGCTCACGGAATAATGCATAGTGATCCAAGACCAGTTTATGGTATTTATTCACCTGTTTATACAAGAAATTATGTTGCGGCATTTGCACGTGATTTGGAATCATCAGAGCAAGTATGGAGTTCGGAAATCGGGTATCCTGGAGATGGAGTATACAGAGAGTTCCATAAAGATGCTGGATATGAGTTGGACTACGATTATGTAAAACCTTATTTACATAGCGACGGCGTAAGAAGAAATATCGGAATAAAATATCACGCAATTACAGATAAAAAAGGTACTTACAAAGCTGTTTATGACCCTGATTTAGCTTATAACAGAGCTAAAGAACACGCTTACAATTTTGTGTTTAACCGTTCAAAACAAATTGAATTTTTGGCTTCAAAAATGAAATATAGAAAACCTATTGTAATTTCACCATACGATGCAGAATTATACGGACACTGGTGGTATGAAGGTCCTATTTTCTTGGAATGGGTATTTAGAGCAGCGGCAGAATCAGATTTTTCAACAATTACACCATACAAATATTTACAAAAATATCCAACTAACCAAATTGTAGATGTAAGTATGTCAAGCTGGGGAGCAAATGGATATTATGACGTTTGGATAGATGGTTCAAATGATTATGTGTATAGACATTTACACAAAGCGGCAGAAAAAATGATAGAACTTGCAAATGGAAGAGAACCTTACAATGAATTGGAATATAGAGCATTAAATCAAGCTGCAAGAGAATTACTCATGGCTCAAACTTCTTGTTGGGAATTTATAATGTATACAGGAACAATGGTGGGTTATGCTCATAAAAAAATAAGTGACCATGTAAATAGATTATTCAAAATTTACGAAGATTTCAAAGGTGGTTCGCTTGACGAAAGCTGGATTTCTGAAATAGAAAGCAGAGATAATATTTTCCCTGAAATTGAATATAGAATGTACAGAACTGACTGGTTATAATATTGAATATAATCAAATATTTGAAAAATATGAGTTAATATGAATTTTTTGAACCATTACAAAATATAGAAAATGAAAGAATCTCTTAAAATATGATGTGTAAAAGACATTAAAGAGATTCTTTTTAATTTTTTGAAATATTATTTATACTTTTTTTCTCCACTATTCATTATTTTTTTCTAAGAGAAAAATCTTTTCTTGCATTTTCCATCCATTTATCTTGTGAAATCATAGCTTTTCCTACTGCTACAAAATCTAATAAATTGTTTTCTACA
>ERZ772955.2376-NODE-2376-length-10254-cov-30.522698_pt1 | contig 10254 bp, 9 predicted proteins | sample MGYA00511133_ERZ772955 | MGnify/ENA primary metagenome ERZ772955 (study PRJEB29015, sample SAMEA2737914) | human oral metagenome | biome: human oral; feature: human-associated habitat; material: dental | place: China | collected 2149 ... | reverse complement strand
CAAAGCAGCCATCTTTGAATAATCTCACCAGAGCGGATATTCTGCGGCTTTGCGATAAGTACTGGAACACTGACCGCGACAGGCTACGACGCTATTTACTGGCAATATTCAAGCGGCGGGAGAATATTCATTTATTCGGCTGGTTCATCGCACGGCCATACTTTCCACTGGAAACGCCGCCATTTCATAAAGAGATATTAGACCTGATCAGCAGCAAGGACAATCGGCGAGTTGGTGTTATTGCACCACGTGGACACGCAAAATCAACGACAGTGGACATGACGTATCCGCTTTGGGCTGGTTGTTTTAAGCAGGAAGAGTTCGTGGTGATAATCAGCGACACCTATACACAGGCAGCTGAGTTCATCAACGCACTGAAAGATGAATTTGAAGATAATCCGAAAATCAAGTGGCTATTCGGTGACATGAGAGGCGACGACTGGCAAGATGGCGAATTCGTGTTGAGTAACGGCATTAAATACGCCGCTAAAGGTTCAGGCATGAAAATCCGTGGTATTCGCCACCGGCACACCCGGCCGACGCTAATGATATTTGACGACATCGAGAACGACGAAAACATCAAGAGCGCCGAGCAACGCCAGAAGTTGTATCACTGGTTCACCAAGGCGGCCATACCGGCGCTGGCGAGGGGCGGGCGAGCTGTCATCATTGGCACAATTCTTCACTTTGACAGCCTCGTAAATAAGGTGATGAAGCAGCAAGACGTGTTTAAGAGCTGGCAAACACGAGTATTTTACGCAATCACTACAGAGGAGGACGGCACTGAGCGGGCTTTGTGGCCGGAGCACCGCAGCCTGGAAAAACTACGAGCTATGCGAGATGATCCGAGCGATCAGGAGTTCGTTGGAAGTATCGCTTTTGCTCAGGAGTACCAACACAAACCATTTAGCGAAGAGGACGCTATTATCAAGCCTGATTGGATTAAGGAGTGCGAGCCAAGTCAAGTACCAGATGAACACTCAAGGATAGCACGAGTGCTAACAATCGACCCCGCTGCCAGTGAACGCCAGACGGCCGACCCGACGGCTATGGGTGTTGCCGACCTGTACGCAGACGGCAACGTTTACATACGTGCGATACGCAACCAACGAACCTCGCCGAGCGTCACTGCTGATACGGCTAGAGAGCTTGATGAGATATACGAACCGCAGGTGATTGGTATAGAGGAGGGCGCGCTGGGGCTGGTGTTTCGGGATTTGCTGGCGGGACTACCCGTCATTGGTTTGAAGCCTGATAAAGACAAGGTGCGGCGGCTACTGGCCGTGAGCCGATTCTTTGAGGCAGGCAGGATATATATCGTGAAAGACATTCAGAATGGACAGGCGTTACGCGAGCAGCTGATTGAATTTCCGAAGGGCACTCACGACGATATGGTGGACATGGTGGTTTATGCGGTGCGGTTGCTGTTGGTAGAGGGGGTAGGTCAAGACTCTGACGGTTTTGACGAGAGCGGGTCGTACCACGAGAAGAGAAGTATGGATGATGAAGATGAAGAAGATTGGTCGGATGATGATTATGTGGTATAATCAAGCTATGAATTGCGGCTGAGTAACCGCAATTTTCTTTTGGGAAAGGCAGCCGCTGAAACAGGAGATAACCAGTGGCATTTTTTAATAGAATCAGCAACCAGCAGAAACCAAAAGACCTGACGGGTGAAATTGGTTTTGCGGGGGATATTGTTTTTGAAGGCTTTGATCGCGAGGAGTCACGAGTTGACGACATCAAAATTGAAGACTACCGCAAAATGCTTGATAACGACACGACAGTCGAAGCACTGTACAACATCTTTACTATGAGTATTCTGGCGGCAACGTATCATATTGATGCCGATAGTAATGATGAGGGGGAAGTACAAGCTGAGCTGGTGCGGCGCAATCTACTAGAGCCACCGCATAAGGGCGGAATGCAAACGCCAATGAATTTGTTTATTGATCAATCTCTAGCGGCGATTTATGAGGGCTTCGCACTGTTCGAAAAAGTCTATGAAGTGCGAGACGGCAGATTAGTGCTTAAGAGGTTAGCGCACCGCGACAGCACCACGCTCACACTCATTCGTGATACCGATGGCGGTTTTGGCGGCACAAAGCAACGCGCAGCCGACGCAGATGGTGTCTATCATGAAGTGACCATTCCAGCACACAAATGTTTTCTGTTCACTTACGGCAAGAGCCGCAATTATCTTTATGGACGCAGCGCATTCAAGCCGTTGTATCCACGTTACGATAAGAAACGTCGGCTAGAGTATTTGGACAGCATTGCTTTGCAAGCTGACGCCATTAAACCGAAAGTTTTGCGGCGTATAGCTGATGGAGTAGTGACCGATGAGTTAAAGAGGGCGCGTAATAAGGCACTTGATGTGTTGGGCAGATTAGGTAAACGCAATTCAGTAGCGTCACTGCCATATGGCTACGAACTCGATGTACTGAACACAGAGGGTCGTGATCCGCACCAGTCAATCGAACGGCAGAACTCAGAGATGGCGAGGTCGTTCCACGCTAGCGTCATTTTGACTGCAACGCAGGGGTCAGCTAGCAATGTTGGCTCATACAGTCTAAGTACCAACCAGAAAGACCTATTGCAAACAGCCATCACCGGTGTTATGCGGCTACTGGAAGCACATATCAACCAATACCTCATCGCCGACCTCATCGACTTGAATTTTGCCGAACGGCACTATCCGGAATTTCATTTCGATACGCCAGACGAATCGATTATCTCGGCGGTGTTTGAGGCGTTTAAATTGCTCGTGCAAAAAGACAAGGTGTCAGATGATATTGCTGCTGGAATCGAGGAATCAACAGCGACACGCCTTGGTATCGACCTGGAGGCGATCAAAAAGCGGCGGCAGGAAGATACGGAAGACGACAAGTCCGCTGGTAAAGAGAACGAAAACGCGGATGATAACAAAGATGGAGGTTCTGGCGGCGACGCCGGCAAATTTCTAGGCGAAGATGACAAGCTTGGCGAAGTTGATACGCCCGAGCCGCACGAGCACGTTGCGATCGACCGAGATTTGACCGACGCCGAAAAACGCGTCAAGTTCAAGGCAATCGAAAAGTGGATGGCTGAGCAGGAGGCGAGTTTTGAAACCGCAGCGACCGAGGAACTGCGTAAAGCGGTGGCTGATATCTCGCTCGATGAGGAGTTCACGCTGCCAGCTAGCTATTCTGCGCTGCTGGCAAAACAATATCGCACAGCTTACAACTACGGCAAGCTATCCGCGGCAGATGAGCAGAAGCTGCCAGCACCAGTTCTGAAAAAGGAGCTGAGGGCGCGAGAAAAACAATACGTGGATTTCATTATCAATATGCAGACTGAAGACGTGCGTAATATCATCGCTGGCGAGAAGCTGAAGCAGTCTATTAACTTGGCTGACGGTGACGACGAGGACATTGATGAAGAATCTGGAACACCTAACACTAGCGGCAAACAGGACGAAGCTGCCCGCAATGCGATGTTGGAATCAATCGGGTTATTGACGAGTGTCTGGATCACTCAAGCAGTGCTCGGCACTAAAGGTACTATTATCTCACAAGGTATGAATGACGGGCGTGACGATAGTTTCGCATCGTTTGATGAAGATGACGACACGGCTGTCTATCAGTGGTCGGCACGGATGGAGAAAAATACCTGTCCAATTTGCGCCGAGCTAGACGGCAAGGTGATCTCTGCCAACGAACGCAGAACTACGTTCCAGCGGCCGCCAAAGCACATCAACTGTGGTTGCATTTGGGTGAGGGTGTCAGCGCTAAACAAGGACTATAAGTTGCCGACGGTAACAGGGATTGATAATAAGCTCATTGAGCGGCTGGAATATATCCAGAGAACAACTAAAGCTGAGCTGGCAAGTACGATACCTGGGGCGCTGAAATACACAAAGGCTGAACTATCGAGCATTGAGTCTTATAAAGGGAATGGATACATCAACATCAACCAGGCGCTGTTGGGCAATCATCCTATGAATCCGTATGCTGAGGCTGATATTAAACAGCTGGATAAAGCGATTAAAAAAACAAAGTTGGAGAAAGATATCGTACTATATCGCGGTATCGGGCTAGAGTCAAAATTGTCGATTAACGATATTGTTGATAATCCTAATTTTCTCTCTACTTCTACTAGCCCAAGAATATCGATAGAGTTTGCACAGCAGTCTGAAGCGAATAAATATGTGTTTATTTTCAGAGCCCCAAAGGATATGCCATATTTGGACATTGAGAAAACATTGGCAGATAATAATGTCAATTCAACAGTTAATGAACGAGAATATCTACTGTCGCGAGGCAAGAAGCTTGTTGTAAAAAACCTCTCAAAGAGGGATAATGGAGTTATATTAGCAGAGGTGGAGATGACGGACGATACAAAATACTTGGATGACAGCAACGACAGTATCCTCACTGAGGATTTACTACGAGAGATTGACGAATCGTACGAGCGCTCCAAAAAGCGCCTTGCTGATCCAAATTACAAACCGAGCCAAACAACCAGACGTCTACATCACATCTGGCAAATGGACTCTGACTACTTAAATGAGCACCCTGAAGCTATTAAATCCAAAGATAACGATGAATAGTTGTTGCTAACATAACCTTTGTGGTATAATAGTCGTAATGAATTGCGATCGCATGTAGGTCGCAATTTTTCTTTTTGACATCGGAAGTTACCCTCTGTGAATTACTCTTGAATAATTGCAACACAAACATTTTACAGTTGATATTGTAAAACTCCACTTTCTCGCCTGCGTGCGGTCGCGGTTCAGCCAGGAGAAATCATATGAGTATGCATGTTTTCATCAATCGAGACACAAAGGTAGAGCTAGCCGACAATGAGGGCGGTAAATATAAGCGTTTCAAGAAGCAGATTTGTCAGTTCGGTGAGTATGTTGATCCAAACAACACCTCAAAAAGGATGGTGCTTGATAAGCTATTTGGCAAACGGCTGAAAGAGAACTTTGACGGTGGCAAATATGGCGTTGTGGCAGTGCCACTGGGTCATCCTAGGAATTCGTCCGAGCTGGCGGCTTGGAATAGAGGTGAAATGGTCAATATGGAGCTGACCGACGATGGAATCAACGCTGTCATCGAGATACGAGACGACGAGACCGCAAAGAGTATTGAGAACCGCAATATTCCTGATGTATCAATGGGCTTTGAAGACAATTACCTCGACAAAAAGACCGGCAAATTTGTCGGGCCGCTATTGAAGCATGTCGGGCTGGTTGTCGACCCGTACATCAAAGGTATGCGGCGGTTTGTGCCGCTTGCCGATGAAGTGCCGGCAGTATTGTTTAGTGATAGTCAAGATTATGAAAAGGAGGACAAGACTATGACAGTAAAAGTTAAGAATGACCGCGAATTTGATGTTGAAGTAACCTACGCGGTTGACGGCGAAAATAAGACTGAGACAGTTGCTGCTGGTTCTGAGATTGAAGTGCCAGAAGACCAAGCAGAAGCCGTGAAGCAGCAAATCGCTGACGCTGAGGCACCAAAAGACGATGATAAAGAGAGCGAGTTGTCTGAGCGCGAGAAAGCATTGGCTGATCGCGAAGCTGCGCTGGCAGAAAAGGAAGCTGCAGCAGCAAAGCGCGACGCTGAGACGAAGTTCAATAAGTTGCTAAGTGATGGCAAGGTGGTGCCTGCTCAAAAAGATGCATTTATGGCGCTATCCGAGGCATCAAGCACTGAAATCCACCTATCTGATGATGAAACCAAGACCGTTGATACGTTATTGAGCGAGTTTATCGAGGCAAGTCCAAAACTGAACTTGACCGACGAGAAAGGAACTGACGGCGAAGGCAACGGTGGCGGCGATGAAGTTCAGCTAAGCGAGGACGAACAAAGCCTGACAGACCTCGGCTTGAGCGAAGAAGATTTGAAAGAAACTAAACGTCAGGAAAAGGGAGAATAGCAAATGGCTAATCTAACAGCTCCGCGAGACGACAGCCGACAAACCGGTGATTTGGTTGAAGTTGATGCGGGAACAAATAAGATTTTTCACGGCGCTGCTGTGACAATCGCAAGCAACGGCTACGCACATGCTGGCGCTCCAAAAGAGCCTTTTGTAGGCGTCGCTCAGGAATCCGTAACCGGTGGACTAGTGCGCGTATACACTGAGGGCGTGGTGAGCTTTAACTGTGCGGCTGCTGTCGGTGTTCAAGCGAACGTAGGCAAAAATGTCGCGCTCATTGATGACAATACTGTCGGTTTGGCAACAGGCAATGACGCTGTAGTCATCGGGATTATTACTAAAATTGAATCGACTACATCGGTTCGAGTTAAATTACGATAGAAAGGAATAGAAAATGAGTTTGAATCCTACACAGCTCGGTCGCGCGGACCTGTACGTCAAGACAATTTTCCGCAAAGCAATGAGCGAAGAGTCGAACGACATAGCTAAAGATTTGTATGCCATTACTCCAAACAAATCTGGTTTTGCGCGGATTTTGAACCTAACCGCCGTACCAGGCATGAGGCGTTGGGAGAGTGAGCGTCGACCAGGCACGTTCTCGTTCAACGTGGAGATGCAGAAAATTGGTAAATGGGAGCAGTCTGTTGCCATTGACGGTGCAGATATCGAAGACGACGAGCTTGGCATCTACAAATCAGGTATTGAAGAAATGGCTCTCGAAAACAAGTTGATGTACTCGGCCTTGGCTATCGAGGCTATCAACAAGGGCTTCGTCACGAAGTCTGGCGATGGACACAACTTCTTCTCTACTGAGCACGGCAACCTACAAACTGGCGACCTGACAGCTGCTAATTACGAAGCTGCTCGCCTGAAAGTCCAGACTCAGAAAGCTGAAAACGGCAAATCGTTTGGCTATCTCGTCGACACTTTGATCGTTGGACCAAACATGGAAAGCAAGGCGCGTGCTGTTGTCGAGAAAGAGAATCTTGCTGGCGGGGAAAGTAACACTAACTACCACACCGCAAAGATTTTGGTTATTCCGCAAATTACAGATAATAGCTGGTATGTTGCCTGCCTGAGTCGAAAGGTCAAGCCAGTTGAAGTGTGTGAACGCCGCCCAATTGGAAAGCTGCGCCAAATCCTGAAAGATCGCCAGGAAGACCAGGACGTCTACACTTGGGGTACTGACGGTCGCTTTGACGCTGCGTACGCAAATTATCGATTAATTGCCGGTTCGGTGGGTTCTTAGGAGGAAGTCATGGAAGATCAGCCAAAATCTGAAACCAAGAAAGCTCCAGAGCAGACCAGCCAGCCAAAACCTGAAAACAAGAAAGCTGAAAAAGCCTTCTGGGTTGACGGATTTGGCGTAACAATGGCTAAATCGCAAGAAGCAGCTGAGAAGAAAGTTAAAAACATTCTTTCTGAGCAAAGCGAATAGCTTTCTGACATGGCAGCGGATAGGAGTATTTCCGCTGCCAGAATGAGAAAGGTATAAATTGCAAATGACAGCGTATTACACAACACTACAAGATATACTCGAGGAGGCAGGGCTACACCATGTTGAAAATGGCGTAGCTTTGAGTGGCGTGGTTGATGGAATAAATACAACATTTACAACCGACCGCAAGCCTATCACCGATCGTAATTTCGACGATACAGTCACGGTTGATGATTTCGTGGTGTTCGTCGATGGTGTGCCCGTTAAGGCTGTTAGCGTAAATGAGGCGTTTGGTGTGATTGAGCTAGAAAAGGCGCCAAAGAATGATTCGGTAGTGACAATTGACTATTCATATGCGTCTGTGCCGCTGCGCGTGGTTGAGTTAGCGCGTAAAGCGGCGATGGCGTGGATTGATAAGAGCATGGAGGGCGTCGACCCCTGCGCGCCGTATGGTAAATATGGTCGCGAAATCCCAGGCAGGGTAGTGGAGCTGTGTACCAACTATGCGGCCGCTCGATTGCTGATCCGTGAATACGGCTTTAACCAGGACATTGAGGGCACGAGCAAAGATGGCTATAAGCGGCTAGAGGTAGTAAAACAGGATATGCAAGAATTTGTGAAATCTGGCGGCGTTTGCGGTGACGGCAGTGATGATTTGAGCGCTGGACTTGGTGCTGTCGGCGCACGATGCGACGGTGATTTATTCGGCGATTTCCCAGACAGGCGGCATCCGCGCAACGACGACTGCTACGAGCGCGAGGATTAAGCGATGGGCTTGCAGCTGGTATTCTCTGTCGAGGGGCGCAAAGAAGTTTTGCGGGATTTAGATACGCGTGGGCGTAAAGCTAAAAACTTGCAGGCGCCGCTCAAAGAGTCTACAGATTACATGATAAAAGTCATCGACCAAAACTATGGATCTCATGGCGGTGTATGGGGTAAATGGAGGCGACGTAAAAAGGCATATCCGTGGCGGATGCTTGAGAAGACTGGCGCGATGCGGCGTGGTTTTCGCAGCAGAATATACACGAAGCAGGCAGAGATATCCAACTTGCGTCCGCAGTTTAAGTATCATCAGTCGCGCCGGCCACGTAAATATCTGCCACGCCGTGTGATGATGGCGATTGAAGAGCAGCAAGCTAGAGAAATAACGCGCATATTCCAGCGGCACATAATGTAACAGGAGGAAACCATGGCTAAATATGTTGACCCAATACTTAAGCAGATTAAGGACATCTTGGAGAAAGACGGCCCGGCAATCCTGCGCGGACGGTACGGTTATGGCGACCCCGTTGTCATAAACAAAAGCCAGCTAACACGTCCGATGGCATTTATTAGCTTTGATAACGACTACGAGATTCACGATTCAGCTGGCGGCGAAGTTGAGAGTAATATGGCGATCGTGTTGTGTGTAGTCGTGGATATGACCAAGGACTTCAATCAAGGGACAGATGCACGCAGTCATCTTGAGCTAGTGGAGTTAGTGGCGGCACGACACGACGATATGACGCTACGAAAGGGCAGTATTATTGGCGCGCTAAGAGCCAATCAAGATCCAGGAGAAAGGCTATGGATTGACGCCGGCGAAGAGACGACGGTAGAGTTTGACGCGACACCGCGCGATAAAGGATTATTCACCGCCGAAGCCATTGTGCGATTCAAAGTGAAGCATGCTCAGTTCCGCCCAGATTTATTATCGTGATTGTGGTATAATTAGGATAACAAATTGCGGTCTCCGAAGGTCGCAATTTTCTTTTTTGTCTCTTTACGTGAGGCGCTTTTTGTTACCTAGGTAATAATAAAAGGAGTAAGAAATGCCAACATTTTCAGGACGAAAAGTCGCCGTCGGCATTGGGCTGGAAGACCCGAACGACAAAGGCAAGGCAGTTGTGCCAACTTATGGTGCGCCACACCTCGATATTAGCTTTAAGGATTCGCCAACCAGTAAGATGAACGAGTCGGCGCTCGGCACGATCATCAAGAATAACGGCAAGACCGATGTGCTGGTTGAAGGTGACGGTTCAATCTCGACCAAGCTATGGGCCAAAGGACTGTACTACTGGCTAGCACTAGCATTCGGACAGAAACCAACAACTACTGGTATACAGGGCGACGCTAACGCTAAAGAACACCTGTTTACGCTGAGGGATGATAACAACCATATCTCAGCAACTATGACAATTAAAGAACCAAACCTGTCGGCACAATTTGCTTATGCGATGGCAGATTCCGTGACATTTACGTGGACTCCTGACGACTTCCCGAAGGTAGAGGTAGTTTTTAAGTCCCATAAGAGCGTTGAAGCCAATAGCAACGTGACATATACCATTGATGACACTGAATTTTTGGCAAAGCACGCGTCATTCAAGATTGCCGACAATCTAGCAGGACTTGACGCCGCACCTGAAGCAAAAGATATCAAGAGCTTGACACTAACAATTACTAAAAACTTGCAACCGCAGCAGACTATGGACTCCAAAGACACCTACGGCGAGATTCTGAACGGTGAGTTTGAAGTGTCTGTGTCCATCGAGAAGCTATACCGCGACAAAACCTACCGTGCAATGAGCTATAACGATGAGCGTAAGGCTTTGCGACTATCATTCGTTGACGACAAGAACAAAGCTGGCACAAAAACCAATACCAGCTTGACGTTCGACATCGCGGTTGCGGCATTCAGCGGTTATGAACCAAGCTATGGTGTGAGCGACATCGCTACCGAGAAAATCGATGCAGTTATGTTGCTCAACACGGCCGACTTTAACAAGTCGATTACTGCGAAATTGGTGAATAAATACACTTATTAGTAGTAATTTGGTGAACAGAAAAGCCCGCAACCTGCGGGCTTTTGTATTATATTACAATTGGCTGATCAGAATTATCATTTCCAGTGT
>ERZ772955.2367-NODE-2367-length-10279-cov-53.676643_pt1 | contig 10279 bp, 11 predicted proteins | sample MGYA00511133_ERZ772955 | MGnify/ENA primary metagenome ERZ772955 (study PRJEB29015, sample SAMEA2737914) | human oral metagenome | biome: human oral; feature: human-associated habitat; material: dental | place: China | collected 2149 ... | reverse complement strand
TCGAGGCTCTTGCCGCCCGGCACCATCGGCAGGACGTCGACGTTGCCCGGTACGATGACATCGATGAGCATCGGCGCCTCGCTTGTCAAGGCCGCTGCCAGATCTGCCTTGAGACTTGCCGGATCTTGGAGGCGGCAAGCCCCCACGCCCATCGCCTCGGCGAGCTTCACGAAGTCCGTGCTGCCCGGCAGGAGCGTCTGGGAGTAATGCTTGTCGTAGAACATGCGCTGCCACTGCGTGACCATGCCGAGCACGCGGTTGTGCACGACGATGATCTTCACGGCAACGCCGTTCGCCGCCGCCGTCGCCATCTCCTGACAGTTCATCATGATGCTGCCGTCGCCCGTGAAGAGGATGACCTGCTGGCCGGGCCGCGCGACCTTCGCGCCGATGGCGGCGGGCAGGCCGTAGCCCATCGTGCCGAGACCGCCCGACGTCAGGAAGCGGCGCGGCTCCTTCGCATCGTAGTACTGCGCCGCCCACATCTGGTGCTGGCCGACGTCGGTCACGATGATCGCATCGTCAGCGGCAAGCTCGCTGACCGTCTCAATGAGCTGCTGCGGCATGACGCATCCTTCCTTCTTCTTGTAGGAAAGCGGCTGCTCATTGTTCATCTCGACCGTGTAGCGGCTCCACCCGGAAAAGCGTGCGCGCAGATCGCCGAGCGCGGCCAGCTTTTCCTTGAGGAGCGGCAGCGACCAGCGCAGGTCGCCGAGCACGCGGCAGTCGGCGACGACGTTCTTGTTCACCTCGACGGGATCGACCTCGAAGTGCACGATCTTCGCGCGCGGTGCAAATCCTGCAACACGGCTCGTCACGCGGTCGTCGAAACGCATGCCGACGGCGATGAGCAAATCGCACTCCTGGATCGCCATGTTCGCCGCGTATGTGCCGTGCATGCCTGCCATGCCGAGGAAGTTCTCGCGTGCGGCCGGCACGCAGCCGATGCCCATGAGCGTCGTCACCGAGGGAATCCCCGTGAGATCGAGAATCTCGCGCACAGTCTTTGCCGTATCCGAGAGCGTCACGCCGCCGCCGAGGATGAGGAGCGGCCGCTTCGCCTCGGCGATTGCCGCCGCCGCCGCCTCGACCTCTGCCGCCTCGCCCGTGAAGTCTGCCGTATAGCCCTTCAAGTGCACCTTCTCGGGATAGACATAATCCAGCTCCTGCGTGAAGACGTCCTTGGCGATGTCGACCGTGACCGGCCCCGGACGCCCCGTGCGCGCGATGAAGAACGCTTCCTTCAAGACCTGCGGCAAATCTTTCGCCGCCTTCACGAGGTAGTTGTGCTTCGTGATCGGCGTCGTGATGCCGCAGATGTCCGCCTCCTGGAAGGAATCCTTGCCGATGTAGGGATTGCCGACCTGCCCCGTAATGCAGACGAGCGGGACAGAATCCATGTACGCCGTCGCGATGCCCGTCACGAGGTTCGTGCCGCCGGGGCCGGACGTCGCCAGGCACACGCCGACCTCGCCCGTCGCACGCGCATAGCCGTCCGCCGCATGAGCCGCTCCCTGCTCGTGGCGCACGAGGATATGGGGAAACTTCTCCGTGTAAATCGCATCGTAGAGGTCGAGCACAGCGCCGCCCGGATAGCCGAAAACAACGCGCACGCCCTCCTTGCGCAGGCTTTCCAAAACCGCCTGCGCCCCATTCATCTTCAAAGCAAACACCTCACAAATCTATACTTCTCCTGCGCCGAAAACCCGCGTCCTCGGCGACGAAACGGCCGATGGCCGAAAGCTGTGCGCGCAAGGATGAGCAGCAATGCTCGGGCGTATCCTTGACGCATGCCTTGCCCGGATAGAGCGCGTACTTGCGGCGAAAGTCGCCCTCCGTCACATTCGGCATGATGACGTTCGCGCCCGAGCGCAGGATGAGCGAACGCGCACCGCGCTCCAAGGTTTCCATCGCCGTCGTCGCCGGAATATTCGCCTCGGGCAGGAGCAGCCGCAAGAGCGAAACCATGCGCCGCGTCAAGTGAATGTCACCCGCCGCCGCCTCGCCGAGCGGCGTATCGCCGTTCGGGATGAAGGGGCCGATGCCCACCATGTCCGCATCGATCTCCTGAAAAAAGAGAATGTCGCGAGCCAGAGACTCGACCGACTGCCCGGGCAGCCCCACGAGCGACCCCGTGCCGACCTCGTAGCCAAGCGCGCGCAGGGACGCGAGACATGCACGGCGCGCCGCCCAGCTCATGCCCGGGTCTAGCCTTTCGTAGAGTTCGCGATCCGTCGTCTCAATACGAAGCAAAAAACGGCTTGCCCCCGCTTCCTTGAGCGCACGATACTCCTCTTCTGTGCGCTCGCCGATGGAAAGCGTGATGACAAGCCCCAAAGCTCGTATTTCGCGCAGGATCGGGGCGAGCCGCTCGACATGCCAATAGCCGTCCTCGCCCCCCTGCAGCACGACCGTCCGATAGCCGTAACCGCGTGCATTTTGCGCCAGGCGCACGATCTCCTGCGAGCGCAGGCGATAGCGCTCCGCCCTTTCATTTTCACGCCGCAGACCGCAGTAAAAGCAGCTGCGCCGGCAGATATTCGTGAACTCGATGAGTCCTCGAAGATGCACGCCGTCGCCCACATACTTCTTTCGCACGCGGTCGGCGGCGGCGGCGAGAGGCTCTTCTGCAGCCGAAGACGCCAAAAGCTCGGCGATCTCCTCCTCGCACAAGCTATGCTCTTTTTCCGCCTTTTCGATCAGCCTTTGCCCCATGATCCTTTTGCGCCTTTTCTTCAGATGCCTGAGCGGAACCTCCCAGCAAGGATGCCGTCAGATCTTCACGCTCATGCTCTTCCATCCGCTTCAGATCATCCGTCGTCAGCGTCTTCTTCGTCTGTGCGGCAATCTCCATGCGATGCCCGCGCTCGTAGGCGAGCACCGCTTCAAGGAACTTGCGCTCCAAACTCTTCTCGGGCAGATCCTTGATGACCGTCACATTCTTCGGGAACGTCGTCGTGATGGACGACCATGTGCTGTCGAGATCGTCGGCACGCTCCAAGGTCGAAGTCCCCGCCGCAAGGTCGATGCGCAGGTATTCCGCCTCGCCCACGAGGTCGTCGTAGCCCGCGAGCGATTCGCCGCGCCAGCGTCTCTTGGCGACGACGTCGGCAATCGCCACATCGTCGTACGTCTGCAGCGTCGGCACGATGAGCACGCGCGGGTTCAGCACGCCGCCCGCAAGAAGCTCGTAGTGCATGACGTTCTTGTTGAAAAAGTAATTGGCACGCGCCGAGGACTGCACCCATTCGTAGATATTCGGCGACACATGAGGCGCCGCATCTGCCGTCGCCGCGAGAAAAACGAGGGGAAGGGCGGCCGCCAGCCATCGTTTCATCTTCATCTTGTCTTTCCGTCACTCCTTCTCTGATGGAATCACAGATAAACTCAGTCATTCATCTTCATACATCATGAGCGACTTCATTCTATCAGCGCTTCCTAATCTCAATCGTCCGCCGCACGGTAAAGCCCGTCAAGCTCATACGGCGTCTCCTGATACACATAATAGTTGAGCCAGTTCGCGAACAAAAGGTTCGCTACCGAGCGCCAGCGCACGACGGGCGTCCGCGTCGGATCGTCCTCCGGATAGTAATTCTGCGGGATCTCAATCGGAAGCCCCGCCGCTGTATCGCGGTCGTACTCCTGCTTCAAGGAAAGCGGATCGTACTCGGCATGACCCGTGATGAAGAACTGCCTCTTTTCGATATTGGCAATCGCATAGACGCCCGCGCGGCTCTCTGACTCCGCGAGGATCGTCAGCTCGGGCACGCGCTCGATGTCCGCCTTCTTCATCTCCGTATGGCGCGAATGCGGCACGTAGAACTCATCGTCGAAACCGCGGAAAAGGCGCTCGTGCTCGACACAAAGGTGATGCTTGTAGACGCCGAAGACCTTCTGCCCCGTAGCCTGCTTGTCGATGCCGTAGTGGTAGTAGAGCCCCGCCTGTGCGCCCCAGCAGATATGGAACGACGAATAGCAGTGCTTCTTGCTCCACTCCATGATCTCGGCGACCTCTTCCCAGTAGGCGACCTCCTCGAAGGCCATCTGCTCGACGGGCGCGCCCGTGATGATGAAGCCGTCATACTTCCTGTGGCGCACCTCGGCGAACGTACCGTAAAACTCCGCAAGATAGTCCTGCGACGTATGCTGCGGCACATACGACTCCGTATAGATGAAGTCGACCTCGACCTGCAGCGGCGTATTGCCCAAAAGGCGCAGAAGCTGCGTCTCCGTCACCGACTTGTTCGGCATGAGGTTCAGGATCAGAAGCCTAAGCGGGCGGATGTCCTGGCTGTAGGCGCGTTCCGCATCCATGACGAAGATGTTCTCGCTCTCCAGCACATGCGCCGCCGGCAGGCTGTTCGGTATTTTTATCGGCACGAAACCGCCTCGCTTTCCCAAAGCGGCCGAGCCGCCTCAATCGTGATTCAGTTTAGCATAGAACAGGGAAAGGTGTCAAATGAGAAGGGTGCAGGAAAAAGGAAAACCGCCTTGCGGCGGCTTAAATATTCGAGGAGTCGAATGTCATATTTTTGTGCTTCCTTTATGCTGCACTTTCTGAAATCATAGCTGCAATATCCTCATGCTGTATCGTATCGGTCTCGATTCTGCCATCCGAACGGTCTATATCGGCTTCATAGGCAACGCCAGCTTCATAAATCTCCACAATACTGGCTGTCTCACCGCTCTTGAGACGTACTCTGTCATACAATTTGATTTCCATAGTATCACCTCGTCACATAAATCGAAATCAATCGAACGACCTCTGTATCCTTGTCTTGAATCCATGCAGTCATTACATTCGCAGTTTTTCCATTCTTGCCTGTCAGCGCCATCCGAATCTGAAACCGCTTTCCATACCCATTATCTGGCTTCTCTACCGCTGCAAAGTCATTGATATGCGCAGAAACATTCTGCATCAATTCTTCTGCATCTTGTATTTGATATCCTAGGGCGGAATGGAACGCCTCTGCTTTATGCTTGTCTTTCGCCGGATTCAAAGCATACTGCGTGAGCTTCTCTTTTGGAAAGACCGCTATCCCATAACCCCGTATTTCTAGATTCATTATACCACCTTCAAACATATTTTTCGACTGTAAATTTGCGCCAAGGGCGCGTCATTCCATGTAGACACGTATTATTCTATGTGTTAAACTGAATATGAAAGGAGTCCTCCATGAAAAGTTACTCATCGCGCGAAATCATCAAATTGCTGAAAAAAGACGGCTGGTACGAAGTCCACTGCGTCGGCGATCATCATCAGTTCAAACACCCGACAAAGAAAGGGCGCGTCACCGTCACGCATCCGCGCAGAGACTTCCCCCTCGACACATTGAAAAGCATCGCCGAGCAAGCCGGCATCGACTTGCCCTGAATCAGCCTTAGGAGGTTGTTATGAAAGACGCATATACATTTCCCGCCATATTCCACGAGGCTTCCGACGGCATTTCGATTCACTTTCCCGACCTTCCCGGCTGCCTTCCCTGTGCGCAGACAATGGAAGAAGCCTTCCGCAATGCGAAAGAAGCCTTGCAGCTGCATCTCTACGGCATGGAGGAGGATGCGGAGGAAATTCCCGAACCCAGCCGTCTCGCCTCGCTCTCCTGCCGGAAAGGGGAAAGCCTCGCCATGATTGATGCTTGGATGCCGCCGTTCCGTGAAAAGATGCTCAACAAGTCCACGAGCAAGACCGTCACGATTCCTCGCTGGCTCGACATCCTCGCACGCAAGGAAAAGGTCAATTACTCCCATCTGCTGCAGGAATCCTTGAAGAACTACCTCGGTGTGCAAACATCGGATAGGCAGCATTTCCACGGCAGATGAAAAGAGCCACCCTTTCCGCGACAGCGGCGAGGGCGGCTCTTTTTTCTTTCACTCCTCATCTTCCCACCGCCGCCATACTTTTTCGTATGCCGCCTCAACTTCCTGCACATATTGGCGAAAGTTCATCAGCGGTGAGGCGAGGAGCATGTCGCGCTGTTTTTCTCGGAGCATTCGGAGCGTTTCGGGCGAGCCGGCAAGGAGCTTTGCGATTTCCACGTACTGCGCTGCATCCTCGGCGATCAGCTCGGGAAGTCCTGCATTCTGCAGCAAGCTCGCGCCGAACCTCGCGCCGTGCGTCCCGCCCTTGAGCGTCACGACGGGCACACCCATGTAGAGCGCCTCGCACGTCGTCAAGCCGCCCGTATAGGGGGCGGTGTCGAGTGCGATGTCCATGTCGGCATACTCGGCGAGGTAATCCGAGGAAAAGCCGCGCAGCTCAATGCGCGACGCATCGAGACCGAGCCGCCCGAAGCATTCGACGGCGATCGAGCGCCCCTCTTCGCTCCCAAAGAGCCGGCTCTTCAAGAGCAGCCGCGCGCCCGGCACATCTGCCAAGAGCTGCCGCCATAGGAGCAGCATCGCGTCCGTGACCTTGCTGTAGTTATTGAAGCAGCCGAAGGTGATATGCCCGCGCGAAAGGCACGGCGGCGGCGCGACGTCCGGCATCGCGACGAACGGCAGGTAGCAGAAGTGGCTGTGCGGCAGGGAGAGCGGGCACTCGCTCCGCAGCTCCCGAGCGCCCTGCGACGCGCCGTTCTCTGCCGCGCCTCGGCAGACCCCACCTACCGTGCGCTCTGCCGCCAATTCCGCATCTTCCGCCATGTCCTCCGCCGCATCGAGCACCCGATCCCCAAGCACATAGTCGATCGCCGAAAGCCCCGTCGGCCCCATGTAGCCTAGCCCTGTAATCTGCACGGGCGCGGGCTTTCGCGCGAGGACGGCGAGGCAGTTGTCCTTCGTATGCCCCGAGAGGTCGCAGAGGATGTCGATCTCGTCCGCCGCGACGAGCCGCGCCGCCTCCTCGGGCAAAAGCCCGAGGATACTCTTCCAGTGAACGCCCGGCTGCTGCGCCATCGTACGCGACACCGCGTCCTCGCTGTTGTTCGCATAGCAGAAGACCTCGAAGCGCTCGCGGTCGAAAGCACGGAGAAGCGGCAGCAGGAAGAAGGCAACCGCGTGACGGCGGAGGTCGGGCGATATATAGCCGATACGAAGCCGCGCATGCGCGTGCCGCGCCCTCGTGTGCACCATGCGCTCGGCTGCGGAAAAGAAGCCATCGAAGCTCTCGGCCAGCCCTGCAAAAGGCGCACGCTCCTCCACGGCGACATAGTTGAGCGCGAAGAGCGCGTTGCTGTATTCCGCCATGGCCTGCGCTTCATCCGCCTCCATGCGGCTCGCGGCGAGAAAGGCACGGACGCCTTCTGCCGCGCTTCCCGCGAGCGTCAGCGCAGAACCCCTGAGGCTATAGCTTTCCGCGAGGAACTTTCGATAGTAGGCGGCGAGCGGCGCGGGCGGCTCCTCGGCAAGCTGATCCTCCAAATACGAGATGAGCGCCGCGAGATGCTTAAGCTCCGTGCGCGTCCGGCCCTCGGCCTTCTCGATGTAGATCTCCTGCAGCGCCGCGCCCGGGTGCGCGGCAACGCTCTCGCGGATGCGTGCGATCTCCGCACGCGCCGCCCCATAGTCGCCAAGCTGCACGAGAGACGCCGCCAACACATAGCGAAGCTCCACGAGATCATGAAAAGCCGCCGCCTCGCCGGCAGAAGCCCCCGTCCAAGAGGCAAACGCAGCCGTGAGCAGCGCACGCACATCCGTGTACCGCGCGGCGGCAAAAAGGCGGCTCGCCTCGCCGAGCAACTCGGCAGGCGAGCCGCCTGCAAACGCCGCGAGCGGCTTCTTCGCCGAGCCGCCCTGCCCCTTCTTCTGACGCTTGCCGCGCTTAGCCATGCGCTTCCTCCCCGTTCACGAAGAGCACCTTGCAGTACATCTCCTGCTTGTCGTGCAGCAAGGCGAACGCCTCCTCGTATTTTTCAAACGGAAAGGTATGCGTCACGAGCGCCTCAGCATCGACTGCATGGCTGCGCATCGCGTTCATCGCGTCGAGCCATTCGGCAGGGCGCGTGTTGAGGCTGCTCTTCCATGCGCCGTGCAGCTCGACCTCCTTCTGCAGCAAGAGATCATACATGAGACCCGTCATCTCAAGGCTCTTCTCCGGCCTTCCCATGACGACGACGCGCCCGCCGCGCTTCACGGACAGCAGCGCCGTCTCCATTGCACCGCCTTCGCCGAGACCCTCGATGCACGCATCGGCGCCGCGCCCGCCCGTCAGGCGCATGACGTAGTTGTAGACGTCCGAGCCCTCGATGTCGACCGACTGCAAAAAGCCCAGCGAGCGAGCGAAAGCCGCCTTTTCCATCGTTCGCGCCACGAGCACGATGTTTCGGACGTCGGCCTCGCGCGCCCAGCTTGCCAGCGCCAGACCGATCGAGCCGAGTCCGAAGACCACGAGCGTCGAGCCGGGGCCTACGCCCGTCTTGCGGAAAGCATGCAGAGCCACCGCCGCCGCTCCCGTCAGCGCCGCTGCACGGAAGCTCACGTCGGGCGGCAAAAATACGAGGTTCTGCTTCTTCACCGCCACGAACTCCGCCATGCCGCCCGCGCGCCCCGCGCCGTAGAGCTGCATCTCGCCGCAGTCGCGCGGCCTGCCGTCGAGACACGCCATGCAGCGCCCGCAAAAAAGCATCGGGTACGCCGCCGCCGCGCGGCCGACGAGAGCGACATCCTCCGCCTCGACGATGCGCCCCGCGAACTCATGCCCGAGGATCTGCGGCGCATTGTCCCCCGCCGCACCCGTCTCATAGACGCTCTTGACGTCGGACATGCTGATGCCCGACGCCTTGACCTCAAGCAGCACCTCGTCCTTCGTGCGCTCGGGGCGCTCCACTTCCTCCAGACGCAGATCACGCGCCCCGTACAGCCGCAATGCCTTCATCCATGCCACATCCCTTCCATCTCCCGACGCCGCACCTTCTCGCCCAGCCATACGGCCAGCTCATCGGACGCCATATTGCCCGCTGCCACGTCGATGATGACCTCTTCGAGCACAGCGTCCTCTTCCTCCAAGGCACAGCCATTGACCGCGAGGAACACCAGCATCGAATGAAGCGCCGTGCGCTTGTTGCCGTCAAAAAACGGGTGGTTCTTCGCAATGCCGTAGCACAGCCGCGCCGCCTTCTCCGTCAATGTCGGATAAAGCTCCACGCCGCCGAAACTCTGGAAGGGCGCATTGACCGCCGAGGCCAGCAGCCCCATGTCGCGCACGCCCTTCTCCATGCGGGACGTGCGCTCCATCTCCTCGTGGAAATAAAGCACATCATCCACCACCAACTGAATCTTGCTCATCGGTTCTCCAACTCCTTGTAGAGCTTCGCGTTCTTCTTCATCAGCTCTATGGAAGCCTGCCGAATCAGCTTTGCCGCTTCGAGGCTCGTCCGGCTCGTCTTTCTTTCCATCTTTTCCTCATTTCTTGCACTCGTCATTGGCTTGCCCATGGCACACCCCTCCTCGCGCCTCGGAAATGCGTTCTTTTCCTTGCCCTATAGTATACCACACTTTGCCGCCTGCGCCTACTTTTGCTTTTTCTAGTTAAAAAGTCTTGCTTTCTTTTTCAATTTCTTCTATAATGGACGTATACGAATGAACATATCGTCACCAGCGAAAGGATGTGCAACCTCATGGCGATTACACTTGGGAACAACCTCATCCAGCACTCGACCTTGAACCGCATCAACCATACATCGAACAACCTCGCGCGTCAGATTTCGAGCGGTACGAAGCACCCGTCCGCCGCATTCGGGCCTTCCGCCTATGCCATCGACATGCGCATGAATGCGAACATCGCCGCCGTCAGCCAGTCGGATGTCAATTCGCAGCGCACGAACGCCATGCTCAAGACGGCGGAAGGCGGCGTAAACTCTTCCGTCGAGGCGCTCGGCCAGCTGCAGCAGACGCTCCTCAATGCCGCCAACGGCACGAACAGCGACTCTGACCGCCGCGATCTCGGCAAGATGGTCGATCAGACGATCGCCACGCTCAATGACAACGCCGGCATCCAGTACAACGGCATGAACCTCCTCGACGGCTCGAAGTCCGCGAACGTCTCCTCTCTCGACGGCTCGACGAGCATCACGAACCTCGGCGACATGCGCTCTTCCGCGCTCGGCCTGACGGACGCGAACGGCAAGTCCACGCTGAACCTCGGCACGGACGCAGGCATCGCCGACGCGCTCGACAAGGTCACGACGGCGCTCAACAAGACACTCGACCAGGCGACGACCATCGGTGCAGCGCAGCAGCGTCTCAACTACCAGTCGGCGAACTTCGTCACGCAGGAAGAAAACCTCATGGCCGCCTCGACGACGAGCAACGGCACCGACATGGCAAAGGCCGCGAGCGA
>ERZ772955.2365-NODE-2365-length-10282-cov-10.243571_pt1 | contig 10282 bp, 9 predicted proteins | sample MGYA00511133_ERZ772955 | MGnify/ENA primary metagenome ERZ772955 (study PRJEB29015, sample SAMEA2737914) | human oral metagenome | biome: human oral; feature: human-associated habitat; material: dental | place: China | collected 2149 ... | reverse complement strand
CTGCGATTGTCGGATCCGCCTCCTGAGCACGCCCGTCGACGATGCGAGCCGAGTCTCACCGGGACCCGGCTCGCATCATGTTAGGACGAGGTGACGACGCCGCCCGCGCCGACAACGGCCTTGATGTGACTGAAGAAGGCGCTCGTCTGTTCGACGCGCAGCTTCGGATCCAGCTCGACAACCGTGGTACGCCCCGGCTCCGTCAGGTGCAGGCGCACCGGGGAGCCACCCGGGTAGGACTCTAGGACGCCGCGCAGGTCGGTGAGCAGCTCGGGCGTACACCGGGCCGCCGGCAGGCGCAGGTCGAGGGGCAGGTCCGCCCCGCCCGACAGATCCAGGAGAGTCATCGACTGGCCGTAGACGGTCATGCCCTCCTCGCGCACGTTCACCTTGCCCTCAATCTGGACGATGATGTCCTGCGCGAGGTAGGTCTGAATCGACTCGTAGGAGCGCGGGAAGAAGAGCACATCCACCGAACCCGACAGGTCCTCGATTGTCGCGATCGCCCAGGCGTTGCCCTGCTTCGTCACCTTCGTCGTGACGCCCGAGATGAGGCCCGCAATCTTCACGATTCGATCCGCCATCGCCCCGTCCGAGCCGACGACCTGCGCGATCTCGTAGTCCTGGTGGCGAGCCAGCGCCGCCTCCACGCCGCGCAGCGGGTGGTCGGAGACGTATAGACCGAGCATCTCGCGCTCGGCCGCCAGCTTCGTCTTGCGGTCGAACTCGGGCAGGTCCGGGATATCGATCGTCAGCCCCGAGCCCGTGTCTTCGTCCTCCCCCAGCGCGCCGAACAGGTCGAACTGTCCGATCGCCTCGTTACGCTTAACGTCGATGATCGCGTCCACGGCCTCGTCGCAGCGCGCGAGGAGGGCACGGCGCGTGTGACCCATCGAGTCGAAAGCGCCGGCGCGGATGAGGGACTGGATCGTGCGCTTGTTGCACACCACCTGAGGCACCTTGTCCAGGAAGTCCTGGAACGAGGCGAAACGCCCCTTCTCGGCGCGGGTTTCCACAATCGCGTCGACGACAGGGCCGCCCACGTTCTGGATGGCGTTCAAACCGAAGCGGATCGCCTCACCGTCAGGCGCAAAGTTACCCATCGACGCGTTCACGTCCGGGGGAAGGACCGTGATGTCCATGTGGCGGCACTCCGCCAGGTACAGGGCTCGACGATCCTTGTTGTCCTTCGTCGAGGTCAGCAGGGCTGCCATGTACTCCGTCGGGAAGTTCGCCTTGAGGAAGGCCGTCCAGTAGGAGACGAGGCCGTATGCGGCCGAGTGGGCCTTGTTGAAGGCGTAGGCGGAGAAGGGAACGACGACGTCCCACAGGGCCTTAATCGACTCCTCGGAGTAGCCGTTATCGATCATGCCCTTGCGGAAGCCCTTGAACTGCTGGTCCAGGACCTCCTTCTTCTTCTTACCCATGGCCTTACGCAGAATGTCTGCCTGGCCGAGCGAGTAGCCCGCCAGCTTCTGGGCGATCTGCATGACCTGCTCCTGGTACACGATCAGACCGAAGGTCGTTCCCAGGATGTCCTCGAGCGGCTCCGCCAGCTCCGGGTGGATAGGCGTGATCTCCTGACGCCCGTTCTTACGCAGCGCGTAGTTCGTGTGGGAGTTCGCACCCATCGGGCCGGGACGGTACAGGGCGCCGACGGCCGAGATGTCTTCGAAGTTGTCGGGCTTCATGAGCTTGAGGAGGTCGCGCATACCACCACCATCCAGCTGGAAGACGCCGAGGGTGTCGCCTCGTCCCAGCAGCTCATAGGTCTTCTTGTCGTCGAAGGTTAGGTGGTCGAGGTCCGGGTCCGGCTTACCGTTGAGCGCAATGTTCTCAAGCGCGTCGGACACGACGGTCAGGTTACGCAGCCCCAGGAAGTCCATCTTCAGCAGGCCCAGCGTCTCGCACGTCGGATAGTCGAACTGCGTGATGATCGCGCCGTCCTGCGGGCGCTTCATGATCGGGATGATGTCGGTGAGCGTGTGGGAGCTCATGATGACCGCACACGCGTGCACGCCCCACTGACGCGTCAGCCCCTCCAGGCCGAGCGCGTACTGGACGACCTCGTGCGTGTCGGGATTCTCCTCGTAGAACTTACGGAACTCCGAGGCCTCGGCGTAGCGCTTGTCCTTCTCGTCGAAGATGCCGTGGACCGTGATGTCCTTGCCCATGATCGCCGGGGGCAGCGCCTTGGTGAGCTGCTCACCGACCTTGAAGTCCTTGCCGAGGATACGCGCGGAGTCCTTCAGGGCCTGCTTGGTCTTAATCGTGCCGTAGGTGACGACCTGGCTGATGCGGTCCTCGCCGTACTTGCGCTTGACGTAGGCGATGACCTCGTCGCGCCTACGTTCGTCGAAGTCGACGTCGAAGTCGGGCATCGAGATTCGCTCGGGGTTGAGGAATCGCTCGAAAATCAGGCCGTGCTCGAGGGGGTTGAGCTCGGTGATCTTCAGGGCGTAGGCAACCATCGAGCCCGCGCCCGAGCCACGGCCCGGTCCCACACGGATCCCCTGGGACTTCGCCCAGTTGATGTAGTCGGCGACCGTGAGGAAGTAGCCGGGGAAGCCCATCTTGATGATGACGTCTTCCTCGTACTGGGCCTGCTTGCGCACGTCGTCCGGAATGCCATTCGGGAAGCGATCGCGCAGGCCTCGCTCAACCTCCTTGATGAACCAGGAGGTCTTGTCTTCACCCTCGGGGACCGGGAAGTCGGGCATGTAGTTGGCGCCCTCCTTCGTGGTCGTGAAGTGCACGTCGCAGCGCTCGGCGATCTCGAGGGTTGAGTCGCAGGCGCCGGGCAGCTCGCTCCACAGCGCACGCATCTCGTCCGAGGAGCGGATGTAGTAGCCGTCGCCGTCGAACTTGAATCGGTCGGGGTCGTTGATGCGCGAGCCCGAGTTGATGCACAGGAGTGCGTCCTGGATCTTGCGGTCCTCGCGCTTGACGTAGTGCGCGTCGTTGGTCGCCACGAGGGGCGCGTTCATGAGCTTAGCGATCTCGAGGACCTGCTGGTGGGTGCGCCGCTCGATGTCGATGCCGTGGTCCATGACCTCGACGTAGAAGTTCTCCGCCCCGAAAATATCGCGCAGCTCCGCGGCCTCAGCCACGGCCTCGTCCCACTGCCCCAGGCGCAGACGCGTCTGCACGGCACCCGAGGGGCAGCCCGTGAACACGATGAGGCCCTCGTGGAACTGGCTGAGCAGCTCCTTGTCGGCACGCGGCCACTTGCCGAACTGGCCGTCCGTCGAGGCGTAGGACCCCAGACGGAAAAGGTTGTGCATGCCCGTCGTGTTGTAGGCGACCAGGGTCAGGTGGTTGTAGGAGCCACCGGCGCTCACGTCGTCGGCACGCTGCCACGGCTCGCCCCACAGGACCTTCTGGCGATCGAAGCGCGAGGTCCCCGGAGTCACGTACGCCTCAAGGCCGATGATCGGCTTGACGCCCGCGTTCTTGCAGTTCGTGTAGAAGTCGAAGGCGCCGAAGAGATAACCGTGATCCGTCAGGCCGATCGCGGGCTGCCCGAGACGGGCGGCCTCCTCCGCCATCGCTTTCGTCTTCGCCGCTCCGTCGAGCATCGAATACTCGGAGTGGTTGTGGAGGTGCACGAAGGAATCAGCCATGCGTCGATTCTACTGTCCGAGGCCCGTGCACCCACGCTGAACTCCCCGAGCGGTGCGGTCGTTCATCTCACGGCGTGACGGCCGCGACGAGACCGGGGCCGGGAAGCGCGGAAACCTCATCGACGGGGGTTAGTTGCGCGGGTGGCGCAGCTCCTCGAGAGCATCGGCGAGATCATCCGGATAGGGACTGGACACGCTCATCGGCATGCCCGTGCGGGGGTGGGCGAATCCGAGTCGAACGGCGTGCAGCCACTGGCGTGTGAGACCCAGGCGCTCCGCCTGGGTCGGGTCCGCGCCGTAGAACGTGTCACCCACGCAGGGGTGCCCGACGGCGGCCATGTGCACGCGGATCTGGTGGGTGCGTCCCGTCTCCAGGTGCACCTCGGTGAGCTGAGCACCCGCCATGAGTTCGAGCGTGTCGTAGTGGGTGACAGCGCGCTTTCCACCGTCGATGACGGCCATGCGCCACTCGCGCGAGGGATGTCGACCGATCGGAGCGTCGATCGTGCCCGAGGCCGGGTCGAGGTGACCGGCCACGACGGCGTGGTACACCTTTTCGATCGTGCGTTCTTTGAACGCGCGCTTCATGACGGTGTATGCGAGCTCGGACTTGGCGACCATCATCGCACCCGAGGTGCCCACGTCGAGCCGGTGCACGATGCCCTGGCGCTCGGGAGGGCCGTAGCTGGTGATGCGGTATCCCGCCGCCTCCAAGTTCCCCAGGACCGTGGGCCCCTCCCATCCTGGGCCCGTGTGGGCGGCGACGCCAACAGGCTTATCGACGACGACGATATCCTCGTCGTCGTAGAGGATCGCCATGTCGGTGACCGGCGTCGGCTTGCTCTCCGGTTCCGGAATGGTGACCTCGATGATGTCGAGGGCCCCGAGGCGATCGGATTTGCCGGCGGCAACACCGTTGACGAGAACGTGCCCCTCCCCCGCCAGCTCCGCGCAGCGCGACCGCGACAGGCCGAGCATGCGGGCCAGAGCGGCGTCGACCCTCTCACCCACGAGGGCGTCGGGGACGGGAAGCATACGGGAACTCACTGGGCGTCCTCCTTCGAGGGTTCACGAGAGAGCGCGAGGGCAAGCAAAGGCGCCCCGAGGACGATCCAAATGTCTGCAACATTGCCGACGAACCAATTGCCGTAGGCGATGAAGTCGGTGACATGACCGACGCCGAAGCCAGGCTCGGCAGTCAGTCGGTCGATCAGGTTTCCAACGGCACCCCCCGCCAGCAGCGCGATCGCCAGCAGGGTCGAGGCGCGGCGGACGCGACGCGCCATCACGACCAGCACGCCGATGATGACGACGGTGAAGATCGTCAGAATCCACGTCTTGCCGGCGGCGAAGGAAAACGCGGCACCCGAATTGTGCACGAGGGACAGCGACAGCCACTGCCCGATGAGCGGGCGCGGCCCCTGGCCACCTAGGACGGTCCGCGCCCACATCTTTGACACCTGATCGGTGGCAATAGCGGCAGCGAACACGAGGCCCGCGTACATCCACGTTGCGCGGGTATGGGTCGGGTGAGAGGAGTCAGCCATGGTTCCCTATCTTAAACGACCGGCGGCGGCGCACCACAAAGTGCACCGCCGCCGGTCAAAGCGATTGCGATCAGTTCTCGCCGTTGTCGACCTCTTTGAGGAGGGTCTCGAGGTGGTTGCGCAGATTCGAACGGTACTCGGCCTCGAAGGTACGCAGACCGTTGATCTTGTTCTCGAGCAGCTCGCGCTCCTGGTCGAGCTGGGAGAGCAGCGAGTCCTTCTGCTTCTGGGCGTCGGCGATGATCGCGTCGCGCTGGGCGTTCGCCTCGGCGATGATCTTCGCGGACTGCTCTTCGCCGTCGCGCACGTACTCGTCGTGGACGCGCTGGGCGAGGGCCAGCATGGAGGTGGCGGACTCCGCATCCTGCAGGCCGGTGAGGGACGGGGCGGCGGGAGCCGGGGTCTCGACGACCGGGGCTGCCACGGGGGCGGGGGTCTCGGCAGGCGCGTAGTCGGAGTTGGACAGCTCGGCGATACGGCGCTCAGCGGCCTCGAGCTTTTCCTTCAGATCCTGGTTCTCCATCTGCAGGGAGTAGATGGTGGAGACAACCTCGTCGAGGAACTCATCAACCTCGTCCTGGTCGTATCCCTCGCGGAACTTGACGTACTGGAACTTCTTATTGAGGACATCCTCGGTGGTGAGCAGGGCCATTTCTTCGCCTCTCGGTCGTTTCGATTGGACGTGCGGAAGCCGCACGCCTGGACGACCGGGAAGGCCGCCCGCTATCACGTCACGAAAATAATAACTGAAATTGTCACACTAGCAACATCCATCACGAGGTGAGGGTCGTTTTTGTGGGACCTCTCATCCCCCTTTTTTGGCGCTACAGGCTCAAAAAGTACAGGAAAGTAGCGAAGCGCTGCCCAACGATAAGCACCAGGAATAAGAGCATGAAACCGACATCGATTGCCATGCCTCCACCCAGGCGCAGGGGCGGAACGAAGCGCCCGATCCAACGAATCGGAGGATCAGTCAGCGCGTAGAGAACATTCGCGAGGACCAGCAGAATGCCACTCGGGCGCCATCCGCGCGCGAAAAACTGAACCCAGTCCAGAATGACGCGTGCGAACAGCACCATCATGTAGAGGTTGATGAGAACGCTCAGTCCCCACCCGATCCAGCCAAGAATGGCCACGAGCGACCTCAGCCCTGGTTGTAGAGGGAGCCGCGACGGCTGGAGGCGTTATCACCCGCAACCTCAACCGTGGCCGGCGACAGAAGGAAGACACGGTTGGTGACGCGCTCGATGACGCCGTGCAGGCCGAAGGACAGGCCGGCTGCGAAGTCAACCAGTCGACGCGCTTCTTCCTCACCCATGTCGGTGAGGTTGATGATGACGGGCGTACCGTCACGGAACGCCTCACCGATCGTGACGGCGTCAGAGTAGGCGGTGGGGTGGATCGTCACAATGCGAGTGAGATCCTCGGCCGGCTCGTCACGGCGAATGCTGGTCAGGGTCGGACGGGACACGGGAGTAATGTCGGCCACGGGAGCTACCTCTTCCACCTCGTCGAATTCATCGAACTCATCGATGGGCTCCTCCGGTGAGTACCAGCCCATGAACTTACGTGCGCGTGCACCGAACGACTCGCTCATTGTTCCTCCTTCAGCCGATGCATAGCCACAAGCTACAGTTACCGAGCGGCATCGCCGGGCAGGACGCTCGGCGCGTCGCGAGGAACGCGCCGGAGAGCCTCGTCATGGGGTATTTCCGCGTCGACATCAGGGCACAGGAAAGCCGCTGGCCAGAGGCTCTCTCGACGGCATGGGTGCCTCAGGCGGGAACGATGATGAGCGCCTGGCGTCCGCAGGACGAGTCGGCACGATACGAGAAGAGGTCGGCATCCTCGAGGGTGCAGCGCTCGTCGATATCCACTCGCACGCCCCGCGCTCCCAGAGTCGAGGCTGCAGCGCGGGGAAGGTCAAGTGCGGGGGTGTCCCACGACGTGACAGAACGGATGCCGGGCATGAGTTCTTCGCTCTCATCGGCCATGTCTGCGGGCACCTCGTAGCAGCGCCCGCAGATCGCCGGGCCGATCAAGGCGTCGATGGGGCCGCCGTCGAGGTTACGGATGCAGTCAACGGTCTTGTCAAGGATCCCGCCGAGAAGACCGCGACGACCCGCGTGCACGGCTGCGACGATCTGACCGGAGGCGGCGGAGAACACGACAGGCAGGCAATCCGCGGTCTGCACGGCGAGGGCAGGAGCTCCCTGCCAGCCACGGGCGTCGACGATGATGCCGTCGGCGTCGACGGGCCCCCACTCCCCCGTCGCAGGCTTACCGAGCACCTCTCGGGAAGCCGCCAGAGTGGGCGCGCTCTGGCATCGAACGATGAGTTCTACCCGGGTTGAATGAGTCTGATCCATCCAAACAATATCGCGTCCGAGCGTCGCCACCAGGGAACGTCTGCGCTCACGCACGAGCGATTCCTGGTCACCCACATGCAGGCCAACATTGCCGCATAGCGCTCCGGTGCCCGGGTCCACCTCGGTGAGGTGGACCCGGGCACCGGCCCAGAGCTTGTCACGCATCAGCGCAGGAAGGGAGGAATATCCAGCTCTTCCTTCTCGGGCGCCTCGGGGTAGACGCGAGGAACCTCGAAGGAGTGCTCGGACTCCTCGTACTCAGCGGCAGCGGGCGTCTCGACGGGGGCCGGAGCGGCCTCACGCACGGGAGCCGCAACATCAGCGCGGTGCTGCGGGCGACGCGTCGACAGCTGAGTGATGCGGGTGGTCTCGGCGGCCGGAGCCTTGGCCTCGGGAGCGGCAGGACGCTGCTGAGCCACCGGAGCGGACACGCGGGCAACGTTCGGGCGCGACAGGGCCGCATCCGTGGCCTCGTCGAAACCGGCGGCGATGACCGTCACGCGGATCTCGTCACCCAGGGCATCGTCGATGACGTTACCGAAGATGATGTTCGCCTCGGGGTGGGCGGCCTCGCGCACGAGCTGCGAAGAGCTGTAGACCTCTTGCAGGCTGAGGTCGGAGCCACCCTGGAAGAACATGAGCACGCCGTGGGCGCCGTCGATCGAGGCTTCCAGCAGCGGAGAGGAGATGGCGCTCTCGACGGCGCGCAGCGCACGATCCTCACCGGTCGCCGCACCGATACCCATGAGGGCCGAACCGGCGTCCTTCATGACCGACTTGACGTCGTTGAAGTCCACGTTGATGAGGCCGGGGGTGGTGATCAGTTCGGTGATGCCCTGGACACCCGAGAGGAGCACCTGGTCGGCAGCTCGGAAAGCGTCGAGCACGGAGATGTTCGCGTCGGAGATCTCCAGGAGACGGTCGTTCGGGATGACGATCAGGGTGTCGACCTCTTCGCGCAGGGTTGTCACGCCACCCTCAGCCTGAGCCGCACGACGGTTGCCCTCGAACGAGAAGGGACGGGTCACAACGCCGACCGTCAGAGCGCCAGCATCGCGGGCGATCTTGGCGACAACGGGGGCCGCACCGGTACCGGTACCACCGCCCTCACCGGCGGTCACGAACACCATGTCTGCACCCTCGAGTGCGGCGGTGATCTCGTCGATGTGATCCTCCGCAGCCTTACGGCCAACGGCCGGATCCGCGCCGGCGCCCAGGCCGTGCGTCAGTTCGCGGCCGATGTCGAGCTTGGTCTCGGCATCGGACATGAGCAGAGCCTGCGCGTCAGTGTTGACGGCAATGAACTCAACGCCCTTGAGGCCGACCTCGATCATTCGGTTCACGGCGTTAACTCCGCCGCCGCCGACGCCGACGACCTTGATCACTGCCAGGTGGTTTTGCGGTGTCGCCATGGATGTCTCCCTTGCATCAGACCCTCAACCTCTAGTTGAAGGTTGATGTTTAACGTGCTTCGTGTCGGAAAGAACCTAGGGGTCCGCGGGCAATCCTTCAAGCCAACACGCGGACAAAAGAAAAGGCTTAACTGGTCACAGGGTGATTCGGCGACGACACGTCGTAGGTGCTCGCCTGAACACTAGCCAGTAGAGTCGCCAACACCCGCGCCTTTTGCGGCGCATCTCCGCGGGTTCCCCACTTGACGGTCTGACCACCGCGCAGCGTGAAGTTCACCTGAGTTCCCGTCGACGTCACGGCCGACACCTGGGCGCGCGTCGCCTCGTCCAGCGCCCCCAGCACGGAGGCAATATCTGCCGCGCCAGTCGCCCGGTCCTCCGGGAGTGTCACGAGCGGGTAATCCCCCGCCGACGGCACCTGCTGGAAGGCGACGCCCTGATCGTCCACCAGCCAGTAGCCATCCGAGGCGGCCTCAACAGCCATGCCCGTCCGCATCGTCACCGACACGCGCAGGCTGGCAGGCCATCGACGCGACACACTCGCCGAGCGCACCGCCACGTTCGACTCCACCGCGCGTGCCACCGCCTGCGTATTCAGGCGCGTGAGCGGAACCCCCTCGAAGGAGGCAATTGACGAGCGCACGGAATCCGCAGTCACCAGCGTGCCGTCCTCGCCGGAAACGACGACCGCGGACGACGACAACGCGAAAACGGGCGAGAAGAACGCGCCCCACACGACTCCCGCCGCGAGCGCGAGCGTCACAAATGTGAGCGCGATACGACGAGCGAGGAGAAAACGACGCGCGCGGGTGCGCTCACGCAGGCGATCCCCCAGATCCGTTGCCTCCTCGCCGCCCAGCAGGGATGCGGCATCGGCGACGGGCATGGGACGGTCCACGGTCGTGCGCGCGCGGCGGCGCTGCGTGAGCGAGGAGGAACGACGCTTCGGCTCCTGCGCGTCCTCATCCGCAGACGGGGACACGATCTCATCAAAAGACGAGGCGGCCTCCTCCACGCGCGACGGCTCTTCCTCGGGGGAGCGAGCTCCTCCCGGGCGCCTCGGCGACGGTGGCCTCATGCCTCCATCCGCTTCCACTCATCGAGTACGTCGGACGCACAGCGAGTGATCGATCCAGCGCCCATCGTCAGGCACACGCCGCCCTCGGGGGTCAGCGAAGCGGCCAGGCGGGCGGCCTCGTGCATGTCCTCGACGTAGGACGCACCCTCAATGCGCGACGAAATGAGGGACGAGTCGACTCCCGGCTCGGGATCCTCCCGGGCGCCGTAGATGCCCGCCAGCACGACGTGGTCCGCGCCCGACAGCGCCTGGG
>ERZ772955.2362-NODE-2362-length-10288-cov-41.779537_pt1 | contig 10288 bp, 7 predicted proteins | sample MGYA00511133_ERZ772955 | MGnify/ENA primary metagenome ERZ772955 (study PRJEB29015, sample SAMEA2737914) | human oral metagenome | biome: human oral; feature: human-associated habitat; material: dental | place: China | collected 2149 ... | reverse complement strand
ATGCTTTTTGCTGAGATGGAGGATTACAGCGGACACATCGAGCTCACAGTATTTCCGCGAGTGTTCTACGCTCACGTGTCCGATCTTGAACCAGATTGTGTGCTTGTGGTGCAGGGGCATGTCGACATGTCGGGAGAAGAACCGAAAGTGCTGGCGGATGAGATCTGGCCGATGCACGAATACAGCACATCGTTCTATCTTGTTCCGCCGCCCGATGCGGACCGGCATGTCCTATGGACGAGGATGAAAGAATTGTTTACGAAGTATGCAGGCACGCATCCCGTCTATGTAAAGAGTGATGGAAGCTGGCGTCAGCTGGCGTCCTCGTATTGGATCGACGGGTCGCACGAAATCCGTGAGGAACTCATTACATTGATGGGGGCACAGGCCGTGAGAGTGCGGTAGAGACAGTATGGAAGAACGATTGCAAAAAATTCTCAGCCATGCCGGGATAGCTTCCCGACGGGCGGCAGAGGCGTTGATACGAGACGGCCGCGTTACGGTGGATGGTGTGCCCGTCACGATGCTTGGCAGCAAGTACGATCCATCGCTCCATAAAATCGCCGTCGATGGTACACCTGTTCAGGGGAGTGAGGAGAAGCTGTATATTCTTCTCCATAAACCACGAGGCTGTCTCTCGACGGCGCACGATGATCGGGGACGCAGAACAGTACTGGATCTCCTGCCGCATTTTCCTGTACGTCTCTATCCTGTCGGGCGACTCGATGCGGATACCGAGGGACTTCTGATTATTACAAACGATGGTGCTATGACACAGGGGCTCCTTCATCCGCGCTTTGAGATCGACAAGGTATACCATGCAGAGGTAACAGGAACCGTCACTGAGGACAAGCTCTCAAAGCTTCGACAGGGAATTCTTCTGGATGATGGGAAAACAGCTCCCGCGCAGCTGAGCATTATGCACCGGGAGGGAGGACGCACGCTCGTCGAGACGATTATTCATGAGGGACGGAACCGACAGGTGCGGCGTATGTTTGCCGCCGTCGGCTGCCGTGTGCAAAGACTCCGCCGCGTCCGCTTTGCTATGTTGACGCTGGATGGGCTGCCCTGCGGAGCATTTCGTCATCTGACTTTGGATGAGATACATGAACTGCAAAAAATAGCGGGAGGGATACATAGTGAGGAAGGTTCTCGTCATAGGCGCAGGACCAGCGGGGATGATGGCGGCGGCAGCGGCAGCGGAACACGGCGGGAACGTAACGCTGCTCGAAAAGATGCCGCGCGTCGGCCGCAAGATGATGATCACGGGAAAAGGCCGCTGCAACGTGACAAGCGCAGATGATGTCCCGGAGATTATCAAAAATGTGGTAGGGAATGGACGATTCCTCAACAGCTGCCTTCGTGCTTTTGATAATGCCGATGTTATCAACTTCTTTGATAAACTGGGGGTGCCGCTCAAAACAGAACGCGGCAATCGCGTTTTCCCACAGAGTGATCACGCCGTCGATGTCGTCGATGCGATGCTGCATCATCTGCGTGACTGCGGTGCAGAGGTTTGTACAAATACAGCAGTGCGCAAACTCATCCTTGAAGATGGTTCTGTGCACGGCGTCTATCTCCTGGACGGCTCATGTCTTGCGGCAGACGCCGTGATTCTTGCCACGGGTGGTGCATCCTATCCTGCGACGGGATCCACAGGAGATGGTTATGCGCTCGCACGTGCAGCAGGCCACACGGTTACACCAATCTTTCCCGCACTTGTCCCGCTTGTAACACGGGAGGCATGGGTGAAGGATGTGCAGGGCCTATCCCTGCGCAATGTGTGTGCGTCACTCTGCCATAACGGCAAAAAGGAGCAGCATTTCTTTGGCGAAATGCTTTTCACTCATTTTGGTGTTACGGGACCGATTATCCTCCAGCTGAGCCGCCGTGCGTCTGAACTGCTTGCAGAGGGCGTACAGGAACTGTCGCTTCATCTGAACCTGAAACCTGCGCTGACCCATGAGAAATTACGTGACCGACTGGATCGGGATTTTGCAAAATATGAACAGAAGCACCTTCACAATGGGATGATGGATCTCCTGCCAAAGCGTCTGATTGACATTGTACTGAGCGCAGCGCAGCTTTCTCCCGACAGCATCGCTGGCCATATATCTTCGAAGCAGCGTGAATGTCTCGTTCGTACACTGCAGGCACTTCCGCTGACCGTCGTGGGGACGCGTCCTCTTTCCGAGGCGATCGTGACCGCAGGGGGCGTTGCAACACGTGAGATCGACCCGCGCACCATGGCATCAAAGCTGGTGCATGGACTTTACTTTGCCGGAGAATTGGTTGATGTGGATGCGTATACGGGTGGATATAATCTTCAGGCAGCATTTTCGATGGGACATGCTGCTGGAACTCACAGCGTATTGATGGAAGGTGGTTAAATAATGGCTGATATTAAGACAATCACTGCTCCAACACACGGATGGCAGGGAACAATTGATATTCCAGGAGATAAGTCGATCTCGCATCGCAGCGTGATATTTGCGGGACTTGGGAATACGCCGGTGCACATCAAAAATTTTCTCCATGCGACAGATTGTCTCTCAACCGTCGGCGTGATGCGGGCACTCGGCGTCAATGTTGAGTTTCTGAACGAAAAGGAACTCATTGTTACGGGCAGGGGCCTGTATGGCCTATCTGAGCCATTGACCGTGCTCGATGCAGGCAACTCGGGGACGACGCTGCGCCTGATGATGGGCCTCCTTTCCCCGCAGCCCTTTCTTTCGGTGTTCAGCGGCGATGCTTCGTTGACACGCCGCCCGATGGGACGCGTACGCCGTCCGCTCTCAACGATGGGCGCACGAATTTATGGACGGAACGAGAACAATAACCTCCCGCTTACCATTGTTCCGGCAGAGAAGAAGATGCACGGCATCCACTATGACAGCCCTGTTGCGAGTGCACAGGTAAAGTCCGCCATTCTGCTTGCGGGACTTTATGCGGATGCACCGACCACTGTCACGGAGCCGTACATCTCACGCGACCATACCGAGCAGATGCTCACGGGGTTCGGTGTCCATCTTGAGCGCAGTGGAACGAGCGTTACCGTCTTTCCCGTGGAGGAGGACAGCTTCCATGCGCCGAGCGAGATCACGGTGCCAGGGGACATCAGTTCGGCGGCGTACTTCCTTGTCGCTGGGACGATCATTGCAGGCAGTCGTCTGCGCCTGAATAACGTCGGAATCAACCCCACACGTACGGGGATACTGGATGTGCTGAGAGATATGGGGGCGCATATCTCCGTGCACAATGAGCGTGAGAGCGGCGGAGAACGCGTTGCTGATCTCCTTGTTGAGGCAGCGCCACTGCACGGCGTTTCTTTTGGCGCAGAGATTATGCCGCGGCTGATCGATGAGATTCCTGTACTCGCCGTCGCTGCACTATTTGCCGAGGGCGATACAATCATTACAGGAGCGGGTGAACTCCGCGTCAAGGAGACCGACCGCCTCCATGCCATCGCGACGGAGCTGCAGAAGTTATCTCCCGGCAGCGTCGAGGAGCGCGAGGACGGCCTCGTGATTCACGGAAAATCCGAGATACGACGGGCGCAGGTCAAGAGCTATGACGATCATCGCATGGTGATGTCGCTCGCTGTGCTTGGTGCAGCAGGGGAGGGAGTTCTCATTGAGAATCCCGAAAGCGTGAATATTTCCTATCCGACATTTTTTTCCGAGATCGAGCGGCTGTGAATGAGGAGGATTTCGTATGAAGCGTGTCATAGCAATTGATGGACCGGCAGGCGCCGGAAAAAGTACCGTTGCCAAAATTGTGGCAGAAAAGCTTGGCTATACCTACATTGATACGGGCGCGATGTATCGCGGTGTGGCATGGAAAACGCTGCAGCAGTCGAAGGAAGCGTCCGATGCGGACATCCTGCAGGCTGTCCATGACATTGATGTACGGCTCGCCTGCACAGAGGGCGGGACACGCGTCACCGTTGATGGGACGGATGTGACGCATGAGATCCGCACACCCGAAGTCACGCATATCGTCTCGCGTGTCGCTGCCCTCGGTCCGGTACGGGAAAAAATGGTCGAGCTCCAGCGTGCGATGGCAGCAGATGGTGCCGTCGTGATGGATGGGCGTGATATTGGGACGAACGTGCTCCCCCATGCTGATGTGAAGGTATTTCTCACGGCATCTGTGGAGGAGCGGGCACGCCGCCGTTATGATGAGATGAAGGAAAAGGGCTATGCAGTGGATTTTGACGAGCTGAAACAGGAGATCGCCGCACGTGACAAGCAGGACAGTGAGCGTGCCATCTCGCCGCTGCGTCAAGCAGATGATGCCGTTTTGCTTGACTCGACCACACTCTCCATCGACGAAGTTGCCACACGGATTATGGAACTCGCAGAATAGGCAGGCACATATATGTTTTATGGATTTTTGCAGCATCTCTTTCGGCTGATTTTCTATGTTGTCTTTCGCACGCGTGTCTATGGCCGCGAGAACATCCCAGCAGAGGGAGCCGTGATTCTTGCCGCCAACCATGCAAGTAATATCGACCCACCGCTGATGGCAAGTCTCATCGATCGTCCCGTCAGCTACATGGCAAAGATCGAACTCTTTGAGAATCCCATCTTCGGTGCGGCGATTCGCCGCTGTCATGCCTTTCCCGTGAAACGTGGCGCATCTGACCGCGGCGCGATCAAGGCGGCAGTTAATGTCCTAAAGGAAGGACGCATTCTTGGACTCTTCCCCGAGGGGACACGCAGCAAAACTGGAGAACTCCAAAAGGCAGAAGCAGGCGTCGCGTTCATCGCCGCCATGACTGGGGCTCCGATCGTGCCCGTTGCCATCCTCAATTCTCATCGTATTTTTTCCAATGGCGGACTGATTCCACAGCTACGGATCATGTACGGCGCACCGATCATGTTTTACGGCGACCGCAAGAGCAAGGAGGAGCTGGAGGCCTTCTCCGAGGAGATCATGGCACATATTGAACGGATGAAGGATGAACTCGTAAAAAAGTGAGGCGATCTCATGGAGCTATTCGATGTCTTACCGGAGCGCTTCTTCGGGCTTCTCGCGGGGAAATGTCGCCGTATCTATGCGGAAGCTGGACTTTGTCTCTACGAACAGTACCGCCTTGCCCAGTTTGGTATCGAGCAGGAGATTCTACGGGACAAGTTTCAGGAACTCATCGAGAGCTGGGCAGAGGCGGGCGTAGCCTATGAGGACGATGTTTTTTCGGAAAAGGACAATGCCATAGAGGAGTCGCGTGCCAAAGCTAACCACATGATTCGCCGTATGAAGGAATTCGGTTGGCTGGATTACGAACAGCGCGAAAACTTCAAAATCTTTATTTTGCTCCCACACTACAGCAGTCGTTTGTGGGGGCTTTTTGCGAATCTGTGCGAAGGCCGAGCCGTTGAATACCAACGCTTTGCCTTCACGACATATCAGGTGCTTTCAGGTGATGGAGCAAAGGTACAGCCAAGCATGGCAGTACTCGAAGCGGAGCGCTTGGCAGAAGAGTTTGTTGAAGAGTTGCGCATCCTGCTGAACAATATTAAAAGTAAAATGGAGCAGGTATCTTCCCAAACGAGTCTACAGGATGTACTCTCTCATCATTTTGTCGAATATCGGGCGGATATTGTCGATCGAAGTTATCACCGCCTTAAGACCTCGGATCACGTTTCCCGCTACCGTATCCGTATCCTGCATGAGGTGCAGGACATACGGCAGAATAAGGAGCGTTTTCGCTCGCTTTGCGATGATGCTGTGCGACGTCAGCTTGCCGACTCGATGGATGCGGCAGAATATCGTATGAAAGCCTCACTTCAGGCAATCGAGGAAATCTATCGAGGACTTGATGATATGTTCGCGCAGATCGACCGACGACACAATCAGTATGTTCGTGCATCCTATGAACGTGCACTCTATTTGCAGCAGGAGGGAAGCGCTCGCACAGAGAGTATGATCGCGGGGATTCTCATGGCAGTCGCTGAGGCACGCGATCAGAGATGGGATATTGATGAGCTTCCATGTATTTTTCGTCTGCAAACAACGAATATGCTTCTTCCGTCATCACGTTACGTGCCGCGCAAAAAACGCGTCCTGCGCCCAAATACGGACACACCCGTACGCAGTGTCGATGAAACACTGCGTGAGCGGGTACGCCGCGAAAGTGCAGAGCGTGTCGCACGCAGTATATCACGGCAGAAAATTGAAACGTGGATTTTGAATGTTCTTGGGCAACGGAGTTCCATGGAGATTGGCGAATTGCTCGCGCTGCTGAGGGAAACTGAATCTCCGGATCTCCTCCAACTGCTCTACGTTTATCTCTATGGATATGATGATTGGGCAAAGTACCGGCTAGGCAAAAATAAGGAGATCGAGGAGCAAGATACGGTACGATACAGCAATCGCACCGTCAGGCGCAAGGGGAAAATAAAATGAGACTTGAGCTGCTGAACGAGGAAGAACGTACTCGTATTCGGAGTGTCATACAGGCATTGTTGTCGTGCAATTTTTTGACACGCGAACACGATACTGCACTTTATATTGCAGCACGTCGCTATCGGGAAGAGCTTGCGGAGTACTTTAAGGTCATCGGCTGGGAGTTTCGTGTAGACGAACGTTATGAGATCGTATGGCTGCTCTCCACGGGCATGGCGCACAGACGGGCTCTGACCATGGAGGAAAGTATATGGCTGCTTGTACTGCGCCTCATCTACGAGGAAAAGCGGACGAGTCTAAACCTGAGCGCGTTTCCAATGACGACGCTCGCAGAGATCCGCGCTAAGTATTTGGCACTTCATCTGCCCAATCTCAAGAAAACGGCGATACAGCGCCTGACCCAGCTCACGAAGCAATATCGTCTCGTGGATGTGTTGGATCGGGATCTCTCCGAAGAGTCACGTATTCGCCTTTTCCATACACTCGCCCTTGCCGTAGACGGGGAAGAGCTTTCAGACCTATATAACAGACTTTACATCTATCGACAGAGGAAGGAGGAGGACAATGAAGACGCTGCGGAAAATGAAGGTGATTAACTGGCATTATTTTGATGAGGAAGAGATCGCCTTCGGCGCGGCAACAATGCTGTCAGGACACAGCGGTGCAGGTAAGTCCACATTGCTGGATGCGCTGCAGTATCTCTTTATCGGAAGTCAGACACAGACGCGCTTCAACGCTGCAGCGACGCAGGAGGCACGGAGGACTCTGCTGCACTACCTGCGAGGCAAAATTAAGGCAGAGGGCGTACAGTATCTGCGTGCGGACGAATTCACCTCCTATATTGCACTTGAGTTTTATGATGACGTCAAGAAAAACTCCTTCATTGTCGGATATGTGGTCGATGTCTTTCATGATGACAGGATGCAGGAGGAATTCTTTCTCATCGATCAGCATACGCTCTCGGATCTTGACTTTCGCAATACGGACGGCACACTCTATACGCAGGAGATATTCCATCGCAGGTATGCGCACGGCAACAGTGTGTTTGAGACGGGAAAGAAACAATGGCAAAAACGATTGATGAACCGGCTGGGGCAGCTGTCCTCGCGTTTTTTGCCGGCGTTCTCTCGTGCGATTGCCTTCCGCCCCATCGACCATGTGCGCGATTTTATCTATGAATATGTCCTTCTTCCCCGCGATTTGAAGCTAGATGTTCTGCGCGAGGTGTTCTATTCCTATCAGAAATTCGAGCGTGATCTGCAGGATCTGCGTGCTCGAAAGCATGAACTGGAGATGCTGAAAGATCACTACGATACCTACTGTAAATTGCGGGATACGGTGTATGAGCAGGAATTCGTATTACTGTCTTTTCGGCATAAGAACGCCGAGGAGAAACTGGATGTGGGACGCCAGCAGAGACAGACCTGTCGTGATCGATTGGACGATTTACAGACGAAACTGCATGCACAGGAACGCCTCTCAAAACGCAGAAACCAGGAACAGCAGGAGGCGTATGCTGCCTGGCAGGGAAATGACGAAAAGCGCAGACGGGATGAGCTGCTGGAGACACAAAAGGAACGGGTGGAAAAATACCATTCGCTCACAGACGCACGACAGCTCATGCGTAAGAAACTCATGTGTGAGTTCGAGGAAGTATCCGCACTCGGCGCATATCCCGCAGGAGAGTTTTTTCGTCTGCCGGAGGGAATGCCACAGGCGTTGGAGGAACTCGCGCGGACTCTCAAGTATGCGGCAGAAGATACCATCCAGACAACACAAATCGAACAGATCCAGGAGCAGCTGAAGGCGGGCGGCGAAATACTTGCTGCTGTCAGCGATCTATGGCAGCGCGGCAATCTTCTCTTGGAGCAGGCACAGAGTGCAGCTGTCCAGCGGCGGGAGGAACTGTGCTCGGAGATTGAAGGTCTGAAACGGAGGCAACGCAGATATCGTCCGGAGATGATGCGTCTTAAGGCTTTGCTTGAAGAGCGACTTGCGGGTCGCTCTAAGGTCTATGTGCTCTGTGAGGAGATTGAGATTTTGGACGAAGAATGGCGTGATACGTTGGAGGGGTATCTGAATACCCGGAGATTTGACCTCCTTGTGGAACGAGAATTTTTTCGCGAAGCACTGCACATCTATGAAACAGAAAAAAGAGAACGCAACATAGAGGGCGTCGGTCTTGTGAATACGGAGGCGGGAAAAAAGTATCTCGGCCAACAGGAAAACAAATCCCTCGCCGCACTCCTGCTGACACAGAACCCCCTCGCACAGGCGTGTATCGACCACCTGCTCGGAAACGTGATGCAGGCGGACAATGAGCAGGATATGCTCAGGTATAGAAGCGCGGCGACAAAAAGCTGTATGTCCTACAAGGGCTTGGTTGCGCGTCAGATACCACGACGGTTCTACGAGATTCCATACATCGGTGCAGGTGCTATAGACCGCCAGCTTGAAATTCGTGAGCGAGAACTTGCGGAAGTAAGGCAGCGCCTAGTCGTACTTGCTGAAGGGGCAGGCCACATGAAGCAGATCTCCTCTGTTCTTCATGAACCGCTGCATCGATACGCAAACGCTGCGAAGAGCATGAACGTTCTTGCCGAACTTGACGCCTGCAAAGCAGACCTTGAGCGCATTTCTGGAGAATTGAATGCGATGGATCTCAGTGAGGCAGTGCGCCTGAAATCCGTCTATGAGGAATCCAAACGACGCGCCGAAGAGGCAGCGCATGATTGCGCAGAGACGATGCGGGCACAGGCACACGCTGAATCCGAGCTAGATCAAGCAGAACGGTCTATACCAATCCTAGAGCGTACGGCAGCTGCTGCGGCCGAGGCCGTCGAGTCATGGCGAGAGACTTATCCTGATCTCTGTACTGGCGCAGAAGCGCGTCTTGCCTCACTCATGCAGGAGGCGCGTGGAGGACGGAGCATGGAGGAACGTCTGCAGAGCTATGAGATCAGCCGACGAGGGAATGAGACCCGGCGCGACAACATGTGGCAAAAACTTCTCGTTGCGCGAGAGCATTATGGGCTCGCGCATGGAGATACGGGACATGTCTATGATCCAGATCACAGTTATTACACAGAGATCCTAGAGCGACTCTCTGGGACGGATATACCTTCCTTTGAGGAGAAGGCACGTGAGGCTCTCGCTCAGTCGGAGATGGAGTTTAAGGCTCATTTCATCTTCAGTATGCGCGAGGCGATTGAAAGTGCACGTTATGAATTTCGTGAGTTGAACTATGCCTTGAATCAGTTTCAGTTCCACAAGGATAAATATAGCTTTCTTGTTACGCCAAGTGCGAAGTACAAGCCGCTCTATGATGCAGTGATGATGGCGGATTGGGAGACGGCAGGCGGGCTCTTTGCCGATGCGGACACCGCGGCAAACGAACAGGCAATGGAGCTGTTTGACAAGCTAGTCAAAGGAACACCCGAGGAGCAGGAAGAGTTTTCAGATTATCGGCGATATCTGGACTATGACATCCGTATCACAGATACGGCAGGTCAGAATTATCTTTACTCTAGAGTCCTCCGGCAAACGTCGGGCGGAGAGACGCAGACTCCTTTTTACATTGCAATTCTCGCCGCTTTTCAACAGATTTACAATGATAAAACAATACGCCTGACTGTCTTTGATGAAGCATTCAACAAGATGGATGAAGAGCGCATTAAATCATGCATCGAACTGATAAAACGGATGAAAATGCAGCTAATTGTTGCTGTTCCCGATGAGAAGTTGGCAGCAATCGCCCCGCTGATGGATCAGTCAATTATTGTCACCAATGTGGGAAATCATTGCTTTACTGACGAATTAGGGGATGTAGCAACGTGGGAGAAAGGACTGAATCATGGAGCTGATGCCTCTGCAGATG
>ERZ772955.2359-NODE-2359-length-10292-cov-5.846049_pt1 | contig 10292 bp, 8 predicted proteins | sample MGYA00511133_ERZ772955 | MGnify/ENA primary metagenome ERZ772955 (study PRJEB29015, sample SAMEA2737914) | human oral metagenome | biome: human oral; feature: human-associated habitat; material: dental | place: China | collected 2149 ... | reverse complement strand
CATATTTTGAAGGGCTTGGACTTATAGCTGTCGAAGCGCTTGGAAGTGGACTTAGGGTAGTAGCTACGAAAATAGACGGGCTTATTGAACTTCTGGGAAAAGAACTGAATGTGGATGAGATTATAGAATACGTTGATATGCCTACTATTTATGATACAGACAAGGCAGTAGAGGAGGAAAAACCAGCATTTATAGAGAGATTGGCACATAAAATAGAAAAAATGGTAGAACGTACAAGAGAAAAGAGAGAGATAGATGAGGTTCTGCTTGAAAAGATTCATACAAAATCATGGAAATCAAAAATAAAAGAGATAAAAGATGTGCTATATGTAAATTTGAAATAATATAATTATGCAAAAGATATGAAAACGAGAAACGCCAGAAGAATACCCGACTTAACAGAAATATAGTGCAATATAATATGACAAACTGAATATTAGTAATAAAAAAATTTAGAAAATCAAATAAAAGTTTTAGAGAATAAAATTCAAACAATAAAAAAATTGAAAAATGATAAAAATAAAAATGATTTAAAAGTTGCCTTAGTTCTAAGTGGTGGTGGTGCAAAAGGTTATGCCCACTTAGGTGTTTTAAAAGTTTTAGAGAAAGAAAATATAAAAATTGACTATATTGCTGGAACAAGTATAGGAGCTTTTGTTGGAACTTTGTATTCAATAGGTTACAGTATTGATGATATTGAAAAGGTTTTGGATAACTTAAATACAGAAAGTTTTTTAGAATCTGGAACTGATTTAACAGGTTTAGATTTAGATAAAAAAGAAAGTTTAAAAAAGTATAGTTTTTATATTAATTTTGACAATAATTTGAATTATTCACTGCCAAAAGGACTTAGAGAAACTGAAGAATTTTATTTAGTTGTTAAAAATTTACTAAAAAATTATGAAAATATTAAAAATTTTGATAATTTTCCTATACCTATAAGAGTTATTGCAACAAACTTAAACACTGGAGAAACAAAGTCTTTTTCTGAAGGAGATATAGCAAAGGTTTTGACTGCAAGTATGGCTATTCCTACAATTTTTGAGCCTGTTGAAGTAAATGGTGCTCTTTATGTTGATGGAATTGTAAGTAGAAATTTACCAGTTGAAGAAGCCTATGATATGGGGGCTGACCTTGTTATAGCTTCTGATGTTGGAACTCCAGTTGTAAAAAAAGATAACTACAATATATTATCTGTTTTAAATCAGATGGTAGCTATACAATCTTCATATATTACTAAAGGTTCTAAAGGAAAAGCTACTGTATTAATAAGTCCTGATATAAAAAATATATCAGCAACTGATACAACTAAAAGAAAAGATTTAATAAATCTTGGAGAAGTTGCTGCTCAAAATCAAATATCTAAACTTGAAGAATTTCCAAAAACTTCTTCTAATAAGAAAAGGGTAGAAGTAGAAAAAGAAAAGCCAAATAACTTTATCATAAGTAAAATTGAATATGACCAAAAATTTGATAAAAATACTATTGATATTTTAAATAATGTTTTTAGAAATTTACTTAATAAACCTATTTCTGAAAGTGATATAGAAAAGAAAATTGTAGATGTATATAATTCAAAGTATATGGATAAACTTTATTATACTATTGAAGATGGTGTTTTACATTTAGATGGAGAAAAAGGACATTTAAATAGAATAGGTGTAGGCTTTAATTATCAAACTGGTTATGGAACTACTTTTAATGTTGGAACAGATTTATTCTTCAATGGAAAATTTGGAAATAGCATTAATCTGAATTTAAAGTTTGGAGATTATCTAGGTGCTGACTTAGGAACTCTTACATATTATGGAATCAAAAATAGATTTGGGGTATTTACAGATACTGGTTATAATGAAAGTCCATTTTTCCTATATGAAAATAGAAGAAAATTAGCTAAATTTATGAATAGAGAAGCATATTTTGAAATAGGTTTATTTACTCAACCTAATAATAATTCTATGATTTCTTATGGTGCTCTTTCAAAGTTTTCTAGTTTAAAACAGGATACTGGTGGAAATTTATCACAAAATTTAGAGTATTCTGAAAACCAAACTAAGACATATTTAAGATTAAAATATGATACTTTAGATTCTATATCTAACCCAATGAGAGGTGTTAAAGGGGAATTTATCTATAATTTTGCAAGTTCTATTGGAACTGCAAAATCAAACTTATATGGTCCTGCATATAGTATTAAAGGCTATCTTCCTATTAGTTCAAAACTGTCATTTATATATGGAGTTAATTCTGCTAGCTTAAGAGGAGATAGGATAAGAGCTGATCAAAGAATTAGGCTTGGAGGTTCATATACCAATATAGATAATAATGAATTTGAATTTTATGGTCTTAATTATCAAGAAAAACAAGTAAAAGATTTAATAAGTTTAACATTAGGATTCAAACATAAAATAGCCTATTCATTATATTTTAATACTAAATTTAATATAGCAACATTTACAGAAGATAATTCTTTAAATAATAATAATTCTAAATTATGGAAAAATTATTCAAAAGGAATGGGAGTATCCATAAGTTATGATTCACCAATAGGACCTATTGAGTTTTCAATTTCTTCTGACTTAAATCACAGAAGACCAATAGGAAGTATTTCAATTGGATATAAATTAGATTAGGGAGGATATTTATATGGAGTTTGATATTGTTAAATTTTTAATTCTTGCAGTTTTTTGTTTTATTGCAGCTGTTGTTGATGCTATCTCAGGTGGTGGTGGATTAATTTCTTTACCAGCATATTTTGCAGTAGGGTTTCCACCTCATATAGCATTGGGTACTAATAAATTATCAGCTTTTCTTTCAACTTTTGCTAGTGCTTTTAAATTTTGGAAGGCAAAAAAAATAAATATTGAAATTGTTTCAAAATTATTTATTTTTTCTCTTGCTGGTGCTGCTATAGGAGTTAAAACTGCTGTTTCTATTGACCCAAAATATTTTTCTCCTATTTCTTTTGGAATACTTATTTTAGTTTTTCTTTATGCTTTAAAAAATAAAAGTATGGGAGAGAAAAATTATTATAAAGGAACAACACCAAAAACTATTATATATGGAAAAATAATGGCATTTTGTTTGGGTTTCTATGATGGTTTTTTAGGACCAGGGACTGCTGCATTTTTAATGTTTTGTTTAATTAAAATATTTAAGTTAGATTTTTCTTCTGCAAGTGGAAATACGAAGATTTTAAATCTTTCAAGTAATTTTGCTAGCTTGGTTGTATTTGCATTTTTAGGAAAATTAAATTGGGTTTATGGACTGTCTATTGCAGTTGTTATGACCTTTGGAGCTATTATTGGTTCAAAACTTGCTATATTAAAAGGAAATAAGTTTATAAAACCAGTATTTTTAGTTGTAACTATTGTTTTAATTTTAAAAATGTCAGTAGAAATATTTTTTTAATTCTGTGGAGGAAAAAGTTGGAAAAAATAAAAGTACTTACACTTGAAAATAAATTTTTAAAAGTTGAGCTTTTAAATTTAGGAGCTATTATTAAAAAAATAGAACTTAGAGATAAAAATGGAGATATGAAAAATATTGTTCTTGGCTATGAAGATGTTGAGAAATATAGAGAAAATCCTGCTTATTTTGGAGCAGTTATAGGAAGAACAGCAGGAAGAATAAAAAATGGAGATTTAAACTTAACTGATGGAATATATAAATTAAATGTTAATAATGATGGAAATACCCTACATGGAGGAAAAAATTCTATCAGTCGTAGATTTTGGAATGTTGAAACTATTGAAAATGGTCTATGCTTTTCTATAAAAAGTCCTAATTTAGATAATGGCTATCCTGCAAATGTAGAGATAAAAGTTAGCTATATTTTAAATAATAATGAATTATTAATAAAATATTTTGCCACAACTGATAGGTTAACTTATTTGAATTTAACTAATCATAGTTATTTTAATTTAAGTGGAAACCCTAATAATACTATCTATGAAGATATTTTAAAAATAGACTCTGATTACTTGATAGGGATAGATAAAAATTCTATCCCTTGTAAAACTATAAATTTAGATAATAATATTTTTGATTTTAGAAATTCCAAAAAATTAGAAGAATTTTTTAAAGCTAATGATGAGCAAAAAACTCTTGCCAATAATGGTATTGACCACCCTTATATTTTTAATAATAAAATTGGAAAATTAGAAATTAAAAATCTTGAAAGTGGGATTAAGATGTCAGTTGAAACAAATAACCCTGCTGTTGTAATTTACACTGCTAATTATTTACAAGATATAGGATTTAAAAAACATTCTGCTATTTGTTTTGAAACACAAGAAGTACCAAACTTATATAAAGATAAAAAAATTAATATTTATCCAACTTTTATTGATAAAAATACTAATTATGAAAAATATACAAAACTTATTTTTGAAAATATTAACTGACTAAATTTTTCTTGAAATCTAACTTTAAAAAATATTAGAATGAGATTACTGCGACGTCCTATAATGTTGAAAGAGCATTTTGGAGCTCGTGAAACATTATAGGCTGTCAAGTAATCGCTACATACAAGTGAAAAATTTTCAAAAATTTCTCTTTCAAGAAAAACTTAAACTCTTTTTTTAATTTCAATATAATTTATATTTTTATTATGTTTATGTAAAAATAATTGCTCAAACTCTGTTTTTATATTATTTTCTGCTTTTTCTGAATTATGTAAATCAGAAGTATGATAAATTACTTCATAATTATCCAAAGTTTTTACCAACTCTAAAACATCACTATAATACATATCATGGTCAGTTTTAAAGTATAGCATTCCATCTTTTTTCATAATCTTATCCAGAGTTTTAAATAATCTTTCTTGGATAATTCTATTCTTTTCTGTTCCTTCCCAAGGGTCTGGGAAATTTATATACATTTCAGATATTTCATTATCAGCTAAGAAATCTTCTAATTCTTCCCCTCTTTTTCTAAGGAAAACTACATTTTTTATATTTCTTTTTTTACATTTTTCAGCAGCTAAAACCAATCTTTTAAATCTCAATTCTAAGCCAATAAAGTTTTTATTAGGATTTCTTTCTGCAAGTTGATACATAAAATTTCCACTTCCTGTACCAATTTCCACTGCTATTGGATTAGAATTTCCAAAATATTCATTCCATTTTGATTTTTTTTCTTTTATTATATCATTATCATACATTATATACTCAGGATAATCAAGCAATTTATACATATATATATTATAATTTGATTTCTCTGAATGAAAAAAATGCTTCCACAAATCTTTTGCTTCTTCTTTTATGTTATTCATAATTAAATTTTCCTTTTTAACAATATTTAATGCTATCAGTCTATTTTCTTCAAAGAAAGAATTAATTTCTTCATCTGAATTTTTTTCATTTTCAATAGTTTCTATTGCTTTTACAAATTCTTCAACATTTTCAACTTGATACCCTATTTTTCTTCTTAAAATTTCTTTTGCAATATCCACAACATTTTGAGTATATTTTCCAAAGATAACTGCCTTTCTATAAAATAATGGTTCAAGTAAATTATGTCCTCCAATATTTACCAAAGTTCCTCCAACAAAGGCAATATCAGAAATGGAGTATAGTTTTCTAAGAACTCCCATTTTATCTACTAAGATTATATCTTCTTTTTCTGTTGAAACCTTATTTTCTAATTCACTATATTTTACATAAGTTAGATTATTTTCTTTTATTAAGTTTTCTATTTTAGCCAGTCTATCTAAATGTCTTGGAACTATTATTAAAACATAATTTTTTAATCTTTTAAAGACATCTAAAATTACCTCATCTTCACCAGTTCTTGTACTACCTGCAACAAAAACTTTTCTATCTCCAATATTTAAAAACTTTCTATATTCTTCTTTTTCAATATCAGAATATTTTTCAAGAGATATACTAAATTTTAAATTCCCTACATTTTCAACCTTTTCCTTAATTGCACCTAAACTTATAATTCTTTCTTTATCTATTTCTGATTGCATATAGAAAAAATCTATTTTTTGCAACATAGATTTTAATAAAAATTTAAGTTTCTTATATCTTGGATAGCTTCTATCTGATATTCTACCATTAACAACCACTATTCTTGATTTTTTTACCTTGACTTCATTGATAAGATTAGGCCAAAGTTCTGTTTCAACAAGAACTAAAAGTTTTAATTTTATTTTATTTAAAATTTCATTTATCTTCTTTTTATCATCTACTGGAAAATATATAACTTTTATCTTTTTCTTATCAGAATATTTTTTCACAGCATTTTCATAACCTGTGTCAGTGAAAACTGAAATTAATATATTCTTCCTAGAAATTGAATAGAATTTTTTAACTAAATCTTCTGATAGATTAACTTCCCCAACTGATGAACAATGTATCCATATATATTCTTCATCTTTTAAATCTGAAAAATCCTGATTTAACCTTTTGTTTATAAAAGTTTTCATTTTCTCTTTCATAAAAGGTCTATATAAGGTTAAAGCTATTTTCTTCAATAAATTGTACATAAATTTCCCTCATTATTTTGTATATTTTTTTAATTGGCTTTTGTGTATATAGCCTCCATCAAAGGCAGCATATTCAACCCGATACCATTCTCCAACTTCATCCAATTTTGTTACATATTCTCCATTATCTAAAACATCAAGTATTTCTGAATTTATTGTAGTTCCTCTTCTAAGGTTTGCATAACCATCTTTTGAGGACACAACAAACCTTTCAGCTAAACTTGTTAAGGATAAAATTAAAAACATCAAAAACAACAAAATTTTTTTCATAGCAAGCACCTCTTAATTTATATTTTTTTCAATTTCTTTTGATATAAAGTTTATTACATCTTCTATTGTTAGGTTTGTAGTGTCCAACTCAATAGCATCATCAGCTTTTTTTAATGGGCTTTCTTTTCTTGTACTATCTATATAATCTCTTTCTTTTAAAGATTTTAAAACCTCATCATAAGTGATTTCAGTTTTCTTTTCAAGAAATTCATTATATCTTCTTCTTGCTCTTTCTTCGGCAGTTGCAACTAAAAATATTTTTACTTTTGCATTAGGAAATACAACAGTTCCAATATCTCTACCATCTAAGATAACATTTTTATTATTACTAATTTTTCTTTGTAAATTTACTAAATTATCTCTAACTATCTTAATACTTGCAACTTTTGATACATTTTCATTTATTCTTTTTTCTCTTATCTTTGTACTGACATCAACATCGTTTAGATAAAATTTATCTCCCTGCATATCCAAATTTATATTTTTCAATGCTTTTTCTATCTCTTTTAAATCATCAAAATCTATATTATTTTCTAAAAGATAAAGAGTTATCATTCTATACATTGCACCAGTATCTATATATGTAAAATTAAATTTTTTAGCAATAAGTTTTGCTATTGTACTTTTTCCACTTCCTGCTGGTCCATCTATTGCAACTATTATATTATCCATTTCCCATCTCCTGTTTTATTAAAAATCTTGAAAAAGGATTTTTTTATCTTGAAAAAATCCTGAAAAAATAAAATTAATCTTCTGAAAGTAAATTATTTAATTTTGCTAATGTTTGTAACTTCATTTGTATTTTGGTTAAATATCCCTGTGTTCCAAAACTAATTTCATATTTTGTTGAACGCCCATTTCCAATTGTTGTTATTAATCCCTTTTCAAGAAGATTTATTAAAGATTTTTTTACAAAATGTTCCGTATTTTCACTAATAGATATAATTTCTTTTCTTGTTAAATGCTGATTATTTTTCAAAAGTATATGATATATTTTTTTATCTAGTACAGATAAATCTTCTCTAAAATGTAATGCATCAACAGTCCATAATTTCAATTTAGTTTCTCTTAAATCTGTTATAATTTCTGGCTGTTGTTTAAACAAACTTTCAGAAGTTTTACATATTTTTACTCCGCCAAAGCCTTGTCTTTCAGCTATTCCAATTAATCTTACCAATTGCACCAATATTTCATTTCTAATTACTGAATTTCCACCTTGAACATATTCGTCTTTAGTAATCAGCATTTTTCCAGAATTTTCAAAATTTATCCACCCTTCAAACATTTCTATTTTTACTTTTGGAAAATTTTGCAAATAATCTGCATGAATAAGTGTGTTTACCAACGCTTCTCTTATAGCTTCTATCAAAAGGCTTGTATTAGACACTCTTACTTTTTCTTCATTTAAAGCAAACGGCTCTTTTAAAAAATCTTCATCATTTAAGTTTTTATAATTCTTCTCAGGATACCTTTCTTCTATAATCTTTCTAAATTTACTAACTGTTTCACTATCTAAATCTTTCATGGAAAAATTATCAAGTAACAGTGGTTTTGGTGTTGCCATTGCCATCAAAGTTCCTATTTCATCATTATCAGCTTTTTTATCAGCTTCTCCTCTACGAATATAGGTATTTTCAATTTTTCTATTTAGATATACAGGTTTCTTATTATGAGGTGCTTCTTTTATATCTAATATCATGATATTTTTGTCATCTATTTTAATTTTGTAAATATCCCCATTTCCAATAACATTATAACTTACTTTTGCTAGGTTATTAGCTGTATTCCAAATATCTTTTTCCATTTTATCAATATCATTAATACCAATTATGATATTATCTCCATTCTTCTCTTCTTCAATTCCTAAAATAATAATCCCACCTGAAGTATTACAAAATGCTGAATAGGTTTCCCACAAAGAATTAGGAAGATTATTATCTGCTCTTTTAAATTCTATATTTTCATTTTCTTTTATTTTTTTTAAATCAAAAGAAAGCTTTGTTTTTTCATTATTCATAAATTATCTCCTAATCTTTATTTTAGAAATATTTTAAAAAATTTATTTTCTTTTAAAATAAACAGCTCTCCATTCTTTATCAGTCTTAATTTCAACTACTTCAAGTCCAACTTCCTCTGCTTTTTTAGTAACTTCTTCTAATTTATCTTCAATTATTCCAGAAAATAGAACTATTGAATTTTCTTTTAAGATGTATTTGATTTCATCAAGTAACCTTACTAAAACATCTGCTAAAATATTACATACAACTATATCAAATTTCTTATTTTCAATAACTTCAAGTAAGTTTCCTTTTAAAAGTTTTACATCATTTAAAGAAATATTATTTAAAATTAGATTTTCCTTAGCAACTTCCATAGAAAATTCATCTATATCTGTTCCATAGACTTCTCCAGCTCCTAAAAATTTTCCTGCTATCATAAGTATTCCAGAACCTGTACCTATATCTATTACAGATTTATTAGAAAAATCTTGTTCTTCCATTAACTTCAATAGAAGTGAAGTTGTGGGGTGCGAGCCTGTTCCAAAAGCTCTACCTGGATCAAGCTCTATAACAAGCTCATTATCTTGCTTTTCATATTCTCTCCAAGTAGGTTTTACAACAAATTTTTCACTGACTTTTTCAACAAATAAATATTTTTTCCAGCTATTTTGGTAATCTTCCTCATCATATTCATAAAAATCTAAGTTATAAACTATATTTTCATCTTCTGAAAACTTTTTAGCAAAAGTTTCTTCTAAAACTTTTTTTCTTTTTTCTGAGTAAATATTCAATGGAAAATAAGCAGATACCGAATTTTCAGATATTAAAAATTGTTTCTCATCTTTATAGAAATTTAAAGGGTCTTTATTTAAAATAGGTTCTTCTATTTTTAAGCCTGTAACTCCAAAATTATAGAATATATCTGAAATTATTTTTTTGTATTTTTCTAAATCATCACTTTCATAGATAATTTTAGCTTCTAAAACCTTCATTTTCACTCCATTTTATTCTTTCTATTTTTTGACATTTCCCAGTTTTTTCATCAATTTCCACTTCTATTCCACATAGTTGTTCATCACCTTCTGCGACTTCAAACTTTTGTGGTAACGAAGTTAAAAATTTATTTATTATAGTTTCTAAATTTGTTCCTATAACACCATTTTGTGAGCCTGTCATTCCTACATCTGAAATATATCCTGTTCCATTATTTAATATTCTTTCATCAGCTGTCTGTACATGAGTATGAGTTCCATAGAAAAGTGAAATATCTCCATCTAAATATTTCCCTAATGCAATCTTTTCAGAAGTTGCTTCTGCATGAAAATCTACTATTATATTTTTAGTTATCTTTGAAATTTCATCTATTAATTTTCTTGCAGTTCTAAAAGGACAGTCAACAGCATTCATAAAAACTCTACCTTGTAAAGATATTAAGGCAATTTTATTTCCCTTTTTATCTTCTAATATTGTATAACCTTTTCCAGAAACTCCTTCTGGATAATTAGCAGGTCTTAAAATTCTATCTGAAT
>ERZ772955.2356-NODE-2356-length-10310-cov-2.456363_pt1 | contig 10310 bp, 8 predicted proteins | sample MGYA00511133_ERZ772955 | MGnify/ENA primary metagenome ERZ772955 (study PRJEB29015, sample SAMEA2737914) | human oral metagenome | biome: human oral; feature: human-associated habitat; material: dental | place: China | collected 2149 ... | reverse complement strand
CTCAAAAATAAATTCTAACAAATTAATTGACATTATAAAATAAAAGTGATATACAGTATTTAATAGAAAAAATGTTCTCGTGAACATAAAACTTTTTTAAGGAGATGAGTTTATTGAGTAAGAAGATTTTATATTTATTGTTGTTTATACTTTTGTCTTCTTTTGGATTTGCAAATCAAAAAACACTATCTATTGAAAAGAATAGATTAGTTTGGGATTATGCTGGCAGTTTACCTGCTCAAAAAGGCTTTGACAAAAATATTGGAACAGCTGGCTTACTACAAGGAGTTATAGGGGAGTACATTGTAGTTGGAGGAGGAGCTAACTTTCCAGAAGTATTAGAAAAAGGTGGAAAGAAAGTTACACATAAAGATTTATACTTACTAAAAGATGTAAATGGAGATTTAAAAACTGTTGAACAAATACAATTAGATTATCCAATTGCTTATGGTGCTTCAGTAAGTGTAAAAGAAGAAAATGCTATCTACTATTTAGGTGGTAGCCCTGACAGTGAACATACAAGAGATGTTTTAAAAGTTACTTTAAAAAATGGAAAATTAAAAACTGAAATTTATGCAAAACTTCCTTTAGGTTTTGAAAATGGAGTAGCTCAATACAAAGATGGAAAAATTTATTATGGTGTTGGAAAAATAGAAAACTCTGAAGGAAAAAATGTAAATAGTAATAAATTTTATGTTTTTGATTTAAAAACAAAAGAAACTAAGGAACTAGCTGAATTTCCTGGTGAAGCAAGACAACAAACCGTTGGACAAATTTTAAATAATAAATTTTATGTTTTTAGTGGAGGTTCAAATATTTCTTATGTAGATGGTTATGCCTATGATTTTAAAACAAATACTTGGAAAAAAGTAGCTGATGTTGTTGTAGATAATGAAAAAATTTTATTACTAGGAGCTAATTCTATAAAAATATCTGAAAATAGAATGCTTGTTATAGGAGGTTTTGATTATAACTTATGGAATGAAGCAAATTATCATCTTTCTAATTTAAAGGATGAAAAATTAAAAGCCTATAAAGCTAGTTATTTTGGAGCAGAACCTCAGTCATATAATTGGAATAGAAAAATTTTAATTTTTGATGCTACAAAAAATTCTTGGAAATCAATAGGTGAAGTGCCATTTGATGCACCTTGTGGAGCAGCTCTTTTATTGATGAATAATAATATCTACTCTATAAATGGTGAAATAAAACCAGGTGTTAGAACAGAAAGAATGTATAAAGCCTATATAATATCAAAATAATTAAAAGGGAAAATATATGATAACACAAAAAGAACTTGCAGCCCGTTTGGGCATTAGTAGAACAACCATAGCAAGAGCTATAAATAACAGTCCTAATATAAAACCTGAAACAAAAGAAAAAATTTTAAAACTTGTAAAAGAATTAGGCTATGAAAAAAACTATGTTGGTAGTTTACTTGCAAGTAAAAAAAAGATAGTTTACAGCTTTATAGTAGAATCAAGAAATAGTTACTATACAGAACAAATAAAACTTGGAATAAAAGGGGCAAGAAAAGAATATAAACACTATAATTTAGAGATTATAGAAGTAGTTACTAATATAAACGAACCTATGGAACAAGTTTTAAAACTAAAAAAATTATTGGATTCAGATAAACAAATAGATGGAATAATAATAATTCCATTGGATAAAACAAAAATTTTAGAATTGATTAATCCGTATTTAGAAAAAATTAAATTCATCACAGTAAGTGTTTTTCTATCTAAAAAGATATCTTATGTAGGGACTAACTACCAAAAATGTGGTAGACTTGCAGCTGAATTATTAACAAAAACTTTAAATAATAATGATAAAGTTTTAGTGATAGATAATGGAGATGATAATATATCTTCTAAATATTATCTAAATGGTTTTCTAGATAGGGCAAATGAAGATAAAATAAATATAATTGGTCCAATCAGAAGAAATGGTGTTGAGGATTCCCTAATATATTTAGGAGATATTTTTAAGAAAGAAAATATCAACTCAATATTTATTAACAGATATGCTCAAGATATTCTATTAGAACTTCCAGAAGATATTTTAAAAAAACAAAAAAATATAACAACTGGTATAGGAAATAGAATAAGAAAGTTAATAATTGAAAAAAAAATATTAGCAACTGTTGCTGATGATGTTTATAGTACGGGACATAAAGCTTGTCAACTTATGGTTGATATGCTTTATAAAGAAATGGGAAAAAAAATAAAAAATATAATTTTAGAACCAAAAATTTTACTTATAGAAAATTTAAAATAAAAATATTAGGAGGAAAATTATGAAAAAGACTGGTTTATTAAAAATGGCAATTTTATTTGGAGTTATGACAACTTCTGCTTTTGCAGCAAAGTATAATTTAAAAATGGGAATGACTGCAGGAACTTCTCAAAATGAATATAAAGCAGCTGAAGTATTTGCAAAAGAATTAAAGAAAAGATCTAATGGAGAAATTGAATTAAAATTATATCCTAATGCTCAATTAGGTAAAGATGACCTTGCTATGATGCAACAATTAGAAGGAGGAGCTTTAGACTTTACTTTCTCTGAAACTGGAAGATTCTCAACATTTTTCCCAGAAGCTGAAGTATTCACTTTACCTTATATGATTAAAGACTTCAATCATATGAAGAAAGCTGTAAATACTAAATTTGGTAAAGATTTATTTAAAAAGGTACATGATAAAAAAGGTATGACTGTTCTAGCTCAAGCATATAATGGAACTAGACAAACAACTTCTAATAAAGCAATAAAAAAATTATCAGATATGAAAGGAATGAAACTAAGAGTTCCATCAGCTGCAGCTAACCTAGCTTATGCAAAATATACTGGTGCAGCTCCTACACCTATGGCTTTTTCTGAAGTTTACCTTGCATTACAAACTAATGCAGTTGATGGTCAAGAAAATCCTTTATCAACAATAAAAGCTCAAAAATTTTATGAAGTACAAAAATATTTGGCTATGACTAATCATATATTAAATGACCAATTATATCTTGTAAGTAATATTACTATGGAAGAATTACCTGCAAATCTTCAAAAGGTTGTAAAAGAATCAGCTGAAGTTGCAGCAGAATATCATACAAAATTATTTATGGATGAAGAAAAATCACTTAAAGATTTCTTCAAAGGTAAAGGAGTTACTATAACTGAACCAAACCTAGAAGAATTCAAAAAAGCTATGAAACCATTCTATAATGAATATACAAAGAAAAATGGAAAAGTTGGAGAAGATGCAATAAAAGCAATAGATGCAGTTAGATAATTTGTATTCAAAGGTGAGATAAAATGAAAATATTTAATAAACTTGAGGAATGGATAGGAGGAAGTCTATTTATTGGATTATTTCTTATTCTTGTTATACAAATTTTTGCTAGACAAGTTTTTGATAGCCCTCTTATTTGGAGTGAAGAGCTATCAAGGTTAATATTTGTTTATGTTGGCTTGCTTGGAGTCAGTATGGGAATAAGAAGTCAACAACATATAATGATAGATTTTTTGTATGCAAAATTTCCAAAGTCTATGCAAAAGATTGTTTTCACAATTATACAAATTTTAATTTTAGCTTGTTTAATATTCTTCTTATATTTTGGATATGATTTATTTATAAAAAAGGAAGAATTAGAAATAGTTTCATTGGGAATTTCAATGAAATGGATGTATTTAGCTTTACCACTTATCACTTTGTTGATGTTAGTTAGATTTTACCAAGCATATTTAGAAAATTATGCTCAAAATAAAGTATATATTAAACCTATTTTTATGTTATCTTTAATTGTAATTTTAGTACTTATAGCATTTATAAAACCAGAATTATTTAAAATTTTAAAATTATCTAATTATTTTGATTTTGGTGAAATGACTATATATTATGTACTAATAGCTTGGTTAGTGATGATATTTTTTGGAGTTCCTGTTGGCTGGTCCTTACTTGTAGCTTGTATTTTATATTTTGCTCTTACTAGATGGAAAGTTGTATATTTTGCAGCTGATAAATTAGTTTATAGTTTAGATAGCTTCAGTCTTTTAAGTGTTCCATTCTTTATACTTACTGGTATTCTAATGAATGGAGCAGGAATAACAGAAAGAATTTTTAACTTTGCTAAGGCTATGTTAGGACATTATACAGGTGGAATGGGACATGTTAATGTTGCAGCAAGTTTGATATTTTCTGGAATGTCTGGTTCAGCTATTGCTGATGCAGGTGGTTTAGGTCAACTTGAAATAAAGGCAATGAGAGATGAAGGTTATGATGATGATATTTGTGGTGGACTTACAGCTGCTTCTTGTATCATAGGACCATTAGTTCCACCTAGCATAAGTATGATTATATATGGAGTTATAGCAAACCAATCAATAGCAAAATTATTTTTATCAGGTTTTGTTCCAGGTTTCTTAACTACTATTGCCCTTATGATAATGAACTACTTTGTATGTAAAAAAAGAGGCTATAAAAAAGCTGCCAAAGCTACTCCACAAGAAAGATGGATAGCATTTAAAAGATCATTCTGGGCATTATTAACACCTATTTTAATAATTGGTGGTATATTCTCAGGAATATTTACTCCTACAGAAGCTGCTGTTATAGCAACATTCTATTCAATAATTTTAGGAGGATTCATCTATAAGGAGCTAACAGTAAAATCTTTCTTTAATCACTGTATTGAAGCTGTTGCAATAAGTGGAGTAACAGTACTTATGATAATGACCGTAACTTTCTTTGGAGACATTATTGCAAGAGAACAAGTTGCTATGAGAGTAGCAGAAGTATTTATTAAATATGCAACATCTCCTATGATGGTTCTTATTATGATAAACTTATTACTTTTATTCTTAGGAATGTTTATAGATGCCTTAGCTTTACAATTTTTAGTATTACCAATGTTAATTCCTATTGCAGAACAAGTTGGAATTGATTTAGTATTTTTTGGAGTTATGACAACATTAAATATGATGATTGGAATACTCACTCCACCAATGGGAATGGCTCTCTTTGTAGTTGCACAAGTTGGAAAAATGAGTGTAAGTACAGTAACAAAAGGTGTTTTCCCATTCTTGTTACCAATATTTATAACTCTAGTTATTATAACTATATTCCCACAACTTGTTTTATTCTTACCTAATCTTATAATGGGAGGATAATAAATGAATATTTTAGCAATAGATATTGGTGGAACAATGATAAAATATGGTTTGGTTTCCTCTGATGGAGAAATTTTATCAACTGATAAAATAGAAACTGAAGCAGAAAAAGGCTTAGATAATATTTTAAATAAAATTGACAATATCTTTAAAAAATATAAAGAAAATAATCTTGTTGGGATAGCTGTGTCTGGCACAGGTCAAATAAATGGTATGATAGGGAAAGTGATAGGGGGTTCCCCTATCATACCCAATTGGATAGGTTGTAATCTTGTTGAAATACTAGAAAAAAAATATAAACTCCCAGCTATTTTAGAAAATGATGTTAACTGTATGGCTCTTGGTGAAAAATGGATAGGAGTTGGAAAAGATTTAAGTAATTTTATCTGTCTTACAATAGGAACTGGTATAGGTGGAGGAATTATTTTAAATAATGAGCTTTTTAGAGGGGAAAATTTTGTAGCTGGTGAATTTGGACATATTCTAATAAAAAAAGGGGAATTTCAAGACTTTGCTTCTACAACGGCTTTAATTAGATTAACAAAAGAGAAAACTGGAAAAACTCTAAATGGAGAAGAAATCTTTAATTTAGAAAAACAAGGAGTAACTGAATATAAAGATATTATTATAGAATGGATTGAAAATTTAACAGATGGACTTTCAAGTTTAATTTACTGTTTCAATCCAAGAGATATAATACTAGGTGGAGGAGTTATTGAACAAGGAGATTATCTTACAGAAAAAATTGAAAATAGCTTATCTAAAAAAATTGGTCCTAGATTTAAAGAAAATCTAAATATAAAACAAGCAAAGCTTGGTAATAATGCTGGAATGATAGGAGCAGCCTATTTACTTTTAAAAAAAACTAATAAGAAATAAAATGGAGGAAATAAGGAATTATGAAAGGAATATATTCAGCATTGATGGTTCCATATAATGAAGATGGAAGTATTAATGAAAAAGGATTAAGAGAAATTATAAGATATAATATTGATAAAATGAAAGTAGATGGACTTTATGTAGGTGGAAGTACAGGAGAAAACTTTATGATTTCTACTGAGGAGAAGAAAAGAGTTTTTGAAATTGCAATAGATGAAGCAAAAGATACTGTAAATCTTATTGCTCAAGTAGGAAGTATAAACTTAAATGAAGCTGTGGAATTAGGAAAATATGTAACAAAATTAGGTTATAAATGTCTATCTGCAGTGACACCTTTTTACTATAAATTTGATTTCTCTGAAATAAAAGACTACTATGAAACAATAGTTAGAGAAACAGGAAATTATATGATAATATATTCTATTCCATTTTTAACTGGAGTTAATATGTCTCTTTCTCAATTTGGTGAATTATTTGAAAATGAAAAAATCATAGGAGTAAAATTCACTGCTGGTGATTTTTATCTTTTAGAAAGAGTTAGAAAAGCTTTCCCAGATAAATTAATATTTGCTGGTTTTGATGAAATGTTATTACCAGCTACTGTTCTTGGAGTAGATGGAGCAATTGGAAGTACATATAATATAAATGGAATAAGAGCTAAACAAATATTTGAATTGGCAAAAAATTCTAAAATAGCTGAAGCTTTAGAAATTCAACATACTACTAACGATTTAATAGAAGGAATTTTATCTAATGGTCTATACCAAACAATAAAAGAAATTTTAAAACTTGAAGGTGTAGATGCTGGATATTGCAGAAAACCTATGAAAAAAATTAGTAAAGAGCAAGTTGAATTTGCAAAAGAATTACATAATAAATTTTTCAAAAATTAATTGAGGGGCAAAAATGAACAAAATTTTAGAAAGTATAAAAGGGAAATTGATAGTTTCTTGTCAAGCCTTAGAAGATGAGCCACTTCATAGTTCATTTATTATGGGAAGAATGGCATATGCAGCTCATATTGGTGGAGCAGGTGGTATTCGTGCAAATACTGTTGAGGATATAAAAGAAATTAAAAAGAATGTATCCTTACCAATAATTGGGATTATAAAAAAAGTTTATGATAATTGTGATGTATATATTACTCCAACAATAAGAGAAGTTGAAGACTTGATAAATGAAGGAGTTCATATAATAGCTATTGATGCAACTAAAAGAGAAAGACCTGATAAAAAAGACTTAAAAGATTTTATAAATGAAGTTAAAGAAAAATTTCCTAATCAACTTATTATGGCAGATATATCTTCAGTTAAGATGTTGTTTTATGACCGACACCAAAATGTGATTTCTGCCCCTGATATTAAAGTGGACGGGCGTGCCGACCATATCTATATCGCTCAAGCCGTAGACACGGACAGGAATAACTGGGTCTATTATGTAGATGGCTATTCACCACTCCAGAGGTTTAAGATAGGCGAGTGGAAGAGCCAGGTGGTGACCTCTGGTACACCGCCTGTTATTGGAGCGAAATTTATTGTGTTTCACCATAATAGGCTCTATATTGGTGGTTTCATTAACGATAGGAACTTGTGGCAATGTACGGCAATTAAGAATAATGGTCCTGATTATACAGAGTTCCCATATCGTTTCTACACTCCAAGTTCTTCACCGTACCTAAACTCAACCAATCCGACTACTGCCGTTATTGAATACGAAGCAGGCACTTTGATGTTCTTAACCGAACACGGATTTTCTCTATTCACCTCTAATGTCAACTTAGAAAATGGCTCACCGAAACTCCAGTCTAGCTTCATGGATAGTGCTGGCGTAGTCAGCCAAGATGACGTGGTGAACTATAAGGGCGTGGTTTATTCATTTAATCCTGAAGAAGGGATTAGGCGTTTTACTGGTGCAACTTGGCGTGAACTACCAAACTCTGTTGGTTCGTATTTCGCTCGTGTCGACATGGATAAGCCTCGCAAACTTTGGGGGCATATGAATAAACTCTACTTCAATTTCGTGGATAAGACAGATGGCAAATATAAATGTCTTGTGTGGGATATGAGTATGAATTATCAACAGTATCCGTGGTTTCTTGATACTGATATGCCTGTCTTAGATGTGAGAACATCTAATGAGGAGAAGATTTCTATCCATGCTGATTATCCTGCCATTATGGAAATTTATAAGTCCGACACTTGGCGAAGGTTTGACACACCGATTGTGTTTGAAAGGCATACTAAATATCTCTCTGTGCCTGGTAATGCCTCGGATATGGTGGTAAAGCGTGTACATAATAAGGTCATTGCTAATGAGAATAAGTGGTGGTACTTTGCCCTTGCATATGATAAACAAAAACTCAATCAAACTCGTGGCAACGAGGATTGGTTCTTGCTCCCGTCTTGGGCAACAGAGGTAGTGGAAGATGACGTGTTACAGCCGTTTTCCGACCAAGATGTTTATGAAGATAGGTCAACGATTAGATTAACTATTTCCAATATTCGTGTTAAATGTTCAAGCATTCAAGAGAAGATTAGGACGAAGACTTTTAGGGAACAAGCCAACCTTATCTCTACCATGTTCGAGGTTCAACCGCTTGACTTCCATTAGTAAGTATAGTATATTCAACGTGTAGATAATAGGCTATATGTAAGCTGTGTAAGCAAACTCAAAGCTAAAAAAATAACTAGGTTTCGCCTAGTTATTTTTGTTTCTCAATCGTCTTGTCTTTCGCCTATTTTCTTCATGTACGACCATGCCGTATTGAAGATAGACGGAGAGTTGTCACCTTGTTCTGGGTCATCCACCATGCCAAGAGTCGCAATATTGTCTATCGTCAGGATTGCCTTACCACCAGTTCGGTTGTGAGAGTACCATTTACCGTCGGCTGATTTGAATATTTTGCCTGGGCGGTATGCCTTGGGAAGTGAGTAGGTATTTCTAAACTCAACACCGAACCACATCTGGTCAACAAACGGTGATGGAGTAGGATCGTTATTATGCCCAACTACATTGGAGCGGATGTCCACACCGAATTGCTGTGTGCCTGTGGTGCTAGGCACGATTTGCTCCATACCTGACGCTAGGTTGGAGTCACCAGACCATAACACTTGAGATTGGTTTATTGGAGAGTTCTCGACTGTTAGAGCGTTATGGTACTCGGTTCTTCCAGACAAGTACATTCTTCTTCTACCATTACCTGGATTGCCACGAATATCATCACGCCTGATTTCGATTAAGTTAATGAAACACTGTACCTCGATGAGGTTACTCTCTTTTGGAAGAGCTTGGAATTGAGTCCTAAGTTTCATCACCACACGAGAGGAGTTGTTGTTATTGGAACTTTCAGAGTCACGGAAGTAATACTCGAGTAATAGCTCACCGTGGTCACCTGCTGAACGCCAAACTGGTTCTTGTCCAACCACACCTGTTTCTTCACCTGCGTAGCCACCAGAGATGATCTTAAAGTTTGGTCTAAGCTCTAGGAAAGATACTTCTGCCATGATTAGACTCCAGTATAGCTATCAACGGCTGGGTCAAGTTGCTCTCGGTAGGGGTCTTTTACAGGGTTGAAGTTCGGGGTGGACATGGTCGGCTCAATTAAGACCTGTAAGGCATTTAATCGGGATACGGTATAGCGAACCTTATTTGTTTGTGCCGCCTCGGAATCCGGACAACGTTTGCCGTCAAACTCTGGTTTCTTGAGGTAATTCGGGAATGAAGCGTTGTTTCTTAACCTAAATTCGTGATGAAGATAAGCTTCTTTACCTTTAGGCACGATAAAGGAGAACGAGCCACGCATGGAAACTGTTCCCCAAGGGATTTCAGGCTTAGTGGTGCTTGAGATACTTCCACCTTGCAAGATAGAACTTTCCTCTGACACATTGACATTTTGCCCTTCGACCACTGGTACAACTAGAGAGCGGAAGTTGGTATTCGGACAAAGGTCAGATTTTACCACCTGAATGCCGTAGTGGATTGTCACTTTGAGGTCGAAATTGCCGAAGAACTTTTTGGCGTTCTCTCTTAGGTGCAAGTTGATTTTGTCGTTATACGCCCCATAGTACCACGGGAAGTCGGGGTCATCAGGCACGGAGTCGCGGTGGTAAGTGAGCGAAATACCGTCTTTAGGGGCAACAGGGATACGGCATTCCTTGATACAGCCACAACCATCTTTAACTAGGACTTTATAAAAACCATCTTCTGCCTCTAAGATACAGTCGCCAGCGTCAGGGATGTGGTAGGCTTGCCAAGTCAGGTCGTTTGGTTCG
>ERZ772955.2354-NODE-2354-length-10313-cov-30.229089_pt1 | contig 10313 bp, 5 predicted proteins | sample MGYA00511133_ERZ772955 | MGnify/ENA primary metagenome ERZ772955 (study PRJEB29015, sample SAMEA2737914) | human oral metagenome | biome: human oral; feature: human-associated habitat; material: dental | place: China | collected 2149 ... | reverse complement strand
ACGACTGGGGCCCAACCCAGGACACGGGCGAGCGGGAGGGCACCAGGAGCGCCGGTCTGTCCGATCAACAGACAGCTGAGCCGGGCGTGGGTCACGGCGTCGTGCTTTGAGCGAGCAAAAAAGAGTCTAAAATAAATTGAAAAAATACTCTTGCAATGAGAGGAAAATACGGGTAATCTTATACTACGTAGAGGTACTGTGGTATTCGGATCTATAGGTGAAGGTGAAGGGTGGGAATGTGATGAGAAAGAGGTTTGCGGCATTGCTCGGTGCGCTTTTGCTCGCATTGGTGATACCTCTCACAGCGCAAGCAAAGGTCACGTATGACAAATCAACCCAATCTCTAGTGTCCTCTGCGGAGCGTCGCATGACAGTTCAGGTTGAGTCCGTGAAGGGTGACGTCATCGTCAGCAAGATGGTGGGGTCCACGGATAAGGCGTCCAACTACAAGGCGGTCAAAGAGGGTGACCCACTCGATTATAATAGCGGCAGGTATGAAGGTAGCTTTGACATCGATCTAGCCACAGACGCCTCCGACGGCTCTACGGAGCCCGCGCAGGCAAGGATACATTTCTGGTTGGCTGGTGGGGTGATGGGCGGAAGGACGTACACCATCTACTGCGAGAAGAAGGGCAGCATCGCAGGGGACGGGGCGGACGTCCACGAGTCAGTCATCACTAAAACGTCTGACAAGAATGGTGTCATTGACGGTACGAGCAGCGGACACATGTTCATTACGGTTGAGGCGTCGGGCTCATATAAGTTCTCCATCAATCGCGAGCCCGTGAGTTCGACCCCCGACCCGACCCCCAAGCCCGACCCGGCTCCGACCCCCGACCCGACCCCCAAGCCCGATCCCACCCCCAAGCCAGACCCGACTCCGGTCCCTGACCCGAGGACTTCGGATGAGTTCGTATGGTTCGGGAAGTCCAACAGGACCGTAGGGTCTGGGTTGGAAGCCTATTGGGTAACCGATCGGAGGGCCTCGAACTACACGCCGGCAGAGGGCGATGTTGTCGTTAAGTCCTTCTTGCTCAGAGGTTCACTGAAGAATTTTGTGCTTGCGTACACCAACATCGACAGCAAGTACGCCCGAAAGCATGCTGTACTCTATATTCAGCATGCGAGTGGCTCCACGGAGACCAAGGATGCGATCATCAACAGCTACGGTACCGTCTCATACTCGATGGATGACGTGACTGACGACACCGTGTGTACCTTGGTCGTGAAGACCTCTTCTTCCGTGACACCGGACAACAACACACCCAGGGACAACACGCCCAGGGACAACAACTCGAATCGCGCGACACCGGATTATAGCAGGTACCGGAAGTCGCTCAGCGACCGGACGACCTTCGCTGATGGAGTTGCGAGGTGGATATACATCGTTCCGACGGAACAGACTACCGGGACTCTTGATGACATGTATTGGAGTGACACGCGTGCCTCCAACTACACCCCGCTGCCGGGCGATGTCTGGGCGTCCTTTGTATTAAAGGGAACGTACAGAAACTTTGAGATTCGGGTTATGTTCGAAAGGCAGTTTGCTGGCAAAGAGGTTCTGCTGTATGTCGAGCATGATGATGGCAGCACGGAGGTCAAGGAGAGGACCTTGGATGCGAACGGCGAGGCAGTCTTCGAGATGGAGCGGCTGTCCACGTATACCTTGGTCATGCGCGACGGCGTGACCCCCTCGGTGGTAAGACAGAGCGTAGGCAGGGTGGATACGAGCACAAGGTCTCCACAGACTGGAGTTGGCATGCCCCTGTCATCTACTATCGTGCCTGCGGTTGTGTCCGTGCTATCGGTCATCGCGGTCGCTGGCACAGTTGGAGTCCGCCGGAAGCTGAGGGCACAGTAGCGCGACTTTTTGAAGTATCATAGATCTTGTGAGGCAGGGTGAGAGCGACCGTCTCTCACCCTGCTCGTGTGTGGGGAGGGGTTCATGCTGAAACAGGTGCTGACGCAAATGTGGCAGGCGCTGAGGCAGAGGACGATGACATGGGGCGCAAGGCCCCGTATGGTCATCGTGGCAGTCGCCACGCTCGTCCTCGTCGTCGCGGCAGCCGCTGTGACGCTTCATCCGCCCGTCTCACCCAGCGTCGCGGAAGAGAAGCAGCGGGCGGCGGAAGATCCCGTTCCAACGGTGAGCGCAGATTCCGATGAGGGGGAGGGTGAGGAGACCGCAGATGTCGAGAACGCCGTGGATTTCTCCAAGCTCAAGGAGGAGAACCAAGACATCTATGCGTGGATCACGATTCCGGGGACCAACGTGAACAACCCCGTGCTGCAAAGCTCAGATGATGACACGTACTACCTCGATCACAATCGCTCGGGTAAGGCGTCTCCATACGGTGCCATCTTCTCACAGAGTATGAACGCACTCGACTTCTCTGATCCTGTGACGGTGCTCTATGGGCATAACACCGACGATCCCATCCACTTGTTCAGGTCGCTCCACAACTTCGAGGACGCAAACTTCTTTGCTGAGCATGACGTGATGTACGTCTTCACACCCGGCCGTGTTTTCATCTACAAGATCGTGGCTGCATATGAGTATGATGACCGGCACATCCTCAACTCGTTTGACTTCAAGAACCCCCAGGCGCTCCAGGAGTACTACAACTTTGTGCTCAATCCCGACTCGTCGAGGCGCAACATTCGCGAGGGCGCCACGCTTGACGCCGCTACGGATAAGATCCTGCAGCTGAGCACCTGCATGGTCGAGGAATACCATGGCCCTCATCGTTTCATAGTTACGGGAGTGCTGAAAGACAATCGACCCATAGACAGCCAGTCTGCGATCAACCTGTCCACGCTCTAGGCGGGTGATCTTGCCGCAAGAGCCGCGAGTGGTCGCAAGGGCTGCGAGGGCCGTAAGTGACCGCAGGAGTGTACACAGATCGAGAGTGAGGGCTTCCGGGCGTCCGTTTGGGCCATTTGTGTACACTATTGAGCTACGGACAACCCCCGGGGTCGCAGGAGTGTACACAGATCGAGAGTGAAAGCTTCCGGGCGCCCGTTTGGGCCATTTGTGTACACTATTGAGCTGCAAGTGGCCATGGAGCTGCGAGCGGCCTTGGGGTCACGAGCTGCTTTGGGGTTGTGGGTAGTTTCCCCGTGACGCCACAGAAAGCATGGCGGCGTACGACGATGGGAGGGCGGGCATGACATTTAAGGTATCTGCGGATAGGATTTGCTGCATGGCTGATGAGGGGGTCGAGCTTGGTCATATCGAGTTCCACCAACTCACACCCGATACCGTGGACATCATCCATACATTTGTGGAACCTGCGGGGCGCGGGCAGGGCATTGCGGGCAGGCTGTGCCAGCGTCTTGCCGAAGAGCTGCGCGATCGCAGAATGCGGGCGCGTCTGAGTTGCAGCTATGCCCAAGGCTGGTTCGAGAAGCACGAGGAGTTCTCGGACGTCGTAGCGTGACCTTCCGCCGGTCGCCTCGGCGCTCGGCCGCAGGCGGCAACAGAGAGCTTTGTCGCTATGCGGGAAGGAGTCGGTGGACCATGCGAGAAACGAGATACCTCTCTCATGCGTGGGGCCTGCTCACCAGGGATAGGGGCTGGTATACGCCCATCTTGACGCTATCCGTCTACATGCTCGTTCCAGTGGTGGGGTGGCTCGTTGTGCTGGGATACGAGATGGAGTGGGCCCGTCGTGTTGCCTGGGGCTTCGAAGGGCCTCCCCAGAGGCGGGGCATTGATATCCCTCGGTGTTTCCAGAGCGGTTGTCGTGCCTTTGTCGCGGTCCTCGGATGGTGCATTGTGTGGGTGGTGCTTTACTGCGCTGTCGCAATGGCGGTGACCCGCTCATATCTTGGCCCCCTTGCCGATGCGCTGGATACTTTGATGCTTATCAGGATGCTGCCCTGGTTTCTGCTGAGCGCCTGGAGCCCTGTCGGTTGGCCGCTTATCGTCGTAGTCTCGTTTTGCACGGTCCTCACGGTTATAGTGGGCGTGCGGGCAACCATCTATCAGGATTCTGCTGCAGGGTATCAGATCAGTCGCATTGTGGAGATGATCAAGCGTGATGCTGGCGGCTATGCCAAGATCTCGGGCCTAGTCGCGCTTGTTGCGCTCATCTGCGAGTTCGCCCCGCTGTTACTGTCTTACGTGTTGGCTTTCATAGGTGTCTTCCTTGGCCTTGCGGGCGGCGTGCTCTTCGTTCTCTTTCTGTATCCAGTGATCTTCCTGCTGATGGCCGTCTACTGCACCGTTGTGTTCCTGCTGATCCACACCATGGTCGGGCTATGGATGAGGCAGTTCGATGTTCCGTCATGGGGCAAGAGCACAGACTCGCTGCCTGCAGGGCGGCAGCCAAGTTCGGATGCACGGTTGGGATCTTTGGGCGGGGGGGACCAGCATGCCGCGCAGCCCTACCAGCTCGGGCAGTCCCAGCTCCAGGGGCAGGGGCCAGAGGATCAGCTCCAGGGGCAGAATGCCTCTCCTGCGCCCGGTGCCGCGTCTGGGGTACGTCCCCCTGACGTCGAGTGGGGCCTGTCTGCATCTGCGGGACTCTCTCGCGCCGACCAAGCGGGTACTCCATCTTCTCGCCCTGTTGATGGGGGTGACATACGTTCTTTTCCCAACGCATCCGTCTCAGGCGATCGACCCTCGCCTATCGATTTTACCGATCCGGTCTCACTTGCCATCGAGGCGCTTGCGTCGCAGTCCCCTCAGTCGGCAGGATCTCGCACCGTTCCGCAGTCACCTCAAACGGTGGAGTCCCACGCCGCGTTGCAACCCTCTCAAACGGTGGAGTCCCACGCCGCGTCGCAGTCCCCTCAGTCGGCAGATGCCCAGACCTCCTTGGGCCCAGAGACGAGCGGGGAGGGCGTCCGCCCGAACGAGGATCAGTAGGTCCTGACAAACCGGACTTTCGAAGCGCGGGCGCCACGTCCCCAAGGACTCGTGACGCACCGTCTGCTACCCCCTCCTGTGAAGTAATTGTGGCGTAGCCATGCGTGTGTCCATACCACGTATGTTCTTTCTCACATTGTGCAATACTACTCACGCTGTAACATACTGCACAGTGTGAGCAAGAACTGGGGGTTCGCGGCATATGAGAACAGCTCTTCGGCAGGTTGGCACACAGCTGCGCAATCCGCGCATGACGGGAGACCGTCGCAGCGTTCGTACGCGCCGTGCCCTGCGCGACGCCCTTGCGGCCGAGATAGAAGCCACCGGTGACCTCACTCAGGTTACGGTCACGGCCGTTACCGACCGCGCCAGCGTGACGCGTCGCACCTTCTACTCGCACTTCAAGGACATCAACGACCTCGTGGGCCAGATCGAGGCGGAGACCATCCGAGACCTCAAGGGCCTGGTTGGCAACATAGCAGCCGTGAACCTCGACATCCTGCAGGATGCCTTGGACGGCTTCGCCCCCTGCCCGGGTTCGGAGGAGCTGCTCTCATACTTCAAGGAGCACGGAGACTATCTTGCCGCGCTCCTCGGAGACGGAGGTGACCCCGCCTTTGTCGAGCGCCTTAAGCGCATGGCCCGCGATGTCATAGCCGCCCGTGCCGCCAAGGGCCTTGACCTTGAGCTCCTTGGTCCCATCTTTGACTACTACCTGACCTTCTCCATCAGCGCGGAGGTCGGGGTCCTTGTCCGCTGGCTCACGAGCGGCATGCATGAGTCCGTTGCCGTAATGGCTCGTGTCATGACCTCGCTGATGTTCGTGCGTCCCGGCGACCTCTATGGCAGGGCCATCGACTTTGACATTCCCACGATCGCGCTCGCGCTGCTGAGTGCCGGTGACGGCGCGGGCGCCGCAGGCCGGCGGAGCGTCGGTGACGGTGCACGGCTCGTAGCTGGCGACTCAGGTCCACGTGCAGAGAGGGCGTCCGACAATGGCTAATCACGCAGCGTCCACCCAGGCTCAGGTTATGGCGGCGAAGCCCGTCGAGCTCAGGCAGCTTGGGGCGGAGCTCTATCCCGCAAACCGCATCGACCTCTCCCACATGGATCTGCGCCTTGGCATTGACGTGGGTTCCACTACGGTCAAGCTCGCCGTCATCGACGCAAGCGGCAGGCTGATCTACGCCAACTACGAGCGCCATCACACCGACGTCCGCGCCACGGCACGGGAGCTCTTCGCCCGCGCGAAGGCTGTCATAGGTAACCCGTCGATGCGCGTCTCGATCACGGGCTCTGGCGGCATGCTGCTCGCCAAGTGGCTCGACCTCGAGTTCGTGCAGGAGGTCATCGCCTCCAAGCGTGCCGTCGAGACCCTCATCCCCCAGACGGACTGCGCCATCGAGCTGGGCGGCGAGGACGCGAAGATCATCTACTTCGACAACGGCATCGAGCAGCGCATGAACGGCACCTGTGCGGGCGGTACAGGCGCCTTCATCGACCAGATGGCCTCGCTCATGAAGACGGATGCCTCTGGCCTGAACGACCTTGCCCGTGAGGCGACGCACATCTATCCCATTGCGTCGCGCTGTGGCGTCTTTGCCAAGTCCGATGTTCAGCCCCTCCTAAACGAGGGTGCCGCCCCCGCAGACATCGCGGCGTCCATCTTCCAGGCCGTCGCGAACCAGACGGTCAGCGGCCTTGCCTGCGGCCATCCCATCCGTGGCTACGTGGCCTTCCTGGGAGGACCCCTGCAGTATCTCTCCGAGCTGCGCCACCGCTTCTACGTCACGCTGAAGCTCGACGAGGAACACCGCGTCATTCCCCAAAATGCCCACCTCTTCGTGGCCACGGGCGCGGCGCTCGCCGGGGAGTCCGACAGGCGGGTGAGCTTCCAGGAGGTCGTCGACGCCCTCACCAATCTCAAGGACACGCAGGGCTCAGAGGTCGCCCGCCTTGAGCCCCTCTTTGTCGACGAGGCCGCCTACCAGGAGTTTAAGGCGCGCCACGACGCCCAGGTCGTCCCCAAGGGCAGGCTCGAGGGCTACCGCGGCCGTGTGTTCATCGGTATCGACGCCGGCTCCACCACGATGAAGGCCGCCGTCGTGGGGGAGGCGGGAGAGCTCCTCTACACCTGGTACGACAACAACAACGGCGACATCCTGGGGACCGCCAAGAAGATCATGGACGACATCTACGACCGTCTGCCAGAGGGTTGTGCTATAGGGCATGTGACCACGACCGGCTACGGCGAGGGCATCCTGATCGAGGCCCTGCGCGCCGACTCCGGCGAGATAGAGACGGTCGCTCACCTGCGCGGCGCCAAGGCCTTCGTGCCCGACGTCGAGTTCATCCTGGACATAGGAGGCCAGGACATGAAGTGCCTGCAGGTCAAGGGGGGTGTCATCGAGCATATCATGCTCAACGAGGCCTGCTCGGCCGGCTGCGGCTCCTTTATCGCGAACTTCGCCGACTCCATGGGCATGACGGTGCAGGAGTTCGCACAGGCTGCCGTGCGCGGAGCGCGCCCCATCGACCTCGGCAGCCGCTGCACCGTCTTCATGAACTCCCGTGTGAAGCAGGCCCAGAAGGAGGGGGCGACCATCGGTGACGTGGCGGCGGGCCTCTCGTACTCCGTCATCAAGAACGCGCTCTTCAAGGTCATCAAGCTGCGCGACTACGATGAGATCGGCAGATACGTCATCGTCCAGGGCGGCACCTTCATGAGTGACGCCACACTCAGGGCTTTCGAGTTGCTCACGGGTCGCGACGTCATACGACCGGACATCGCGGGCACCATGGGCGCCTACGGGGCAGCTCTGCTCGCCCGAGACCGGGCGGGCGCCACGGGCACATCCTCGCTCCTCTCGCGTGAGGAGATAGACAATCTCAAGGTCAAGCGCAGGAACTCGCACTGTGGCCTGTGCTCGAACAACTGCCAGCTCACCATCAACGACTTCGGCGGAGGCAGGCGCTTCATCACGGGAAACCGCTGCGAGAAGGGCTCCGGCAAGCCCAGGCGCGAGCAGAGCAAGGCGCCGAACCTCTTTGACTTCAAGAACCGCCTGCTCTTTGACCGTCACTCGCTGCCGGTGGACGAGGCGCCCCGCGGCACGGTGGGCATCCCCCGCGCACTCAACATGTACGAGAACTATCCCTTCTGGCACACCTTCTTCACCAAGCTCGGCTTCTCGGTCATCCTCTCTGACAAGACCACCAAGAAGACCTACGAGGCGGGCATCGAGTCCATGCCGTCCGAGTCCGTGTGCTACCCGGCCAAGCTCAGCCACGGCCACATCATGAACCTGCTCGGCAAGGACCCCGACTTCATCTGGATGCCCTGCATCCGCTGGGAGCGACAGGAGGACGACTCCGCGACCAACCACTACAACTGCCCGATAGTCATGAGCTATCCGCAGTCCTTAGAGCTCAACGTCGACGAGCTCTCCTCCCCTAAGGTCGAGTACCTGGACCCCTTCATCCCCTACGACAACAAGAAGGAGCTCAAACGCCGCCTCTTTGAGGTCATCGCCGTCCAGCGTGTCGAGGACGCCGCGTCCGGCAAGGGGCGTGTGCGTGGGACGCCCATCACGCGCAAAGAGATAGACGCGGCCGTGAACGCGGCCTGGGAGGAGGACCTCGCCTTCAAGGAGGCCATGCACCGCAAGGGTGATGAGACCCTCAAGTGGATAGAGGACACGGGTTCTCACGGCATCGTGCTGGCGGGACGTCCCTACCACAACGACGGCGAGATAAACCATGCCATCCCCGAGCTGCTCCACGGCTTTGGCCTTGCGGTCCTCACCGAGGACTCCGTGGCCCACAAGATGATGCCCGAGCGGCCCATCCGTGTCGTGGACCAGTGGATGTACCACAGCCGTCTCTACCGCGCCGCCCGCTTTGTCGCGAGCAGGAACGACCTCGACCTCATCCAGCTGCAGTCCTTTGGCTGTGGCCTCGACGCTCTCACGACCGACCAGGTGCAGGAGATACTCGAGGCCTCCGGCAAGATATACACCGTGCTCAAGATAGACGAGGTCTCCAACCTCGGCGCTGCCCGCATCCGCGTGCGCTCGCTCATGGCCGCTCTCAAGGAGCAGAAGGCCGAGCTCGAGCGCCAGACGGCTGCCGGCATCGCGCTTGAGGCCGCGCCCGTGGGCGTGCGCATGGCCGATGGCTCCTTGGAGCGCGCCCGCCAGACCGACCTCTCCCGTCGCACGCCCGTGTATCGCGAGGCGAAGAGCGCCGCGTTCACGAAGCACAACTATACCAAGGAGATGCAGGCAAAGGGCTACACCATCCTTGCCCCGCAGATGGCGCCCATCCACTTCGACATCGTGGAGGCCCTGCTCAGGGCGGAGGGCTACAACTGCGTGCTCTTGCCCTCGGTCGACCACAAGGCTGTGGACACGGGCCTCAAGTATGTGAACAACGACATCTGCTACCCGTCCATCCTGGTCACGGGCCAGATCATGGAGGCCGTCCTCTCGGGTAAGTACGACCTCACGCGCACGGCGGTCCTGATCACCCAGACGGGCGGAGGGTGTCGCGCCACCAACTACATCGCCCTCATCCGCAAGGCCCTCAAGGACTCCGGCCACGAGGAGGTGCCGGTCATCTCCCTCACGGCGGCGAGCGGCCTTGGCGAGTCGTCGCCTGGCTTCAACCTCTTCAAGCCCGGCCTCATCGTCAAGGCGATCTACGCGCTGCTCTATGGGGATCTGATCATGCAGCTCCTGTATCGCACACGTCCCTACGAGACCGAGAGGGGCTCTGCCAACAGGCTCTACGACAGCCTGATGAGGCGTGCCAAGACCCTGATACCTCGTACCGACCGCAAGAGCTTCTATCGTCTCTGTCGAGACACCATCGACCGCTTTGACACGCTGCCGCTCACGGACGACCGCAGCAAGCCGCGCGTCGGCGTCGTGGGAGAGATCCTGGTCAAGTTTCACCCGACGGCCAACAACCAGGTCGTGGACGTCATCGAGGGCGAAGGCTGCGAAGCCGACGTTCCTGGCCTTCTGGACTTCTTCCTCTTTGGCATGTCCAATGCGATCAACACCCACGACGAGCTGGGCACCAAGGCCATAAGTCGTCTCACGCACAGCGCGGGTATCAAGCTCGTGAGCTCCATGCGGGTGCCCATCAACAAGATGCTCGCCAAGTCCGAGAGGTTCTCTCCCTACGAGGACATCCATGAGCTCGCCCAGAAGGCAAGCTCCATCCTGTCGCTGTGCAACACGATGGGCGAGGGCTGGTTGCTCACGGCCGAGATGGTCGACCTGATCCAGCACGGCACGCCCAACATCGTGTGCTGCTCGCCCTTTGCCTGCCTGCCCAACCACGTCGTGGGCAAGTCGGTGATCAAGCGGCTGCGCCAGCTACATCCCGAGAGCAACATCGTGGCCGTGGACTACGACCCGGGCGCCTCTGAGGT
>ERZ772955.2349-NODE-2349-length-10330-cov-3.501022_pt1 | contig 10330 bp, 12 predicted proteins | sample MGYA00511133_ERZ772955 | MGnify/ENA primary metagenome ERZ772955 (study PRJEB29015, sample SAMEA2737914) | human oral metagenome | biome: human oral; feature: human-associated habitat; material: dental | place: China | collected 2149 ... | reverse complement strand
TGAGAAATAAAATAAGGCTGAAACTTTCGTCTCAACCTCTCAGTTAGTTCTGCCAAAGCGGCAGGACACCAGAAAAAACTATGCGCAATTACATTACTTTAGAATATAAGGGTACTTAGTTTTTTATACTGGGAAGTTTGCGAACCAGTCCAAAACAAGTGTTTTGAATTATGCATTTACTATCATAAAGAAAAATTTCCCAAAAGTCAATGGGAAGGGGGACAAGAATAGTCAGTCTTTTGACTTTATGATATAATAAGTAAGATAAAAGAAATGAGGAGAATACAATGGCAAAAATAGTACAAACAGATAAAGCACCAGCAGCAATCGGACCATACGTCCAAGGAAAAATCGTTGGCAACCTTTTATTTGCAAGTGGTCAGATTCCTTTGTCACCAGAGACAGGAGAAATTGTAGGTGCAACGATTGAAGAGCAGACTCAGCAGGTTTTGAAAAATGTAGGAGCCATTTTAGAAGCAGCTGGAACAGATTTTGACCATGTGGTCAAGGCAACTTGTTTTCTAAGTGACATCAATGATTTTGTTCCATTTAATGAAGTCTACAAAACAGCCTTTAAGAGCGAGTTTCCAGCTCGTTCGGCAGTAGAGGTTGCTCGCTTGCCTCGTGATGTTAAAATCGAAATCGAAGTCATTGCCGAGATTGTGTAATAAATGCTTGGGGCTGGGAAGTTTCCCATCCCTTTTTACAAATAAAATGTTAAATGAAGGGAGAAAGAATGGCTGAACACAAGATTCAATTAGTGATTGTGACAGGAATGAGCGGTGCTGGAAAGACCGTTGCTATCCAGTCTTTTGAGGATTTGGGCTATTTTACCATTGATAATATGCCACCGACTCTAGTACCAAAGTTTTTGCAGCTGGTCGAAGGAACCACTGACAATGACAAACTGGCTCTGGTTGTTGATATGCGGAGTCGCTCCTTCTTTTTGGAGATTCAGGATATTTTGGATGAGCTGGAAAGAAGTACGGAAATTGATTTTAAAATTCTATTTTTGGATGCGGCTGATAAGGAATTGGTGGCTCGCTATAAAGAAACCCGACGCAGTCATCCCTTGGCAGCTGACGGGCGGATTTTAGATGGAATAAAGCTGGAGCGTGAACTCTTGGCACCTCTGAAGAACCTCAGTCAAAATGTCGTTGATACGACAGATTTGACGCCACGGGAGCTGAGAAAAACGATTTCTGAACAGTTTTCCAATCAAGATGAAATGCACAGTTTCCGCATTGAGGTTATGAGTTTTGGTTTCAAATACGGTTTACCTCTGGATGCGGACTTGGTTTTTGATGTGCGTTTCCTGCCAAATCCCTACTATAAGCCTGAGCTGCGCAATCAAACAGGATTGGACAAGGATGTCTTTGACTATGTCATGAACCATGCAGAGTCAGAAGAATTTTACCAGCATTTGCTGGGTCTGATTGAGCCGATTTTGCCAGGCTATCAAAAGGAAGGAAAGTCTGTGCTGACTATCGCAGTTGGCTGCACGGGCGGACAGCACCGTAGCGTGGCCTTTGCGCAGCGTTTGGCAGATGATTTAGCGAAAAATTGGCCTGTCAATGCCAGCCATCGTGACAAAAATCGTCGAAAGGAAACGGTGAACCGCTCATGAGAAAACCAAGAATCACAGTCATCGGCGGGGGCACAGGAATTTCGGTTATTTTAAATAGCCTGCGGAAAAAGGATGTGGAGATCACAGCCATTGTCACAGTAGCAGATGATGGCGGCAGTTCTGGTGAGCTGCGGAAAAACATCCAGCAGCTGACGCCGCCAGGTGACTTGCGAAATGTTTTGGTGGCCATGTCCGACATGCCAAAGTTTTATGAGAAGGTCTTCCAGTATCGCTTTGCCGAAGGAGACGGCGTTCTGGCAGGTCATCCTCTGGGGAATCTGATTATTGCAGGCATTTCCGAAATGCAGGGCTCTACCTATAACGCCATGCAGCTTTTGACCAAGTTTTTCCATACAACAGGTAAAATCTACCCTTCAAGTGACACTCCGCTGACTCTGCATGCTGTGTTTACAGATGGAACGGAAGTTGTCGGTGAGAGCAATCTAGCTAGTAAGGCTGGTATGATTGAGCGGGTCTATGTGACCAATACCTATGATGATGCAAAGCCTGTTGCCAGTAGAAAGGTGGTCCAGAGTATTTTGGATAGCGATATGGTGGTACTGGGGCCAGGTTCCCTTTTCACCTCTATCTTGCCAAATCTCGTGATTGAGGAAATTGGTCAAGCCCTCTTAGAGACCAAGGCAGAAGTGGCCTATGTCTGCAATATTATGACTCAACGCGGCGAAACCGAGCATTTTTCAGACAGCGACCATGTTCAAGTCTTGCATCGTCATCTGGGCAAAAAGTTCATTGATACTGTCTTGGTCAATATAGAACCGGTCCCGCGCGAGTATATGAATAGCAATAAATTTGATGAATATTTAGTTCAGGTTGATCATAATTTTCGAGGGCTGCAGGAGCAAGTTCCGCGCGTTATTTCTTCGAACTTTCTGCGTTTGGAAAATGGCGGAGCTTTCCATGATGGCGAGTTGGTCGTTGACGAATTGATGCAGATTATACAGGTGCGCAAATGAGTTTTACAGTGAAGGTAAAAGAAGAGCTTTTAAGCTTATCTGTAAAAGACAAAAACGAGTTGGCTGCCATCATCAAGATGGCTGGTAGCTTGGGAATCTCTTCGTCTGGCCTTACCTTATCCATTTCAACAGAAAATGCTAAGATTGCCCGCCATCTCTATGAGCTGTTGTTGGATCTTTATCAGGTCAAGTCAGAAATCCGTCACCATCAGAAGACCAATCTGCGCAAGAATCGCGTTTATACAGTATTTCTGGATCAGAAAGTTGAAGAAATCCTATCTGACCTATACTTGGCTGACTCCTTTTTTGGTATCGAGGCAGGGATTGACCAGGCTATTCTGTCAGATGACGAAGCCAGTCGCTCCTATCTGAGGGGAGCCTTTCTGGCTAGTGGTAGTATGCGGGAGCCAGACTCGGGCAAGTACCAGCTGGAAATCCTGTCCGTTTATCTGGATCATGCTGAGGATCTGGCTGCTTTGATGCGCCGTTTTCTGCTGGATGCCAAGACCATTGAGCGCAAGAAGGGGGCTGTTACTTATCTGCAGCGGGCTGAGGATATCATGGATTTTCTCATTGTCATCGGTGCTATGGAAGCCATGGTTGAATTTGAATCTCTTAAGCTCATGCGGGAAGCGCGCAATGACCTCAATCGCGCTAATAATGCGGAGACGGCAAACATCGCTCGAACAGTCACAGCCAGTATGAAAACCATCAACAATATTGCCAAAATCAGCGACAATATCGGCATTGAAAGTCTACCTGTAGACCTGCAGGAGGTAGCCCAGCTTCGTATCCAACATCCAGACTACTCCATCCAGCAGCTAGCTGATAGTCTGAGCCGGCCACTGACTAAGAGCGGTGTCAATCATCGCTTGAGAAAAATCAATAAAATCGCAGATGAATTATAAAAGCTGCTGAGCTTGAGCTCGGCAGCTGTTTTTTATAGGCTGGTAGAATGTTTGGGTTGGACCTTTTGGTCAGGGTAGATATGGTTAATGGCATTGTTGACAGCGGTAGGAGCTTCACCAAGCCCAGTTGCAATCAGGTCAATCTTACCCTCATAGCTGCAGCAGTCTCCAGCTGCATAGATACCTGGCACAGAAGTTTCTTGCTTGCTGTTTACCAAAATCTTGTGACGGTTGAGCTCCAGCCCCCAATCTTTGAGATTGCCGACAGAGGATTTAAAACCGTAGTTGACAAAGAGATGATCTAGAGGCAAGAGTTGGCTTTCATCTCCTTTGACTTGACTGATTTCCAAGTGGGTAATCTTGCCATTTTCGCCGACCAATCGACTGGGTACAAACGGTGTCTTAATCTCAACACTGGAAGCCTTGAGCTCTTCCACACTATGCTCCAAAGCCCGGAAGTTGTCCCGACGGTGAACCAGACTGGTTTCCGCAATCTTTTCAAAAGCAAGCGCCCAGTCAACAGCCGAGTCGCCGCCTCCCAGAACGACAACCTTTTTGCCAGCGTACTGGCTGATGTTTGAAACATGATAGTTGAGGTTGCTGTAGCTTTCAGCATGGTCTAGCTCCAAAGCTCTCGGTTTGAAAGCACCACCTCCCATGGCGATGATAATGGTTTTGGTCTGATGCCGAGCTTTAGAAGTTGTGATGGTGAAGCCATCATCAGATTTGACGATATCCAGAACCGTTTCATTGAGGCAAATCTCAGTCTGGAAAGTTTCCAGCTGCTCAATCAGGCGCTGAGTCAGTTCTTCGCCAGTCAAATTGGTAAAGCCCGGCACATCCAGAATCTTCTTCTCTGGATAGAGAATGGCTGGCTGACCGCCCAGCTGAGGCAGGGAATCAATGATTTTAACTTTAGCTTGGCGCAAATGAGCGTAAAAAGCTGCGAATAGGCCAACTGGACCGCCGCCGACAATCGTAATATCATACAGTTCAGACATAATTTTCCTCAATCTTTTTAAAATAAACTAGGATTATTGTATCACAAAAATAGGTTGAAATGTAGTTAAATTTTTGTAGGAATTATAAAAGCCCCATCAGGGGCTTAAAATTAGATAGCAAATAAATCATTGAGGTTTTCAGCCAGCGTTGGGTGGGTGAAGATTTGCTTGCTCAAGTAGGTGTAAGGAATCTTATTATCCATGGCTACAGTCAGGATATTGATAATTTCCTGAGCCCCTGCTGAGAAGATTGTTGCCCCAACGATTTCCTTGGTCTCTGTATTGACAACAGCCTTGAAGGCACCGCGTAAGTCAGCATTGACATGACCACGAGGCATTGCTGCGACTGGAATCTCCTTAACTGCAATCGGCAATCCTTGCTCTCGGGCTTCCTTTTCGGTCAATCCGATTTGAGCCAATGGCGGTGTGATGAACATGCTGGTAGGGACATTTTTACGGTCTTCCAGTGTGTAGCTGCCGTCGCCAGCCAGATAGCTATAAAGGATACGGAAGTCATCCAGTGAGATATAAGTGAACTGCAGACCGCCATTGACATCGCCCGCTGCAAAAACGCCGGGTACAGATGTTTCCAAGTGCTTGTTGACCTTGATAGCTCCGCGCTCTGTCAGCTCGATATCTGTATTTTCCAACTGCAGTGGCTCAACATTGGGCTTGCGGCCAGTAGCATAAAGCAGGGCATCAAAGCGGAATTCTCCATCCTCTGTCACAACCACAACTTCAGCACCATCATTTTTAATCTGCTTAGTTTGCACATTTTGCAGGAGTTGGATTCCGTCTTCTTCCATGTATTGCTTAGCTAGGGCAGCGATAGAAGGTTCTACTCGAGGGAGAAAGACAGGAGCAGCATCCAGCACAGTCACCTGACTGCCCAATTTGTTGTAGAGTCCAGCAAATTCTAGGCCGATATTACCGCCACCCAGAACTCCTAAGCGTTTAGGAAGTTCTTTCAGATTTTGGATGCCAGTTGAGTCATAGACATGCTCAGTTTCAGTCAGTCCTGGAATTGGCAGGACATTGGAAACAGCACCAGTATTGATGACAATAGTTTCAGCAGTCAGTTCCTCTTTCTCATCGCCAGCTGTGATTTCGATGACTTTATTAGAAAGGAAATGAGCTTCCGCATCGATGATATCAACACCAGCGCCACTGATTGCTGCGTAGTTCTTGCCGTTGAGACGGCTGGTTACAGCGTTCTTTTCAGCCATGACTTGATCGAAAGCTAGGCCTTTTTCAGCTGCGACAAGCAGGGTCTTGGTTGGGATGCAGGCGATATTGATACAGGTTCCCCCGTACATAGCCTTGCTTCGCTCAATCAAAGCAACTTTTTTTCCTTGGGACGCCATTTTGGCTGCCAATGTTTTACCGGCCTTACCAAAGCCGATGACAATTAAATCATAGGTTAACATAATTTACCTCCATTTTTCAAAAAGATTGTATCACATCTAGTCAGAAATTGCTGAATTTTGCTACGCCTATTTTAAAAATGCAGTTTAGAGCATTTTAATACACTTTGTCCATTTTATTGGAACCAAATTTTAGCGCTTTTTCTTGCTCTATGTTATACTTGATTCGTCATAAATTTCTATAAGGAGAAGAAAATGTCTATTTTTACACTGATTTTGGCAAGTTTGGTTGCCTTGGAATTTTTCTATATTATGTACTTAGAAACCATCGCAACGACTTCAGCTACGACAGCACGGGTCTTTGGTATATCTCAAGAGGAGTTGGAGCAGAAGTCGGTCAATACCCTTTTCAAAAACCAAGGAGTTTATAATGGTCTGCTGGGGATTTTGGTTTTAATTGCGACCTTTGTGCAGCCTAATCCAGTTTGGCTGGGAATTTTTATGGTTTATATCATCTTGGTAGCGGCTTACGGTGCAGTTACCAGTGACCCAAAAATCCTGTTCAAGCAGGGTGGTTTGGCAATGTTGACTCTGCTGAGTTTATTTTTCTAAAAAGGAGCGGGAAATAGCGATTTCCAGCTCTTTTTTTACATAATGATTGACTTTTTTATTAGACATATGTAGAATAAAATTAGAAGAAGACTTTAGAAAGTATGGAAATATAATGAATCATTCAATTAAACGTTTACCAGATGGTGAATTTGCCATCTTAAAGATTATTTGGCACCTACCAAATCCAACGACCTCTGCCCAAATCATGGAAAAGCTGGGTGAAGATAACCATTGGAAGCCTCAAACTTTGTTGACAGTCTTAGCTCGCTTGACGGAAAAGGGTTTCTTAGAAAGTGTTCGAAAGGGGCGTGAGAGGCAGTATACGGCCTTAATTTCGGAAGAAGAATATTTAGAAGTAGAGACATCAGACTTTTTGAAGCGCTATAGCGGACATTCCATGGGAGGCTTTGTCAAGACCCTCTTTTCGTCCAATTCTTTTTCAGAAAATGAACTGGATGAGCTACGCAATTTACTGAATCAGAAAGAGTAACATGAGGTAGTATCCATGAAACAGTTCCTTTTGTCTTTCCTCTTAACCAGTCTTTCAACCTCGATTTTGGTCCTGCTGCTGAGCCTGCTCTTTGCGGCCCTCAAGACCAAGATTTCAGTCAAGGTCAAGTATTTTATCTGGTTTTTAATCTTGTTGAGTTTTCTGTTCCCATTCCGTCCCCAATTCGGTTCTGGCTTTATTCGCCTGAGTACTGGGGCAACTGTTCAGACAGCCGTTAGAGCTAGCCAGACAGGCGGAGGGCAAGCTGTCTATCAAGTAACCGAAAAAGCTAGCCAGGCCAATCTCTGGGAGTCTTTTCTAGGTCTGCCTTGGTTTGAAATATTCTTTGTCATCTGGCTGCTTGGTTGTGCATTTAACCTAGGTAAGTATGCCTATTCTTATATCCGTTTCAAAAAGATGTTGCAACGTTGGGGGACAGAGGTTGCGGACGAAGAAACTTTGTTTCAGTTGCAGTTGATCAAAGAAAAGATGGGCGTTAAAAGCAAGATTCACTTGCTTCACTACCCTATGACACAGAGTCCAATGTTACTCGGTTTCAGGGAGATTTTGATTGTGCTACCGGAGCTGGACTATACGGAGGAGGAACTTCAGCTGATTTTTCAGCATTAGTTGACCCATTATCAGCATCGGGATGTCTTGATTAACCTTTTTGCATTTTTGGCTAAGAGCCTGCACTGGTTTAATCCAGTAGTTGGTTTTGCTTGTCGGGAAACTCAGGAAGCAGGAGAAATGTACTGCGGCTACGATGTTTTGAGTCGAAAAGACACAACTTATCGAACTTTTTATGGCGAGACTATTCTGACGATGATCGATCGTAGTAAGAAGACTCCGATTGCTTTGACGACTTGTTTTTACTCGGATAAGTTTAATCTTAAGCGGCGAATTATTGGTATTATGGACCACCGCCTGCCGAAAAAGTTCCTGTCTGCTTCTTTCCTAGTAGCAGTTCCTCTACTTTTACTCTTGACTAGCTCGGTCTTTGCCTTAGAAAATCCAGTCGCACAACATAAGAGTCTAAGAAAGCGGAAGGACTTAGAAACAGTTTTGAAAGAACTTTCTTTGGCTGAAAAGGACGTTAAGGATGTGCAGATTTCACGTGAGAAAGGCAATTATAAGATTCTCTTTGCACACGGACAGACGGCCCATGAGATGCTTGTCAATGCCAAGACTGGAAAAGTCGTCCAATCCAAGCAGCATACCATTGTCGAAAAGACAGTAACGGTTGAAAAAGAAGTTCCGCCATCTTCGTCTTCTGCAGCGACTCCAGCTGATAGTGGAAGTGGGAATGCAGGACAGACGGGAAGTGTTAGCTCGCCGACTCCTGCGACCAATACTGTGACAAATTCAAATACAAACACTAGTACAGCACCTGTCCAACCTCCTGCTCAAACTAACTCCTCAAAGAGTAAGGATAAAGATAGTGATGATGATGATGACGATGACGATTAGATAAAAGATTCTACCAATCAGACTTTCTTGAAAGATGCAGCGATTGGTAGAATTTTTTTATCTTTATTTTTGGTAAAATCTAGTCTTCAACTCATAAATTGAGGTCAATTTTCAAGTTTTGTTAAATTTTGGTACTTTTCCTCTTGACTTCCAAAAACTACAAGTGTAGAATAAAGCTTTGAAAATACTGTCCGGAAAGTAGAAAATGATAGAGCAAGGGCTCTCTTTCTTTTAAAACCACAAACTACATTTGTAGAACAAAAGGAGAATCCAAATGAAACAAAAATAAATCCAAACTAACTTCCAACGTGTTGAAACAAAGTACATCTTAGATCGTGCGACCTTGGCTCGCTTAGAAGCTGAAATGCATGCTTACCTCATTCCAGATGATTACGCAACTTCTACCATTTCAAATATCTATTTTGACAATGATGATTTTCAAATGATCCAAGATTCGATTGCTAGAAGAGGTGGTCGTGAAAAGCTACGGATGCGGACTTATGCAGCGAAGCCAACAAAGGATAGTCAGGTGTTTTTGGAAATCAAGAAAAAGTCAGAGGATGTTGGATTCAAATATCGACTTGATTCAAATCTAACTTCAGTCGTTAATTATATTGAGAAGGGACTTGCAGACCAGACTATTTCCGATGAGCGGGTCAAGACAGAAGTGGCGCTGTTGCAGGAGCGTTATGCAGGCTTAAAAGCAAAAATGGTGATTAGCTATGACCGTTACTCGATGAAAGGCTCAGAGGATAAAAAAGTTCGTGTGACGGTTTATTCAAATATCCGCTTCCGTGATTATGATGTGGACCTGACCTTAGGACGCCACAGATATCCTCTATTAGAAGAGGATATGGTGATTATGGAAATCAAGGTTCCAGGGGAATATACTCAGTGGATGTCAGAAATTTTGAACAAATACGGCCTTGAAGATCAGTCCTTCTCAAAATACGGCAAAGCCTATCTAAAATCTAAAGAATTGATTCCTCAAGCCGTCAAGGTTTAAGGAGAGAAACAATGATTACACAACTATTTAACAGTATCTATTCTTCGGCTGAAGTCAAGGTTAACCCTCTAGCCCTAATAGCCTCCCTCATGACGGGCTTGATTTTGGGATTCATTTTGGCCAAGGTCTATAAACACCAAACTATTTATACCAAGGAGTTTGTCATCACACTGTCTCTTTTGCCATCCATTATCATTTTCTTGGTAAATGGAAATCTGCGAACCAGTGTCGCTGTAGCAGGAACATTCAGTTTGATTCGTTTCCGGTCAGCAGCAGGAGGATCCAAAGAACTTTTGGCCATCTTTATGGCGACAGCGATTGGGATCACGACAGGAATGGATTTCTTAACCCTAGGAGTTTTTTTCACGCTCCTCATTTCCTTCTTTTGGTTGCTCTTTGAAAAGATGGGTTTTAGTTCGGTTAGTCAAACCAGACGTTATGTACAAATTCAGATTCCTGCTGAATTAGACTATGAAGTCCTTTTTGAAGCAATCTTTGAAACAGCCTGCAAAAGCTTTGAGTTGACCTCGGTCCAGTCAGTTGACAATAAGTTTATCAAGTTGGACTATGTGGTTGATTTGAAACCAGATGTAAGCGACCAGCGCCTCATCCAACGCTTCTTACGCTATGAGAAAATTAAGAATATTTCCTTCTCGAAAGAAGCCAAAAAACGAAAAACCTTGTAAAGTAAAAACCAGCTGTTATTTTGAGAAAGTTGGTTTTCGCAACTTTTCAAAAATCGGGTAAAACCTGATAGTTTAGTATTTCCGCTAGCAATATTTTTTGAAACCTCAGAAATCCAGACACATACGAATGACATAAATGTACCTTTGTCAATGATGTGAGACCTAAAATGTTATTTTGAAGCACTCCATTTG
>ERZ772955.2348-NODE-2348-length-10338-cov-5.887192_pt1 | contig 10338 bp, 5 predicted proteins | sample MGYA00511133_ERZ772955 | MGnify/ENA primary metagenome ERZ772955 (study PRJEB29015, sample SAMEA2737914) | human oral metagenome | biome: human oral; feature: human-associated habitat; material: dental | place: China | collected 2149 ... | reverse complement strand
CTGCAAAATACAGCTTCTCGACTGTACTTGCACAAAAATACAGTGCAACAAAGACTCAATCGCATTCAAGACAAGACAGGTCTAAATCCCAGAAAATTCAAAGAGGCCAACCTATTTTATCTCGCCATCGAACTCAATAGAATCAATACATCCACGAACAAAAAAAACAAAGAAAAATCATAAGGAGATTTACAAAATATGTTGATTCCCATCCATGACTTAAACCAACCAGAACTTTTATTTTACACAAAGCTCAATGAACACCAACTCTCACAATACAATGTCCCCAATCCCCTCGGCTACTTTATCGCTGAAAGTCCAAAGGTCATTACTCGTGCCCTAAATGCTGACTACACCTTCAGTCTGTAGATTACAATGTCATTATCCCCATGGCCACTGGTATCGACTCCCTCAATGTCGCCACTGCCAGTGCAATCGCCTTTTGGGAACTGCAAAAAAAGGAATTGCTGTAAACGGTTGAATTCTATAAAAAATACAGAGAAACGACTCATCATCAGACTGCATTTCTCTGTATTTCCTAAAATCACTCCATCTATTACTTCGCTATATTTCTGAATTCTCTTTTCTAATTTCCTCTGCTGCAGACACAAGATTCTTAAGGCTCTTATTTGTTTCGTCAGTTCCCCTTGTCTTCAATCCGCAATCAGGGTTTACCCACAACTTACTGCGATCAATCTTCTCAAGCATTTTATAGAGTGCAGTTTTGATTTCCTCCACAGATGGAACTCTTGGAGAATGAATATCATAAACGCCTGGGCCAACCTCTGTTTTGAAGTGGTTTTCTTTCAGCGAATCTAAAATCTCAAGATCTGAACGCGAAGCCTCAAAAGTAATAACATCTGCGTCCATATCGTCAATTGCCTTAATAATATCTGTAAATTCACTGTAACACATATGAGTATGGATCTGTGTTTCAGCCTTTACACCACTGTGAACAAGACGGAAGGCAGGAATCGCCCAATCAAGATATTCGCTGTACCAATCACTTTTTCTCAGTGGCAATTTTTCACGCAGAGCCGCTTCGTCCACTTGAATAACATTGATGCCATTTGCCTCAAGATCGAGTACCTCATCACGTATAGCAAGTGCAATCTGATTTGTACTCTCCTTAATAGAAATATCCTCACGAGGGAATGACCAGTTGAGAATTGTAACAGGACCAGTGAGCATTCCTTTCATTGGTCTGTTTGTAAGGCTTTGTGCATAGGTGGACCATTCCACTGTCATAGGCTTACTTCTTGAAACATCTCCCCAGATAATCGGTGGCTTCACACAGCGAGTGCCATAGGACTGTACCCATGCTTTTTCAGTAAACAAGTATCCATTTAACTGCTCGCCAAAATATTCCACCATATCATTGCGCTCGTACTCTCCGTGAACAAGCACATCAAGTCCAAGCTTTTCCTGTAGTCTCACACACTCTGCAATCTTCTTACGGTTAAACTCTATATATTCCTGTTGTGTAATATTGCCCTTTCGAAATGCTGTTCGGTTGCCCTTTACATCAGCAGTCTGTGGAAAAGAACCAATGGTCGTCGTTGGAAGCTCTGGCAACTTAAATTTAGCCTTTTGTATCACTTCTCGCTCTGAAAATTCTGGTAATCTTGTAAAATCACTGTCCTTTATCTCAGCTGTTCTCTTTTTGACCTTTGCATCATCACAATCTGGTCTACCTTGAAATAGCTTTTCATTATTGATGTAAAATTCTGAATGAATATCATCAGTTTCAGAAAGTACCTTTAATTCTGCCAACTCAGTTAACTTTTCTAGTGCAAAGGCAAAGTGATCTCTATATTTTTTTTGTAACTTAACTTCATTTTCCAATGTGTAGGGAACATGGAGAAGAGAGCAAGATGTCCCAATAACTGTTTCAATACTATATGTTTTCAACTCATTGAGAATTTCCAATGTGTTTTTGTAGTTATTTCTCCAAATATTTTTACCATTGACAACACCTGCAAAAAGAAGTTTATCTTTTGGGAAACCATTAGCTTCAAGAAGAGTTTTTGTCTGTCTGCCTTCGATAAAGTCAAGTCCTATGCCATCAAAAGCAAGTGTGCAAATAGTTTTGTAACAATCCCTCACATCACCAAAATAAGTCTGAAGTAATATCTTTCCATTTCCTTTTGCAAGTAAAATACCATTGTAGAGTTTTTCAAATAAGTGAATATCTTCGTCGTCTACATCATGAACAAGATATGGTTCGTCAAACTGTACCCACTCTGCACCAAGTTCATTAAACTTACCAAGCAACTCACAATAAGCAGAAATGACTGCATCCACATACGCTTCTGATGTCTTGCTCTCGGTATAACGAATCAACTTGAATAGTGTAAAAGCACCAATTACAACCGGCTTTGTTCTAACCCCATATTCCTTTGCTTCCAAAAATTCATCGAACGGCTTTGTGCCAACTAATTTGATTTCTATATCGTCCGAAATCTCTGGAACCATATAATGATAGTTTGTATTAAACCACTTTTTCATGGCCAATGCCTTCACATCGCCTGCCTCACCCTGATAGCCTCTCGCCATTGCAAAATAGGTATCAAGAAAAGAAAGTTTTAAGCCTTTATAACGCTCAGGGACAATATTAAACAACACAGCTGTATCCAACATATGATCATAGAATGAAAAATCATTAGAAGGAATAAAATCAAGACCTGAATTTTTCTGAGCCATCCAAGCATTTTTTCTTATTTCTTTAGCAACATTTTGCAGTTGTTCCTCCGAAATCTCTCTTCTAAAATATTTTTCCGTAGCAAATTTTAATTCTCTCAAAGAACCTACCCTTGGATGACCAATAATGGAAGTACGCATAATGATATCTCCTAACATAAAAGTTTATTAAAATACAAAAGTCCTCACACGCTTTATGTTTTGTAATATAACATGAACAGACTGTTATGCGTTAATACTCATTTCCAATGATTAGACATATCAAAAAGCTATATATAATGTTCCTTGATCATCCATAACACTATTTGTCCACAAATAATGATAACATACTTTATACTATGAGCGATAATCTTCAATGTACTTCTGCAAATGCTCCAAATAGTGCTTACTGATTTTACTAAGTGGTCTGTCTGTTTGTACAATATACCCAATCTCCATTATTTCATCACTTTCAAGCGGAATAGATACAATATCTGTTCCGTTTAAATCACTACTTAAAATGCCTGAGGATATCGTATATCCGTCAAGCCCAATAAGAAGATTAAACAATGTGGCACGGTCAGTAACGATAATATTTTTTGAACTTTCCTCTGTGCTATGAAGCTCTTCTGAAAAATAAAATGAATTGTAATCTCCTTGCTCAAACGACAAATACGGATATTCCTTCAAATCTTCAAGACTAATGCTTTCCTTTTTTGCCAAAGGATGATTAAAACTGATAAAAACATGCGGCTTTGCAGTAAATAATTCAATAAATTTCAGATTATTTCTTTTTATCATTTTCTCAATCACAGTTTTATTCGCCCCCGAAGTATACAAAATTCCAATTTCACTTTTTCTCTTGCTCACATCTTCAATAATTTCATTAGTCTGAGTTTCCCTAAGCGTAAAATCGTACTTATTTTCCCCAAACTTCTTAATCACATCCACAAAAGCATTTACTGCAAACGAATAATGCTGTGCAGACACTGAAAAATGCCGAGTTATCTTATTTCCCTTCTTATACTCTTCCTCCAATAAATCTGTCTGCTCCAAAACCTGCCTTGCATACCCCAAAAATCTATCTCCCTCAAGAGAAACAATCACTCCCTTATTTGTTCTGTTAAAAATTGATATATTCATTTCATCTTCCAATTCTTTTATAGCCTTGGTCAGTGCTGGTTGAGAAACAAAAAGCTCTTTTGCAGCATCACTCAATGTCCCTTTTTCAGCGACTGTAACTACATACTTTAATTGCTGTAATGTCATTTTACCCCTTTCTTTTTTTATTAAAATAATTGATAATTACTTTATTTTTATTTTTGTACCCCCGTTCTATCGCTTTAGCCCACATAATAAAAAAAGCCAGTATTTCTACCAGCTTCCTCCACCTCCCCCGCCGGAACCTCCGCCAGAGAAACCGCCTCCACTTGAGAAGCCTCCGCCGCCAAAACCACTTGAACTTCCAGAATCATTCCTCAAGGTGCTAAATCTTTCTTCTCTTATTTTATCGTACGCATTATTGTATACTCTTGAAACCGTATTTGCCAAAATGAAACTATCGTATGTATTGAAATGCACTCCCCTATTTATATAAGAATATGTGCTTTCATCAAAATTATAGAGCTTTATTGTATTCTTCATAAGTTTTATCGCTTCATTTTTTACTCCAAGAGCTACTGCATACGGTAGTATCCCTTTAAAATAGGCTACTAGCTCGTCTACATCATTAAATTTCATAATTTGATTAGCTTCGGCAGTCTTTATGTACATTTTCATTCCATCCAGATATTCTTTTTTTCTCATCCCGTCAGCCGTATATCTTCCAATTACTTTGGAATAAACAGTATACATTGCCATAATTATGCCAATTACAATGAAATTTAAAACTCCATATATTGCTGACATAAATAATACTACTAACCACTTAACAACTTTTAAAAATGTGCTATTATTTCCATAAATATTATTGATAATTGAAAAAAATGTATTTAAAACTATTCCAAAGAAAATAGCAACCATAACTAAAGAAACTACTCCAAAAATGCTATCAGAAATACCTGCTGTTCCACTATTTGCATTTGTCGAAATTATAAAAACTATGACTATGCCAATAATAAATGCAACATTAAAAATACTGTTATCCCTGTAAACTTTCTTTTTATATTCGTTTTCAAACAATTTTAATATTTTATTTGAAGCGTTATAAAGGCTTCTTTCATTTTTGAATATGTTCCCTGTATTAGAAAGCGCATTAAAGACTATCTTTTCTTCCTCCGCTAATTCAGGCTTGCTTCTTTTACTGTCAGACAATGTATATTTTACATTTTTTCCATCACCTTTTTTGTCGTCAGCTTCAACATAACCTTTAGAAAGTAAAGAGAGCAGTCCGATTGTCAATATTTCCTTAGGTTCCCTTACACCTTTAATGTACGCCGCATACATGGCTGAAATATCCTTAGGTATGTTAAATTCAGGAACAATTGCCTTTTTACCCACATCTCTTCCAAATATATACCATGTTACAAAGCCATAAATTGCTAAAAATATTATTATAACAGGCCCTGCGGCAAGTAAAGGGTGAGCATAATAAAGTGTCTGAAGTTTATCTAAAAATGTTGGGCTTATATTATCCGTCTTTAAATTTAGGCGGAAACTTAATCCGTTATATGATTGTAAAACCTTGTTTGTTTTAATTTCAATAGTTCCATTATTCAAATTTTCAATATAATCTTTTCCGCTTTGGCCGTATTCACCTGTAAAAATATCTAGTTTACTAATTTCATTTTCTGTCACAGGCTTCCCATTTCCAAATTTTATATTCACTGTGGCTTTTTCAATAGGAACTTTCCAAAACTGCCCAATTGCATTAAAATATACCTGATAAATTCCATCTTTTTCAAATACTGCATTATATATCACATAGTTAAACTCATATCTGTTTACACCATTTTCCACAAATCTGTCTGCAGAACCTACTCTGTATCCTACTCCTTCATTAAAATTTTTCGTTGAATACTCTTCTGAAAGCCCATTTCTCTTTATCGAATTCATTTTTATGTAAGATTTGTAAATATCTACCCCATTTTTCTTTGAACGTAATGGAATATCCCTATAAATCCCATGCTTTGGAGCATCATCAAATTCATAGTCAATTACTTCATTTACTGTCAAAGTCCCATTTTTATTTATCTGAACTATAACGTTATAATCTGTTATTTTTTCAGCAATTAACGATTTTGTATTTAAGAAAAATAACGTGAAAAATACAAAAATTATTGAAAAAATATTATTTAATTTTTGTTTGTTAAAACTTTTCATAACAATCCCCCTTCTAAAAATCCATTTAAACAAATTAAAATTTAACTTCTGGAACTTTTTCCGCCTCTTCCACAGCATTAAAGAACTCAGCTTTTTTAAATCCAAAAATTCCACCAAAAATATTATTTGGAAAAGTTTCCACAAAAGTATTTCTATCTCTTGCTGTTCCGTTGTAATATTTTCTTGAACTTTGAATTTCTGTTTCTATTTGAGTCAATTGAGATTGCAAGTTCAAAAAGTTTTCATTTGCCTTCAAGTCTGGATAATTTTCCTGTAACATCATTATTGATCTTAATGTTTTTGTCATTTCATTTTCAAGTTTCTGAATTTTTTCAATATTATCAATATCCTTTGTATCAATCGACATCATCTGACTTCTCAATTTCACCACATTTTCCAGAGTTTCCTTTTCATGTGTCGCATACCCTTTAACAGTATTCACAAGATTAGGTATCAAATCCAGTCTTTTTTGCAAATAAACACCTATTCCGCTCCAACCTTCCTCATTCAAATTCTTCAATTTGATATATTTATTGTAAATCCCCATTGCCATCAGAACCAAAATTACCAAAATCCCTATCAAAACAAATACAATATTCATAATTCATTCTCCTCTTCTATTTTTTATTTTTATTTATTTTATTTAACATAAATCCAATTAATATTACCACAACAGCTCCTATAAAAACATTATAATAAACCGTGTAATCCCTTGGCTTTGAAACTTTCTTTCCATCTGCTTTTTCCAATTTTCCTACCAAAACTTCATCCCGTTCCTTTATTGAATCGACAAATTCTGCAATATCGTATTCAGGCTTATCTAAACTTTCATCTCCAAAGGTTATTTTGTAATTTTCACCTTCTGTCGCCTTAAACACAATTCTGTCTGGAACATAATTTCCTGTTACCCCTTTTATTTTGAGCGGTGAATTATCTCCATTCCTTATTTCAACGATTATTTCAGACAATTTTGGCACATTTTCTAAATTAATCATCAAATTTGACTTTTCTCCAACTTTAGAAATTATCCCTTCCGCATAAAAACCATCTCCGCTTCTCACAACATAATTTCTCTGAAACTCATCTTCCGCATCCAGAACAATATTTTTTAACGGCAAAAACTTGCTCTTGATTTTCAAAATTGTATTTTTTCCTTCCTGCTCAACTTTATAATCCAATTTTGTCCTTATAGTTTTAAATTTCCCAGCCTCATTATTTGACAATTTCAAAATTGCTTCACTAAAAATATTCCCTTTATCTAACGGCGTTACAACTTTATAAAATTCATATCTTTTTTCCGAAAATTCTATTGTCAAGTTTGCCTTATCAGGTGTCTTATAAATTTCTCCCGAAGTTATCTGTTCCCAATCTGTACCGTTATTACTTCCAAGCAAAGTATATTCGGTGTAAAAATTTTTGGAAGGAATTAGCTCGAACCTGTTTCCAATTATATCCTTTAACGAACTGTCAGAATTAAATTTTACAATGAATTCCATCTTATCCTTTTTCGTCAATACTTCATCTATTTTTGCCCTTGCTACAATTTTTTCGCTGTGCTTTTCCTGCTCTTTTCCAGTTTCGATAACATAAGGAACTTCTTTCCCATTCTTATCAATTATCCGTATATCCCCAAGATTATTTTTACTGTTCTCATAAATATCCTCTGTCAAAAAAAATTGCTTGTATGTAGACTTTCCTGTTATTTTTATAGTTTTAAAATACTGGCTGGAAAAAAGTTGAACAATTGTCAATAAAAATAAAAACAATATTATTTTATTTATTTTCTTCATTTTTCTCACCTTTTCCAAAATCCTTGTCACTCAAACTCTCTTTAACTTCCTGCTCCAACTTCTTCAAAGCCGTCTGATAAATATAGGAAGTTCCAATCAAAATAGCCCCCATACTAAAGTAAGCAATCAACTTATAGGAATTATCAAATCGTAAGAAATCCCATAAAAAACTTTTTGCCACAAAAAATATTCCTATTCCAAGCCCAATTCTTCTAACATTCCTATTTGGCACTCTAAATCCTTTCCAGACTAAATATCCACATAGTAGCAGTCCAACTATATCCAAAGCTAGTCCAGCTCCTAAAATTAATACACCTGAATGTTCATATATTCGTAAAATAATATTTGCTACACAAAGGAAATATATTGATTCTCCGAGTATCCACAATGGTTTTTTCTCATTTTTTTTGAAAAAGCATAAATGAATATCATTTTTTGCGACCATAAATAAATATATATTTACAAAAACTAGCAAAATTAGATATATCTGAAAGTTTATTGGCGGATATCTTGAATACAAATTTTCTTCTACCCATTCTCCGCTTCCAAGAATATATTTTACACAATTAAACATATTTATAAATAACAAATAAATTATTTCAATTATTACCAAGAATTTCAGACTAAAACTGTCCTGTAATTTTTTTATTTTATAAGTTACCATTCTCAGTATAAATATCACCGCCAACATACAAAGTAAAATCTCTTTACCATAATTTGTAAATCCTAGTTTTTCAGCAGTATTATAAACAACTTTATTTATAAAAAATATTGAATATACAAAAATCAGATATTTGAATATTCCATTTAAAATCCTAACTTCTGTCTTGTAACTTTTTTGTTTTATCAAAAAGTAAAGCACAAATGAAAAAGATATTATCATCAAATCCTGAATATACACAAGCAAATATTTTTCTTCCCGCACAATCAAATTACTTACCAGCGAAACTAGATAAATCGCAATCGTTCCATATCGCATTTCTCTATTTTTATATTTTCTATAAAAGAAATATAATAGTGCAGTTTCAGCACCCCATGCAATCACAACAAATTTTTCTGGCACAATTAACGGGATAATTAGGATAAAACTTCCTAATGCCACGATATAAAAGATTTTTGCAACTTTGTTGTCCTTGAGCCTGTCGCCAAAAAATCCGTAAATTATTCCGACTGTTCCAACTAATACTGCTTTTAGCCAACTTGGCGTTGTCTTGTCAAACAGGCTGTAAATCAATGAAAATTTTATAATTAGATTTAAACTTAGAAATATATAGTCGATTATGTTGCTTTGGCAATTTTCTTTTTTATGTGAATTTAGGAAAATGAAACTGTATGCTGTTGTGAAAATTACAATGTAGAAAAACGCTGTAATCTTATCGTGAATACTGTGATTCAAATAATAAACCAGCCCCGTCATATTTACTACACCTGTAACAAATCCAAAAATCTTGCTGTATATCCAGTCCTTTTTCCAAGAAACTCCAAGCACAATTCCCTGCAAAATCAAAGAATATGCCAAAACATAATAAATCTGGACATTGCTCTTATTCACCCAAATATAAGCTCCGTAAGGCAAATATCCACCAATCAGCGACAATACTCCTATTATCTGGCTATCATATCGCAATGAAAGAATCACAACCAGCCCTGTCAGTATTACTGATATAAAAAGTCCCGCTGTCATTGGATAAAGTTTGAGATAAAGCGTAGAAAGAAGCGTAGTCAAATAAAGAATCCCAATTCCGCCGCCAATCAGCCCAACTGCAAAATGCTTCTTATTTTTCTGATAAAATTTTTCTCCAGCAAAAAGAAAAAACATCCCAAGCAAATACGAAGCCGAACTTTTCACATAATTATTTGCCAGAATTTTTGCAAACTGTGTCCGAAATACCAAAAAAACTCCCAAAAAGATTGATATTATCCCTAAAAAGTTAAATCCTTTAAGTCCAATAAGTTTTTCAAATACAAATCTTTTTTTCTCTCTTTCAAAAAGAAATTCCCCTTCTTTTAAAGCCGTTTCTTCTTTTATCTTATTATGAAACACCGAAGATTCCTCTTGAAGAAATATCTTATTTTCAAAAGTTTTCCTATTACTTTTCTCTAAAAAATCACCAATTTTCCCATCAATTTTTTTTAATTCATCTCTTAATGAATCAGCTTCATCTGAAAATTCACAAGAAAGATTTCTTTCCAGCATTTTGACTTTTCTCTTCATTTCCTCTGCATAATTAGAAAGCCTTCTAGTCACTCCACTTTCCAATTCCACATTCATCTTCTCAGCCAAAATATTCTGAAACTTATCAATCTCACCATTTCTCCTAACCTTTTTAGCTTCCTTCAATTCCTCAATAAGCACTGCATTACTATTTTTAAGCCTTCCAATTTCCTCTTCCCTAATTTTCACCTTTTCATGAAATGCCTTTAAATCCTTCGCCAGCCTTTCATTCTCTTTCAAAAGTTCCTTTTCCCTGCTTATTCCAGCCTCATTTTTTATATTTTCAATTATTGATTCTATCTCCGAATTTATTCTCCCAATTTCCTTATACTT
>ERZ772955.2346-NODE-2346-length-10348-cov-19.493928_pt1 | contig 10348 bp, 7 predicted proteins | sample MGYA00511133_ERZ772955 | MGnify/ENA primary metagenome ERZ772955 (study PRJEB29015, sample SAMEA2737914) | human oral metagenome | biome: human oral; feature: human-associated habitat; material: dental | place: China | collected 2149 ... | reverse complement strand
GGCGATAGAGGGCTTCTATGCCTCGCGCCGGTGCGACAACCCCCTGTTCTTAGGGTCATGACAAGAACTGGCGTCACGAAGTCTAAGGTGAAGAGAGCTGGGCGCATCCTTGCCTGCAGGGATGCGCCCGAGGAAGAACGTCACTGGGCGTTTGGGGTTGCGGATATTTGGCGTTCCGCCCATAAAGAGGTTATCGGAGAGATGGAGGGAACTTTACGAGACCTTGTTTCTAGGGAACTGGCCGATGGGGGTAATAACACCCTTGTTGTTAGTCGGCTAAAACGAATGGATACGATCGTCAAGAAGCTTCAGCGGCCCGATCTTAGTATGAAGCTGAATGAGATGAATGACATAGCGGGATGCAGAGTAATCGTGCCTACCAAGCACGATGTCTACAGAATTGTTACTGCAGTGCGGGATGCACGCGTGCGGCTGTATCGAACTAAGGATTATATTAGAACGCCCAAAGATGATGGGTATAGGAGCGTTCACCTGATTACCAGGCATGACGTTCCATCAGTTGGGTTAACCGGCCTCTTCTGTGAGACACAGGTTAGGACCGAGCTGCAACATGCGTGGGCAAGCGCACTTGAGACATATGACGTCATCTGCCAACAGGGCATGAAGTTTGGTGGGGGCACCTATGAAGAGAAGAGGTTCTTCGCGGTCGTCGCAGCTCTCCTTGCAGAGGAGGAGTGTACCTCTGAAAGCGGAGAAGTCATTGGAGCATTGAAAGAGCAGAGGGAGGAGCTTCGTAGGATCGAAGACAAGATGTCAATTCTAAAAAAGCTTCGGGCATGCTCCGGCTCAGTGACTATCCTTGGCGGAGAAGACTATTCATATGCGGGTTATTTCGTACTTGATATTGACTACGAGCTACAATGCACGCGGCTGTATGCGTACCCAGAGGATGAAGGCGTACGGGCAGAGGAGACCTACTTCCAAAAGGAGCGGAAGAAGGGAGATTTTCAGGACGTCCTTCTTGTGAAGGCATTCTCTCTGCAAAACCTTTGCAAGGCATACCCAAATTACTCTCTGAACATCTGCAAGTTTCTCGATTTGGCCAATCGCTTTGTTGTTGGTGAAGACCGCTGACGGCTTCTTTTCCTGTCAGCTCCAGAAGAGCCACCTCCTCCTGGTATTAGAACGCTTGTTCGTTTATCATGCCCGCAGCATATGGATGTGAGGTGAGCTTGATGATATCGCATGTGTGATGTGTCAGTGATAAGATCAGATTATGCGGCAGAGTTCAGGTAATTTTATTCAACTACCTTGCATGTGCAACTCATTGGCAACTACTACGAGGACATCGATGGATAGTGACAATCACGTCGGCGAGGCTGGTTCGTTCAACGAGGACTTCTATGAGCAAGCTATCATCGAGCATATGGTTGACAAGCTCGGATACGAGCACCTCTACGGTCCTGATGTCCGAAGGACCGATAGACTCTACCATGACGTGTTCCTTCTTGACGTTCTTCAGAGTAGCCTTTGGCGCATCAATCGGGAACTTCCCGCACAGGCAACCTCTGAGGCTATACGCAGGCTCAACGCCGTGGAGGCAGGCTCTCTTGAGCAGCGCAACGAGGTCTTCTCTGACTACGTACAAAACGGTGTGGAAGTTCGATTCTTCGACCAGGAAAAGGGAGAGGAGCGAAACGATATCATCCGTCTCATCGACTATGAAGAGCCTGAGAAGAACACGTTCCAAGTGGTGAATCAGTGGACCTACGTAGAGCACGAGAACAAACGTCCAGATATCGTGGTGTTCGTAAATGGCATACCCCTCGTTGTATTTGAGCTGAAGAGCCCCTCACGGGAAGAGACCGATGCCTCGGAGGCCTACCTGCAACTGCGCAACTACCTGAAGGCCATACCCTCCTTCTTCGTGCCCAACGCCTTCTGCGTAATGACCGACATGGCTGAGACACGGGTGGGCACTATATCCAGTTCGGAGGACCGCTTCAGCGAATGGAAGAGCGAAGATGGTGACTACACGAAGAACAACACACGCTGGCAGACAACCATCGACGGCGTGTTTCGCAAGGATCGTCTCTGCGACATCCTGCATAACTTCATCTGCTTCAATGACGCTGATGATAGGATCGTGAAGATCCTTGCCGCCTATCACCAGTACTTTGGCGTACACAGAGCGGCAGAACGTGCCGTCGAGGCCGTGGCTGGTGACGGAAAAATCGGCGTCTTTTGGCACACGCAGGGTTCCGGCAAGTCCCTCTCGATGGTGTTCCTCGCTCACATGCTACAGGAGCGCATCGACAGTCCCACGATCGTCGTCATCACCGACCGTAACGACCTTGACGACCAGATCTTTGGCCAGTTTTGCCGCTGTGCCAAGTTCCTAAGGCAGACGCCAGTCCAGGCAAAGTCGCGTGACGGGGGCGACGGGAGCTTGCGGGCGCTGCTCTCCGGCCGCATTGCAAACGGCATCGTCTTTACCACGATGCAGAAGTTCGAAGAGGGCTCGGAACCCCTCACCGACCGCAGCAACGTCGTTGTGATGATCGACGAGGCGCATCGTGGGCAGTACGGCCTTACCGAGACTATCCACAATGATGGCACGGTCTCAATTGGGGCCGCCAAGCTCGTGCGCGATGCGTTGCCCAACGCCTCCTACATCGGCTTTACGGGCACACCCATTGCCCTTGACGGGCGCAACACTCAAGAGATCTTCGGTGACTACATTGACGTCTATGACATGACGCAGGCTGTGGACGACAAGGCGACTGTACCGGTCTACTACGAGAGCCGCGTTGTGGCGCTCAAGCTCGACCCTGACACGCTTGAGGACCTCGACCAAGCTTACAGTGATTTCGCCGCCGAGCATAACGAGGATGCCACTGAAAGGAGCAAGCATGCCATGAGTGGTCTTGACGCCATCCTTGGCACGCCAGATACCATCGACGCCCTGTGTCGTGACATTGTGGCCCACTATGAAGAGAATCGCGAGGACCTGCTCACGGGTAAAGCGTTGATCGTCGCCTACTCACGTCCCATTGCGATGAAGGTCTACTACAAGCTGATGGAGCTGCGCCCTGCTTGGAACGATAGGGTAGGCGTCGTGATGACCACGCACAACAAGGATCCTGAGGAGTGGTACGACGTTACGCACGGTACCCCGAGGAGGGGCGGAGTCCGTCTCGACCACAAGAAGGAGATGGAGCGCCGCTTCAAGGACGACTCGGACTCTCTCAAGATCACCATCGTCGTAGACATGTGGCTTACGGGCTTTGACGTGCCCTCGCTCGCCACCATGTATATGTACAAGCCCATGCGCGGTCACAACCTCATGCAGGCTATCGCGCGCGTCAATCGCGTGTACCCCGGTAAAGAGGGCGGTCTCATCGTTGATTACATTGGTATCGCCGGGCCGCTCAGGGCCGCCATGCGCGATTACACCAACCGCGATCGCAGAAATTACGGTGACATGGATGTTGCCAAGACGGCCTACCCCAAGTTTCTGGAGAAGCTTGCCGTGTGTCGAGACCTGCTGCATGGCTTTGACTATCGCGGGCGCATTATGACGCAGAGCAGAGAGCGACTTGCCGACTGCATCGCCGAGGGCACCGATTGGTTGCTTGCCAGGGGAGGCGAGGAGCACCGCAATGAGTTTCTCAGGCAGGCTCAGTTGCTTGCGAGCGCCGAGAGCCTCTGCAAGAGCCTGGTCTCAGGGGAGGACCAACGTGAGGCTGCCTTCATCCAGGTGTTGCGCGTCCAGGTACTCCGCATCTTGGGCAAAGCGGGGTCGGGTTCGGGCGGCATGAGCTATGCCGAGTTCAACAAGCGGATCGAGGCCATCCTAGAGCAGACCGTGCAGAGCGCGGGGGTCATCAATCTCATTGAGGGGGGCGATGCCGACGTCTCCCTTTTCGACGAGTCGTTTCTTGGCAAAATTGCCAAGATGAAGGAAAAGAACATTGCCCTGGAGACGCTCAAGCGCCTCATCAAGGAGCAGGTGCGCGAGTATAAGCGAACGAGCGTGGTGCAAGCCCAGAAGTTCTCGGACATGCTCCAGAAGTCGCTCAATGGATACCTTAACGGTATGCTCACCAATGCCGAGGTCATCGAGGAGTTACTTGGGATGGCCAGGGAGATGATGGCAGAGCGTGAAGAGGGCAAGACGCTTGGACTTGATGGCGAGGAGCTTGCCTTCTATGACGCGCTCACCAAGCCAGAGGCCGTGAGGGACGTCTACACCAATGACCAACTGGTTGCCCTCACCCATGAGCTCACTGATGCGCTACGTAAGAACGCGACCATCGACTGGCAGGAGAAGAAGACAGCCCGCGCTAAGATGAGGAGTGCCGTGAAGCGCTTACTCAAGAAGTACAGGTACCCGCCCGAAGGACAGCAGGAAGCATTGGACATCGTAATGGATCAGTGTGAGCTTTGGGCTGACAGCCAGACGTTCAGATAGGAAGAGGCAAATGCCAAGAGGCAAGAAGAAACAGAGAGTGGCGAACACGCAGGAAATAGGGTTCGAGGAGAAGATCTGGCAGGCGGCCAATAAGATGCGCGGCCATATTGATGCCTCTGAGTATAAGAACGTGGTGCTCGGACTTATCTTTCTGAAGTACATATCCGACCGTTTCGATCAGAGGCACACGGAGCTCATGGAGGAGGGCGAGGACTTCGAGGAGGACCGCGACGAGTACGAGGCTGATGGTATCTTTTGGGTGCCAAGGGATGCCCGCTGGGAGGTGGTTGCTGCCGCTGCGCATACCCCGGAGGTGGGTAAGACCATCGATAATGCTATGCGGCGGATTGAAGCTGAGAACGACTCTCTCAAGGGCATTCTTCCCAAGAACTTCGCCCGCCAGGAGCTGGACAAGCGCATGCTTGGCGACGTGGTGGACCTCTTCACCAATGTGAGAATAGCCGGTGACAAGAACACTCAGGATGTGCTGGGACGCACCTACGAGTATTGCCTTGCGAAGTTCGCTGAGCAGGAAGGCAAGAATGCCGGAGAGTTCTACACGCCCACCTGCATCGTTCGCACGCTCGTGGAGATCGTACAGCCCTACCACGGTAGGGTCTATGACCCGTGCTGCGGCTCCGGTGGCATGTTCGTTCAGTCGGCAAAGTTTGTAGAGCACCACGCGGGTAAGATCAGTGACATCTCAGTGTTTGGGCAGGAGAGTAACCCCACCACGTGGAAGATGGCCAAGATGAACTTGGCCATTCGTGGTATCGAGGCGGACTTGGGTGCACACAGTGCCGACACCTTCTTCGATGACCTGCACAGGGACAAGCGCTTTGACTTCGTGATGGCCAATCCTCCCTTCAACGATAGCGATTGGGGTGGTGACCGGCTGAGAGACGACCCAAGATGGGACTATGGCGTCCCACCTGTGGGCAACGCTAATTTCGCCTGGCTACAACATATGGTGCACCATCTAAATGATCGTGGTCGTATGGGCATGGTGCTGGCTAACGGCTCCCTCTCGAGCCAGCAGAGTGGCGAGGGTGACATCCGTGTGAATCTGGTGAGGGATGACGTGGTCGAAGGCATCATCGCGCTGCCGGACAAGCTCTTCTACAGTACGGGTATCCCCGTGTGTCTTTGGATTATCGACAAGGCGAAGAAGCACAGGATGACGGAGGCTGGCAAGGTACTCTTCGTGGATGCTCGCGAGCTAGGCACAATGGTGAGCCGACGGTTGCGTGAGCTCAAAGATGACGACATAGCTAAGATTTCCGGAGCCTTTGACGCATTCCGCAAGGGTGAGTTGGAGGAGGAAAAGGGCTTCTCTGCGGCGGTGATATTGGATGAAGTGGCTAAACAGGATTACATCCTGACACCCGGACGCTACGTAGGTATAGCCGACGTCGAGGAGGATGAAGAGCCTTTCGACGACAAGATGAAGAGGCTCACTGGAGAGCTCGCCAAATGCTTTGAGGAATCTAACCGCCTGCAGGATGAGATCAGGCGGAACCTGGAGGCGATCGGGTATGGGATGTAAAACTCGGATTGTCCCACTTGGCGGTCTTGTCTCGATGTCATCAGGAGGAACTCCCGACAAACAAATTGATGCCTTCTGGAATGGCGAGATCCCTTGGATAAGTGCAAAGAGCCTCAAAGGTGATTGTATTGTAGACAGTGACCTTCATATCAGCAGAAAGGGACTTAAATGCTCTTCATCAAAAATTGCGCCAAAAGGTTCGCTACTTCTTCTAACTCGAGGTAGTGGTCTATTTAAACACATACCACTTGCTATCGCTGGCAAAGATATTGCATATAACCAAGACATTAAGTGTGTCACTTCAAAGGTAGACGACGTTTCTAATAGCTATCTGTTCTATGCCCCTAAGGCTCTTGAGCCTTTAATTTCAGGCATGTTGGAAACGACTGGGATTGGTGCAGGAAAGCTGTCGACTGACTTACTTGAACGGTTGCCGATACCACTATTTGAAAAGGATATCAGAAAGCGAATAGTATCTTTTTTTGATGCGATCACAAATAAACTTGCTGTCAATGTTCGCACAAATGATTATTTAGCGGCGATTTGTGACGTTGCCTTCTCTGAGCAATTCGGCAACACTGACGACAACGCTGTTCTTTCTGATATCGCAGATATAACCATGGGTCAATCACCATCTGGTAAGTCATATAACGAAGAAGGGAAAGGCACCGTGTTTTATCAAGGGCGTGGCGAGTTCGGCTGGCGTTTTCCGACACAGCGACTATTTACTACGGAGCCTAAGAGAATGGTAGCGGCAGGTGATGTCCTGATGAGCGTACGTGCACCGGTAGGTGACCTGAACGTCGCTTATGAAGACTGCTGTATTGGACGTGGTTTGGCTGCAATCCATAGCCAATATCCGTCATTTTGTCTCTATCTATTGCGTTCGCTTAGCAGAAGGCTTAATGCATACAACAGTGAGGGCACCGTATTCGGTTCCATTAATGGAAAAACGCTAAAGGCCCTTAAGATTGCCCTACCGGACAAAAAATCAATCGAGTCGTTCGAAGCAAAGGCTGATCCGATTGATGTTCAAATTAAAATCAACGAGGTGGAGAGTCGGAATCTGATAATGCTTCGCGACGCTTTGCTTCCAAAGCTAATGACAGGCGAAATCGATCCTCTCGGAGGATGCCTAGCCTGAAGAAAATGCGTAGAAAATATTTGGCGGGGCCGGGGGGATTCGAACCCCCCTGGCGCTATACGCAGAAACGATGAACCGCAAATATCGTGCAATTCCTTAACCTACAAGTCGGACAGCCCCGCTAGCGCCGTAACCCGCCCAAAAAATGTACGGTAAGTAATCATCCATGCTGGACCTCGCTTCAAAAGTAAATGCCACTATCTGGAAAAATAGGGATAAACCTTCGAATAGGCCTTCAGGGCACGATACCGCAAGTAGCATCGCTGCTACCAAATGCTGGGATTATTCTAACGCTCTGCCGGGAATCAAGCAATTACGCCGCTAAATAATCATTTAACAACCCACACGTCTATCAAGCCACCATGTACTCCATCACGTTCAATGAAAGGAATAACGATGGAGGCAGAAATAAACCAAGTGCTTGCACGGATGCAAGCAAGCTTAAGTAGCACGCAACTGCAGCTACTCAAGAGAACTCTTCAAGACGTCCTCAATACGTCCACATTAGACAAGTCTTGCGACAACGCCCATCTATTGGCCCTCTTCCTAACAGCGAAAGAAGTCGAAGGCTGCTCTGCAAAGACACTGTCTTATTATGAGAGCACCATCAGACACATGAGCCTTACCGTAGCCAAGCCATGCATACAAATCTGCAGTGACGACCTAAGGCAGTACCTGAGCAACTACGAATCCCAGCGCCACGCAGGCAAAGTTACAATCGACAACATCAGGCGCATACTCTCCAGTTTCTTCTCCTGGCTCGAAGACGAAGACTATGTGGTCAAGAGCCCTATACGCCGCATACACAAGGTCAAAACTCCAACGAGGACGAAGGATGTCTTGAGCGACGAAGACTTAGAGACGCTGCGAGACGCATGCAGCGGGCATCGCGACCTTGCGATTATCGACATCCTTACCTCGACTGGCATCCGTGTAGGCGAGCTCGTCGGGTTAAACATCGCAGATGTAGACCTGCAGAACCGGGAATGTGTTGTCACCGGCAAGGGCAACAAGCAGCGCTTCGCCTACTTTGACGCCAGGACCAAGCTGCATCTTCAGAAGTACCTGCAGGAACGAACGGACGACAACCCTGCCCTATTTGTCGCGCTCAAGAATAATGGCTCAAGACTTACAATAAGTGGCGTCGAGGAAAGACTGCGCTCACTTGGCAGAAGAGCTGGCGTTGGCAGAGTGCACCCGCACAAGTTTCGCCGGACTCTCGCCACCCACGCCATCGACAAAGGCATGCCGATAGAGCAAGTGCAGAAGCTCCTCGGGCACGCAAGGATCGATACAACCATGCACTACGCGCTGGTCAACCAGGACAACGTAAAGGCATCGCACAGAAAGTATTTGGAATGATTACCACGCTTAAGGCCGTATGCTCAGAACTCCATAGCGGTAAGAGCATCCCAGCAAAAGAGATATCAAAAGAGGGGCGTTATCCGGTTATAGGAGGCAATGGTCTCCGCGGTTATACCGACCGCTACAACTTCGACGGCGAATGCGCAGTCATCGGGCGGCAAGGCGCCGCATGCGGCAACGTTCGTTACCACAGCGGCAAGGCGTACATGACTGAACATGCCGTCATTGCGCGTGCAAACGGAGATAATGACTCTCGCTATCTTGCCTACCTTCTGTCAACTGCCAATCTAGGTAGACTTTCCGCACAATCGGCTCAACCGGGAATATCAGTTAAGACCCTTGGCAAGCAGACGTTTGACTTACCCTCGCATCGAACCCAACAGCAGGTAGCCGCTCTTCTGGGCAGCTTCGACAATAAGATTGAGGCTAACCAGCAGACAAATGATTATTTAGCGGCGTAATCCCTTTTCCTTAACCCGCTTAGGTGCTTATCAAGCTCATATAACTGGTCTATATACGTACGCGCGACATGAAGAACATCGAAAAGGTCAACGATAAGGAACTCAAAGAACTGAGCATTGGAGCTCTTCGAGTAAACATATAAATAGATATCGTCATCGCGCTTATACTCGTACGGTCTGATTCCATCAACTCCGAATCTTCGAGCATTCTCGTTTCTTGCCCCAAACAAAGTAGGCGGATACATACGTAAATCGATGCAAATGATATCGCCATCAAGCCCCAAGTCTTTATGTTTGCTTGTGCCCAAGGGGTGCGCAACAACCAGAGACCGCACAGCCTTTAAATAACCGCGAAACCCTTTAAGCTCTTCTTGATACGAAGAGTCGAATGAGCTTGCCAGTTTTTCTGTCAGGCATTCCTTGTACCGATAAACCGAGTCTGCAATCCAATCAACCATAACTATCAAAGAAACGGTATCAGTACGCTTCTCAATTCTTCCTGAGGGCCTGAACAGATGATTGATATCTTGAACGCTATAGCTAATCTTTTGTAGATAGTCGTGCGCTAATTCCCACTGCAGAGAATCCTTATAAATCCAACGTTTGTTTACGCCTCGGCCAATTCTATTTAAGTCATCTAATGGTTCTAGCGACATACTGCTCTTCTTTTCTCCAGTGCTTTTTTCTTCCCGATATCTTAGAGCTTTGGACATCAGTGCAGCTGCTTAGGCACTTCAACCTGTGAAACGTCAATCTTGCCCGACATCAGCTTCGGGAGGAGCTCATCTCTAAGACGTTCTAGCTTGGCCGATTCCTGCTCATTAAGCTGCCACTTTGCAATGATCGGATCTGCAAATTCGCAGAAGTCATTGATATCCTCGATGCTTGGATTTGGCATGGGATAGTCCAAGGTTGCCTTTGGCTGTGTACGTTGTCGGCTTCCCGTTGAACCGGTAACGTGCGCAAGCAGGTAGTCGGTAAAAGCCGTGCTATCGATAGCAGCGTAGTAGAAGCTCTTATGTTCTGGTTTCTTTGGTTTATAGACGATAAATTCGGTTGAGCATACTGGTCGTTCCGAAACACAGCAGGGAAGCCAAAGCCGTTTGATAGATGGGTTGAGCTTCGAAATCAAGATGCATTTGTTGTCAATCACGTACTTGTTGCTCTTTATGTCATCAGCAGGCTCGAAGACCGGGCTATGGCTTTCATCAAAGGCGGGGATACTGTAGTGCTCCCAAATTTCACCACTACAATCCGAGGGCTTAAACGGCTTTGTCGATATTGTTAGAACATCACCCAGACTAACTGTAGGTGTTTCCTCACTAAAGTGGTGGTCAAATTCGGCTCTTCGGGGGTTCGTGTGGGTTGACGCCCCGGTGAAAACGCCAACCTAGCGG
>ERZ772955.2345-NODE-2345-length-10351-cov-4.943376_pt1 | contig 10351 bp, 7 predicted proteins | sample MGYA00511133_ERZ772955 | MGnify/ENA primary metagenome ERZ772955 (study PRJEB29015, sample SAMEA2737914) | human oral metagenome | biome: human oral; feature: human-associated habitat; material: dental | place: China | collected 2149 ... | reverse complement strand
CCCGCCTCTGCAGCAAGCGCCTGGAACCGCGGCGAGGTCACGAACACTCCGGCAACGATGGCGAGCTCGCACTCTCCACGCCGAATGCTTTCCGAGGCCATGTGGAGCGCCGCCAAGGACGAGGTGCATGCGTCGTCCACCGTCACGCAGGGGCCCCTCGTGTCGAACCAGTGGGCGAGCCGACCGGACAAGACGGACATCTCGTTGCCGAGCAACGCCTGGGAAGAAGGCCCGTCCACCCCAACGACCTGATCCTCGTAGCCGCCGACCTTCGCTCCGACGAAGACCCCCACACGGTCACCTGCCAAGGAGGCCGGGTCATGCCCGTAGTCCTCGATTGCGTGATAGGCCTCTTCGAGCAGCAGACGCTGCTGGGGATCCATCCTGCGCGCCTCACGAGCGCTGATGCCGAAGAACGGCGCGTCGAACCGGTCTAGGGTGGGGATGAGCCCGGACGGAGCCTGGTCGCAACGCCAGGTGATCGAGCCCTCATTCCTGGCGTCGGCCCCCCACAAGGCCGCCTCGAGCGCGTCGACGTTGTCGAGATCCGCGAATCTCATGGACTGACCGACGATCGCCACGGGCACCGTGGCTTCCTCTGCTGGCGTCGAATCCGATGTGAAGTCGACGAGCCGGTCGTCGGGCGCGGGCGTGGAGAGCAGCGACTCGATGTGCCCCGCGAGTTGCCCGGGAGTGACGAAGTCAGAGATTGCCTCGGCGCCGAGGCTGATCCCCAACTCGTCGTTGAGCGCATCGACCAAGTCGGCGGAGTCCACCGAATTTAGCCCCAAGTCCGCCCATGTTCGGGCAGGGTCCCAAGGGCCGACATCCTGCCTCAAATGCACCTTGGCCAGTCGTTCGACGACGTCAGACAGGGAATCACGGACGGGGGACATCGTCATGCGGTCAGCCGAAAGCAGCTCCTCGGCGGCCGTGGACAGCCCAGCCAAGGTCGGATGGTCGTAGATCGCCTCGGCACCGAGGGTGAGGCCGTACTCGGCGTTGATCTCGTCGACGAGATCGACACCGAGGACCGACGTCAACCCCTGCTCCGCCATGGGTATCGACGGGTCGATCTCCGCCTCGTCGCCGTTGGTGATGTCAGCAAAGAGGGAAAGCAATCGAACAAGGACGGGGGTGGGAGTCACTTGTCAATCTCCTGTCAGATTGTCGGTCGTCTGGCGGCGCTCACATGAAGTTGTCGGATCTGGGCATGTCGGGGACTTCGCACAACGTCACGCCAGCGTCGTGAAAGGTGGCCCATGGTCGAACTGCTCAGGTAGCCGTCCTGAACGAGTCGCGACGGGATGCTGATGCCCTCGGAGCGCGAGAAGATCTCGTCACCCAGCACCGCACTGTGCGCCGCGACGATGTCGTAGTCAACGTCGACGAACCCGGTCTCGCGCAGGAGCAGCGGAAGGTCTCGGCCGATCAGTGGGTTGCCGCCCTCGTCCTCGCGCGCCCTGCAATAGGCCGAGTACACCTCGCGCAACTCCGGCACTGGCGGGGTCGCCATGAGATGCATCTCGAAGTCGTTGTCCACTACGACCGCACGTCCGCCAGGCTTAGTGATCCGAAGGATCTCGTGCAGCGCCCTCTCGGGATCGGGCAGGTGCTCGAGGACGAGTCGCACGAGCACGAAGTCGAATGCCCCTTCTTCGTAGCCAGTGTCCAGAATGCTCGCCTCTCGAACGGTCACGTCCAACGACTCCTCGGCGAACATTTCGCGAGCGCGCACCACCAGGTCGGGATCGAGTTCAAGCCCGTGCAGTTCGAGACCGGGAAACTCGTGGGCCATGTGGCGCAGAACGAAGCCGGGACCACACCCCAACTCGACGACCCGACGGGCGGCGCCGAGCCCGTAGGACTCGTAGAGCCTTCTCTCCTTCTCCCAGAAGAGGTCGACCTGGGCCGAGAGCCGCGCCGTCTCGGCGTCAATGCCGGCGCCGATTGAGCAGACATCATACGAACTGGCACGGGTGCGGGACGCGACGACAGGAGCTCCTTGCTGCGGCATCAGCGCTCCTCCAACGATTCGAGGAAGTCGATCAGTCGGTCCGCGACCGCGACCCAGTTCGAATCGAGCATGGCCGCGTGGCCAACGCCGGGCACGATGGTGGCGTCCACGCCATAGGCATCGGCAGTCGCGTGATTCACCTGCGGGGCGAAGAACAGGTCCTCTTCTCCCCCGATGACCGCCACCGGCACGCCCACCGACTTGGGGTCCCGCAGAACCGTCCGTGACAGTTGCTTTCCGGCACGCTGTGATTCTCCCTGCATCCGGCTGCCGTACGAGACGAGCGTGTCCTTGTCGAGATCGCCGGCGAAGAACATCCCGTAGGGGAAGGCCGCCCGATCAGCAGCGTCCTCGGGGCCGAGCTTGCCGCTGTGCAGCTTCCACAACTTGACCATGGCCCCCATGCCGAGCTTCATCCACGCCAGCGCCTCCTTCCCCCCGACGCCGGACGGGGGCATCGAGGACAACAGCACGACGCCGGACACAAGATCCTCGTCAGCGCCGAGGACCTTCTGAACGATGCCACCACCCATCGAGTGACCGACAACGACCGGTCTCGTCGGCATGGCCTTCAACGTCTCGACGACGTCCTCGACGTACTGCTCGAGCCTCAGCGATCTGAGCGGCTGCGTCGTGCGGCTTGCGCCATGTCCCCGCAGACTGACCGCCCACGAGCCGTAGCCCCGGTCCGCCAGATACGGCTGGAACTTCTCTCAGCACCATGCCGCGAAGTATCCGCCGTGGACGAAAAGGACGGTGGTGCCACGCCCCTCCCCCGTCGGTTTCACCCGAATCGTCTCCAAGTCCAGCATCACGTTTCTCTATCGGTCTGCATCATCGGTTTCGAGTAAGTCATCCAGTCCGTCTGCGTCATCCAGGCGCGTGACCGATCGGATGCCATGCGTCAACGTGGTCAGTCAGCTTGCGAAATCTGCGAAGCCCCGTGCCCTCGAATCCAACAATCGGCCCATTTCGGTCATCAGCCTGATCCCGATGTCATCGACGCGACGGTTCCGCCAGTTCTCGAACTCGGTGCCCTTGACCCACTGGTTGAACGCCCCCAGCGCTGGTCCGCAGTGGACTTGGAAGTCGACCACTTGGGTCTTGTCTCCGGCTAGGGCGAGCTGCGTCGAATGGGCGAGGTACCACTTGAAGACCGCCAGCATCTTCTGCCGATCGGTGGGCGCTTCCCCGCAGTTGGTGCTGACCCGCGACTTCACCTCGTCCCAGATGCTGTCGAAGGAGCGACGGAAGTACCGCTGCTCGAGCTGGTGGCGCGTGTCCACATCGATCGCCTCCCAGGAGTCGAACTGGCGGTACAGGGAGTAGAGCTTGTTCGCGCGAGCCGGGGAAGAACACTCCTCGTCGCAACACCTGCACACGGCTTCCCAGCTCGAACATGTCCCCCGCCGGCGCGTAGTCGGTGTCCTGGACGTTGATGTCCTGAAGAAGGTCCTTCACCACGTCGCTGGCCCCGGACTCGACGGTGCACTGGTTGATCGAACCGGTGACGATGTACTCAGCGCCGAGCAGGTAGGCGGCGGCCGCAGACTCAGGAGTTCCGGTACCACCGGCGCCCCCGACTCGCACCCGAGGCAACTGCGGCGACTCCTCCTGCATGCGGTCCCGCAGACGGGCAATGGTGGGGATCAGGGTGAGGGCGACCGCAGCGTCCGTGTGCCCACCCGAATCAGCCTCGGCCGTGACATCGTCTGCCATGCGCACGTCACGCGCGAGGCTCGCCTCCTCGGCCGTGATGACCGCCGCATCCTTGAGCTGCGAGACGATCGATTCCGGCGGCGGGCTCATGAACGCGGCAGCGACCTCGGGGCGGGAGAGTTTGGCCATGACCCGGTGCGGTGTGATGACCCGCCCGTCCGCACCCCTGTGCGCGCCGTTGAGTCGGAACCGGACCAGGGCCGGACTCACATCAATGAAGGCGGATGCCTCGATCACGTTCACGCCTCGCGAGAGCAGCAGATCGACCAACTCGTCCTCGCGTCGAGGATCACCGTGACTGTGCAGAAGGTTGAACCCAAACGGCGTCCCCGCCGGAAGCCGCCGCTGGAGATAGTCGATCGAAACGCCGACCTCGGACAGTGGCATTCCCCCAGTGCCGACGAACCCGAGCATGCCGGCCAGCGCGATACGCTCAACGAGTTCCTTGGACGCAATCCCGCGATACATCGAGCCGGTGACATAGGGATGCTTGAGCCCGTATGCCGAGCAGAGCGTCTCATTTCCGGGCGCTGGCACGGGGGCGGACTCAACGCGCGGCTCTGGTTGTCCCGAAATGACCGATCGACGTACCTCCTCGGCGCGGGTCGTCTTCTCGTTCTGAGCCTTCGCGTCGCTGCGCACGATCGCGCGTGTCAGGCCGGTCAGCACGTTGCCGGGACCGACTTGCTCAAGGGTCGCTCCGGCGCGCAACAGGTAGCGCACCGTATCAACCCACTGCACGGGAGAGGTGATCTGCTCGGCAAGAAGGCGCGCCGTGTCCGCGTCATAGGGGCGAGCGGTGACGTTTGAGATGACTGGGCAACAAGGCCTCCCAAAGGAAATACCCTTCAGCTGTTGCTCGAACTGCTCCCGCGCATCGCGCATGTAGCGGGAGTGGAACGCACCGCTGACGTTGAGCGGCACGAAGCGTGCCCCCGCCGCCGTGAAGAGCTGCTCGCAACCCAGCACATCTTCACGCATTCCGGAGATGACGACTTGCTCGGGCGAGTTGAGGTTGGCGATGTCGACGGCCTCCTGGCCGCCCTTGGCGAGGACTGCAGCCACAGCGTCTTCGCCAAGTCCCAGAACCACGGCCATTCCTCCACCCCGGGTCCGAGCCATCAACTGACCTCGGATCTTCACGAGGGACAGCCCCGTGGCGAAGTCGACAATCCCTGCCGCATGGAGCGCGTTGTACTCACCCAAGCTGTGTCCCGCGACGAAGTCGGGAAGAGGCGCACCGTTCGCTGTCTTGCTGAGATAGCTCAACGCATTGACGACGTAGAGGGCTGGCTGCGTGAACTCCGTGTTGTCCAGGCGATCCTTCGGACCGGCGAGGCACAACTCCTTCACCGACCAGCCGAGGATCCGATCGGCCTGGGCGAGCTCTTCCGAGTGCTGATCAAAGAGCTCATGGCCCATACCGATGGACTGTGAACCCTGACCTGGGAAGACGTAGGCGAGCAACTCGTTGCCATCGGGTCTCCCGGACGGTTGTGGTGACATGAGACGGAGCTCCTCCGTAGTGGTGTCGACGGATTGGGGGGTGGTAGAGGCGCATCGGCCCCTCCCCGTGGGGTCTTGGTCGGACAACGTGGACAACTTCTCGACCATGTGGCTGCTGTTCATGAATGGCGTCACCAGGGCGTGACTGGACTCGGCGGGAATGGAGTGCTGGCGCAGGATCGCGGACATCGAGGTTCCCGGTCCGATCTCGACACAGCGATAACGCCCCGACTGGGCCATTGCCCGTAGGGCGGTCGCTGCCCTGATCGGTTCTCGGAAGACGCGCCACCAGTGGCCGGGCTCGAGCGAGTCCACTCGTCCACCAGCAGCACACGAATAGAAGGGCACTCGCAGTGATGCTCCCGCACCCGCTTCCGTGCGGGCTGGAGGCTTCAGGGAGTCAAGCCGCCTTGAGTGGAACGGATACCTCACCGGCAGCGCGACGTAGTTGACGGCGGCGGCATCCAGTTCGGCCTGCAACGACTCGAGGTTGTCCAGCCCTCCCGTCACGACGAAGTGCTCCGGCCCGTTCACCGACACGAGGTCGCACTCGTGTCGGGCGGCGATGCCATCGTGCCATACCTCCGGACGGGCAAACACGGCCACCATTCCGCCCGGAGAACACTGCTCGACAATTCGATCGGATTGTTCACAGATCATTCTGACCGCCATCTCGGCCCCGAACCCGCCAGCGAACGTGGCCGCTGCCACCTCTCCCAGGCTGGCCCCCACCAAGCAGGTCGGCTGCACCCCGCGTCGGATCAGGAGCTGCGATACGGAGTACTGGAGCGAGAAGATCGCCGGATGGCTCACGCGAAGGTCCGTCACGGCGTTGGCCCACTCATCACCATACAGCGCGTCCAAGAACCCGTCGCCGCGGTGATCCCGCACCACGGTGTCGATCTGCTGCATGTCCCTTCTGAACTCGGGAAACCGCAGCCAGAGGTCGTGCCCCATGCCGGGGAACTGGGAACCCTGCCCGGGAAAGATGAATGCCCAGTCACGCATGGGCCACCCCCGCGACGAGTGCCTTCGTTGAGCCGAATCCTTCGAGCTCCGTGTCGCGCGGATGCCCCAGAGCCACCGCGTAGTTTCCGATTCGAACCGCCCTGGCCCCGTACTGGATGAGATTCCGGAACCGGATGCGGTACCCATCATGATCTGCGACCACGGACGACACCTCGAGCAGCGAGGACGGCACGGTCAGTCCCGTGAGCATCGCCTTACCCACCGCCTCCTTGGCGCACCACAGATAGGTACTCATCTCGAGCGTCGGCACCCGGTGTGCGAGACACAAACTGACCTCGCTGTCAACCACTTGGGATCGCAGGGCGGCCTCCCGCTTCCGATCGATCAGCTCGATGTCGATTCCCATGGGATGCCCGACGTCGAAGGCGACCGCCACGGCGCATCCGCCGCTGTGAGCGATGCTGACCCCGCCCCTCGCCGACTCAGGGCAGCGGACGATCGGCTGTCCGAACACACCAGGCTCGACGAGGATCGAGGAAGGACGAAGCCACGTCGCGAGCTGCGCGCAGATCGCCAATTTCGCTGCATGGTGCCCAGCCACGAAGTCCGACCGCCTCTTGTCGGACCTCGCGCGCCCCAGCTGCTCCCACTCGTGGGGGTGCAACGACTCCACGAAAGACGACCAGTCGCCGACGGGAACGCAGCTGATGACCGCTTCCGACTGACGGTCCGAGCGCGACAAACGCAACCGCCTCGTGCTCTCGAACACAGTCGTGCCTCACCTCCGGTCCGTGTACAGGTCCCAAGAAAGTCGCGCAGATAACGCGCAGCGGTTGACCGCAGCGCTGTCGGTGCGCTCCACTGCCCCGCCGGCGGATGATGCCCGGGGCTCTTTCGCCAGTTAGGCCGAGATGTCCTTGCGCCGATACACGAATACTGCGGCGGCAAAACATCCGACGATCACGAACAATGACACCAGTAGATGGGCAAGATCCATCGCGGCGCTCCCCTTGGTCGCTTCGCCGACTCGGACGTAGGAGAAGAACGAGAACCACGACAACCACTGGGCCGAATCGCTGGAGTTCGCAAGCAACTGAAGGAAATAAGCGCCGAGAGAAATTCCGATAGCGAGCGGGTAAATGACCCGGGAACGCACTACGAAGACCGACAGAAGGAATCCGATCGCAGCAAACATCAAGTGCACGAGAAACGACCCGAGAGCCAACTGGGCAAGCGCCTGCAGGGAATACCCGTCCTGCTGGAAAGCAGCACACATCGCCCAGGACGCGAGAAACAGAACGACGTTGAGGGCGACAGCATAGAAAATGACCACTGCGATCTTCATCACCACGATCGCGGTACGACTCAGCGGCTGCACCAACAGGTACTCGATCGTGCTGTCGTCTTCTTCCTTGGACAAGATCGTTGCGCCCAGCATGATCAAGTAAACCGCGCCCAAGAGTACTAGGACCGAGAAGACACGAGCCCCATAGTACCCGGTGATGGTGGTCATGTCGACGTCGGCAAGGCCGAACATTGCCACTTCCGCCGGCGAAAACTCTTGCAGAGCCTCCTTGGCAAAACCGTACTTTTCGTAGAACTCAGGGTATCCCGCCATGCGGAAGATACTCATGAGTGGCAAGATTAACACCCAGACGATGAACAAGGTGCGGTGACGACGAACATCCGTGCGAAAAAGGACCCCATTCACGTCAGGCCCCCCTCTCTTGAGTCTTGTCATCGCCCGAATAGAAGTTCAAGAAGACTTCCTCGAGAGGCGGGTCTTCGATTGTCAGTTCCTCGACCTCATGCCCGGCGAGCCAGCCGAGCAGCCGATTGACATCGCCCTGGATCATGAACTTGCACCCAAGTTCCGTCTTCTCCATGGAATTGGCCCCCGCGAACTCCGGCGTCACGTCAGGGTCGCGGAACCGGACTCGAACCGACTTGTACTGGGCCGCACCGGGCTCGGACAACTCCTCGACCGCGACAAGCTTGCCCTCCCTGATGATCGCGACCCTGTTGCAGAGTCGCTGCACCTCGCTGAGGACGTGGGACGAGAAGAAGACGGTCTTGCCAGCGTCCTGTTCGTTGCGAAGAATCTCGTAGAAGGTGTTCTGCACCAAAGGATCCAGGCCACTGGTGGGTTCGTCGAAGATGAGCAAGTCGGGATCGTGAAGAATGGTCTGGATGATCCCGACCTTCTTCTTGTTTCCCGTCGACAGCGAACGGAACTTCTTCGACAGGTTGAGATCCAGCCGTGAACTGAGTTCCTTGATCTTGTCAGACCCATCGACATCGTGAAACTTCGCGGACAAATCAAGCAACTCACCCGCCGTCATGTCATCGTAGAGGCTGACGTCTGCGGGGAGATAGCCGATTCTCTTGTGGATCTCGCGGGACTCCTCGACCACGTCGTAGCCCAAGACCTTCGCGCTCCCACTCGTGGGCTTCAGGAAGCCGAGAAGTGTTCGGATCGTCGTGCTCTTTCCCGCGCCATTTGGGCCGATGAAGCCAAAGACCTCGCCCTTCTCGACGGCGAGATTGACGTCCTCGATACCACGGGATTTTCCGTAACTCTTGGTTAGTGAATGCGTCTCAATGACCGGCGACATGAGTCACCCCCCACACCGAATGGGGGACGTGGCCGTGCGACGGATTGTGGCGGTCTGACACATAGTCATGGTCATGCGTATACCTTGACCCATCCGACGGGACACCACGCCGCGAGTGTGCAAGACGAGCGGACGATGGCAAGACCGACGGATGTGCTCTCAACTTGTAGGGATAGACGAGGGCATCAATCCAATAATTGTTGCCCGGTTCAGGAGCGCATCTCGACAGTAACAGCGCCTCCACTGGGGTGTCAATGGCTGGTCCCGCCAAGCTTCGACGGACTAGTGGACCCGGCCGGACTCGAACCGACGACCTCCGCGGTGTAAACGCGCTGCTCTACCAGCTGAGCTACAGGTCCGCAGCCCGTGAGGGGCCGTGGAAGAACGGTACCAGGCGCGGCCGCCGCCCCTGACCGGTCAGCGCCGGCGGCTGGAGATGCGGATGCCGCTCCAGTGCTCCCCCATCGAGGCCGCTGACGTCGCGTGCATGCCAGCGGTCCCGGCCGCCTCCTCGATCTCGGAGGCGGGAACCGCACCCGTGGTGCGCGCCTTGGGCGTCAGCAGCCACAACAGGCCATCGCCGTCGAGATTGGCCTGCGCATCCACGAGCAGGTCAGTCAGGTCATCCACGTCGCCGTCGTCGTGGCGCCACCAGATGAGCGCGGAGTCGGCTACATCCTCGTAGTCCTCGCCCACGAGCCCGGTTCCGGTCTCGGCCTCCGCAGCCCGCCGGAGGGCTTCGTCAACATCGTCGTCGTACCCGAACTCCTGGATGATGAGGCCCGAGGCGAAGCCGAAGGCCCCACCCGCTGTGCTCGTCACTATTGTCTGCTCCCTTCCCGGGCGTTGCGCCCCTTCGTCGGCCCCGCCGTCGAGGCCGCGAGGCCTAGCCCATCGCACGAGGGCGGGACTGCGCAAGCGAACACGCACACGAGAACCCGACGAATGCCCGCACATGGGGCGGCTCCACGCCTTCCACCAGAAATAACATGACCCACATCACACGTGACTTGGGACTTTCTTCCCTCCGAGGAACGGCTACGGAGGCTCAGAGGCCCTAGGTTTAGGATCGTACAGACTCAGGCGGACCCGGCATGAGCCCACCGGCTCGATCGACCACCAGCCGTCCAAGAGCCGTCCGGAGCCACCGCCGTCGGCCCACCACCGACCGCACAGACGCGAGGAAAGAGGATTCCGTGAGCCCCACCAGTGACGCCACGCCGCTGATCGACGGCCTCCTGACCAAGGTCACCGATAACGACCCCGAGGAGACCAGGGAGTGGCTCGAGTCTCTCGAGGCCCTCATCCAGGACAAGGGCGGCCCGCGTGCCCGCTACATCCTGCTGTCGATGCTGGCCGAGGCCCGTAAGAAGAACGTCAGCCTTCCGGCTCAGACCACCACCCCCTACGTCAACACCATCGCGGTCGAGGACGAGCCCTACTTCCCCGGCGACGAGGACGCCGAGCGCACCTACCGCCGCTGGCTGCGCTGGAACGCCGCCGTCATGGTCACCCGCGCCCAGCG
>ERZ772955.2344-NODE-2344-length-10352-cov-26.644557_pt1 | contig 10352 bp, 9 predicted proteins | sample MGYA00511133_ERZ772955 | MGnify/ENA primary metagenome ERZ772955 (study PRJEB29015, sample SAMEA2737914) | human oral metagenome | biome: human oral; feature: human-associated habitat; material: dental | place: China | collected 2149 ... | reverse complement strand
TGCATGTGTTAAGCCTGTAGCCAGCGTTCATCCTGAGCCAGGATCAAACTCTCCACTGTAAAATATGTATTGATGAGAATTTTATATTAGCAGTAAATACAACTAGACAAAACTCTCATCGAGTGATCTCTGTTCCAGAACGCTTATCCTAAAGTATCAAGTAAAAAGCACCTTTCTTCTGTTCCCTATAATTGAGGCGGGCCTCAAAAACAGGGACGATGAATTGATCGGTTCGTTTCTTTTACCCATCCATCTGATATAGAATCAGACAGACGCTTCTTGTACTACTTCTCTGTTTATGTAAATCTTTTCAAAGAACTCTTTCTTCATCCGCTTTAAGCAACTCGCCGGACGGCTCGTTTTGTAAAGCGAGTGCAAAGGTATGGAGAAAATTCATTCCCGCCAAATGTTTTGAAGAAAAACTTTCACGAAAGTGCGTTTTTTCGTATTTTATTACAAATATCAGTCTTAAAAACCTATCTACACCTTAATATAATAGGCCTGTACAGTTCTTTCATCAAGCCACAAAGCAGAACTTACTTCAAAGGCTTACCCCAAAAATGTAAAACAAACAGAAAGGGCAGGCTACCGATTATCGTGTTCACGGATCTCCACCCGGCGAATCTTGCCGGAGATAGTCTTCGGAAGGGCATCGACAAACTCGATGATACGAGGGTACTTGTAAGGTGCCGTTTCATGCTTGACATGATTCTGCAGTTCTTTTACGAGAGCATCACCTGCCTTGCCTCTCCATTCGTCAGCGAGAACAATGGTTGCCTTGACGACCATACCGCGCACCACATCGGGCACGCCGGTCACAGCACACTCAACAACAGCCGGATGCGTCATCAATGCACTTTCCACCTCAAACGGCCCAATGCGATAACCTGAACTTTTAATGACATCATCGGCACGGCCCACAAACCAATAATATCCGTCCTCGTCTCGCCAGGCAATGTCGCCGGTATAATAAAGACCATCGTGCCATGCCCTCTCTGTCAGTTCCGGATCACGGTAATATCCTTTAAAAAGCCCGATTGGCTTTCCGGCATTGGTATCGATGCAGATTTCGCCCTTCTCGCCATCCTCACAGGCAGACCCGTCCGGCTTCAGCAGTCTGATGTCATACTGCGGGTTCGGCTTCCCCATGCTTCCCGGCTTCGGTTTGATCCAGGGGAATGTACCAAGGGTCATGGTCGTTTCGGTCTGTCCGAAACCCTCCATCATCCGGATTCCCGTAAGGTTGAAGAACTTCTGGTAAACGGCAGGCTCAAGTGCCTCGCCGGCCGTGGTACAGTATTTCAGCGCAGAGAGGTCGTACTTTGCGAAATCCTCCTGTATCATGAAACGGTAGATGGTGGGGGGAGCACAGAAAGACGTGACACGGTATTTCTCCATCACTCTCATGATTTTTCCTGCCGTGAACTTCTCGTGATCATATACGAAGACCGTCGCACCGGCAAACCACTGTCCGTACAGCTTTCCCCAGACAGCCTTTCCCCATCCCGTATCTGCCACGGTAAGATGGATGCCGTTCTCGTCCAGATTGTGCCAGAAGACACCTGTGACGAGATGCCCCAGTGCATAGAGATAATCATGCGCCACCATCTTCGGTTCGCCACTGGTACCGCTGGTGAAATACATCAGCATCGTATCCCCGTTCGTATTCACTTCTTCAGGACGGACGAATGCCGGCGCCTCCTGCCATTCCTTATGCCAGTCGTGAAATCCCTCGGGCACAGGATTATCCCTCTGCGCCATGGAATTGACGGCTACGAGCACTTCAACCGTCGGGCTCTCCGGAACAGACTGCCTGACCTGCGTTGTGACATATTCATCGTTCACACATATAATTGCCTTCACGGAAGCACGCCGGTTGCGGTAGACAATGTCCTTCGTCGTAAGCATATGGGTAGCGGGGATGGCCACCGCACCGATTTTGCACAACGCCATCATGGCAAGCCACCACTGGTAATGCCGTTTGAGAATGAGCATCACCTTGTCGCCACGGCTGATGCCAAGACTGAGGAAGTAAGCTGCTGTACGGTCGGTCTGCTCCTTGAAACCGGCAAAGGTGGTCTTTACCTCCTCACCACGCTCACTGGTCCAGAGAAGCGCAAGTTTGTCCGGTGCTTCCTTTGCCCATTCATCCATGACGTCATAAGCGAAGTTGAAAGTATCAGGGACTCTGAAATGCAGATGCTCTCGGAAATCTTCCTCTGAAGAGAATTGAGTCTGGGTTAAATATCTTTCTATCATCTTGTTATTCTGAATATTCGTTTTTAAAAATAGAAGCAGGCGGCTCGCTGGCAGATCCGATATTCCCATCTGCCCGGCCGATACCAGAGACACCTGCGCTTACAATCTTACACACAATGCCGGATTCAGAAGCAGAATCCGGGAAATCTAAAAGATAATTGCCAGGAACTTCAGTGTCCTGTTGTCCAACGCCCGCATACAATGTGGCTGACTGGCATCGAAATAAATTGTATCACCCGGTTCAAGAACAAAATGTTTTCCACCCAAGGTAAGAGCCATACGTCCCTGCCACACCATATCAAATTCCTGCCCGGAATGCGTGTCCATGTCTACAGGCTCGTCATCCGACTTCGGTTCTACCGTCACCAGGAAGGGATCAGCCTTCCTGCCGCGGAAACCACTTGCCAGACTCTGATACTTATAGGCTTCCCTGCGCTCGACACTCATTCCCTTTCCGTTACGAGTAAGGAAATAAGCCCCCATCCGAGGTTCCTCGCCGAACATCAGCACATCAAGCGAAACACCGTATTTCCGTGAGAGCTTATACAGCCTGCTGACCGCCAGGTCGCTTTCACCGCCCTCCATTTTCAGGTATTTTTCTTCCGTTACGCCACACGTTTCCGCCATCTCCTGCACGGAGACATCCAACGACTCGCGTAAACCTTTCAATCTTTCCCCTATTTGCTTCAGTGCTTCATCCATAAATCAACACAATGCTTTTTATCGCCACAAAAGTAACAAATAAAATGATAATAGCAATAAAAAGTGTTGTATTTTCACTATTAAACCGACAAAATAAACAGAAAAATACACACACAATAATCATGTGTGCATAAAAAACTGCCCATTCCAACTCAATCCTGTCGTTTTTCCTTCCTCAAAAGAGGGAACACGCCCCCACAGTCAACAACAGGATACAATGGGAAAAGGGCAAAACCGGGGACCACTGAATTGACGAGATGGAGGACTATACCTCCTTCACCTGCCATCTGACACCGGCATCAGCAGCCACAAGGCAATATAGAGAATCAGTCCGGGGAAACCTGCGGTAAAAAGCGTGAGCAGCAGCCAGACAATGCGGGTAGCATCCCTGTCGAAACCAAAATAATCGGCAACTCCGGCACAGACACCTGCTATCCAGACATTGTCAGTGACACGTACTAAGCGTTTGTTATACATACTTCAAAACCTGTTGGTGAATATTACACATTCTGCAAACGACATCCGGTGCTATCCTATCTCGGGAATCACGTACGACAGGGCCTCCAGTACCTGCCCGCGTGTCGCCCCCTCACGGATTGCCACAAAGATGGTATCGTCACCGGCAATCGACCCTAATATATAAGGCGAGTCACAGCAGTCAATGTCATAGGCTATCGCACTGGCATAGCCCGGCCGTGTCTTGACGATTGCCAGCTGTCCCGATATGTTCACGGAGACGTAACCACTGCGCTGCAGCATCTCAGTAGCCTTCCGGGGCGTGGTGACACGCCGGTACATCGTTTCATTCGGCAGGACATAGACATACTTTCCATTCATCGAGGCAGCTTTCGCCACCTTCAACTGCTTGAGGTCACGGCTCAGCGTTGCCTGCGTCAGTCTGAACCCTTCCTGCTCAAGCGCACGCAACAATTCTTCCTGGGAACCGAGTTCCATACTTGATATGAGCATTTTCAATGCCTCAAGTCTACTATTCTTTACCTTCATTCCGTATACTTATTCCTGTCTGGACGCAAAATTATACAATAAAATTCAAAACTGCAAACAAAAAAACATTCAAAATACATCAGAACATATATTTTCCGGCTTCAAGACAGCCATTCCGAAACATTTTCCCTGCACAGCACTACCAGGAATGCGTATAAATCTGCCCTCTCTTACGGAAAGGCAACCATCCCGGCTGTCTCCCTCTATATAAAGACAGACATTGCTGTCCGGTAAACATTTTCCACATAAGTCAGTCATCAGCCTCTTACTGTATGTAAGATAGTAACAGGAATGAACCGATTTTGCCACCTCCTGCCGATGTGCTGAGGGTCATCACATATTGTGTTGTCAGTGGACACCAGGCGTGCTGAGGGCTCGCACGCTTACAATATGCTGCCGGGATGGGAGCAAGCTGCAGTGAAAGAAGAGTTGTACTGCCGGAAACTAACGTAACTTTCTTGATGAAAGGGGGCTTTTCCAAAGAACAATGGGGGGACACTCCCATTCTTCCATTTTCATACAGACCTATGGAGATTTATTGCAGGAAAGTTGCTTTTCATGGGGAAAAAAGCTAAATTTGCAGCCTATACTACTAATGATAAAGTACGATTTACCATGCGAAAGAAACTGTTGATCCTTGCTGCCTGCCTTTCAGCGACAGCCCTGACGGCACAGAACACGAACCGCACAGACTCCGTCAGGACACAGAAAATGGACGAAATAGTCGTGACCCGCCGCCGGCAACTGGTCAGGAACGATATCGACAAGCTGACCTACGATGTCCAGCATGACGAGACAGCGAAGACAAAATCCACTCTGGAGATACTCAAACAGATTCCGTTCGTGTCTGTTGACGGACAGGAGAACATCAAGGTACAGGGCTCTTCCAGCTTCAAGGTGTACAAGAACGGACATCCCGACCCTGGTTTCTCGGGGCAGAACCTCAAGGAGATTCTAAAGACAATCCCTGCCTGCACCATCAGGAAAATCGAGGTCATCACCGATCCCGGTGCCAGATATGATGCCGAAGGGACGACAGCTATCCTCAACATCATCATGACAAACGACACAAGACTGCAAGGGGTGTCGGGCAACGTGAACCTTTCTGCCAATACATGGGGGTCAATGGGTGCGGGGGCTTACCTGACCACGAAAACAGGGAAGCTCACGACTACCGTCAGCTACAATGAATACTATCAGAGCGCAAAGCAGAGCGAGGGCGGCTCGGAGGCGGCCTATCACTACATAGAGAGCGGCGAACGGTCGTTTGCCAGCCAGAACAGCTCGACAAAATACAATATACACATCGGCGACATCAGTGCCAGTTACGAAATTGACTCGCTCAACCTCCTGAGCGCGTCTGCATCCGGATTCGGATATGCGATGGACAACAATGCCCATGGGACACACGAACGCCAGGACAAAGACGGCAGTCTTATCTATCAATACGACCGCAGATCTTATACGCCAGAATACGCTTACCTGAATTTCGGCGGACGCCTCGACTATCAGCACAAGACACATCTTGACGGAGAAGTACTGACTTTGTCCTATATGCTGGCTGCCACACGACGGCATAACACCAGCCGGGAGGAATACAGCAATGCTGTGAATATGCCCGTTTCCTATACCGGGTACGATCTCAACAGCCGTGAACACTTCAGCGAGCACACATTCCAGGTTGACTATGTACGTCCATTCGGGAAACACCACAAGCTGGAAAGCGGCCTGAAATACATCCTCCGTCACAACAACAGCCTTACCTTCATAGATTACACCGGTACAGCAACCGACGTTGACACCCACTTCAAACACAGTACACAGGTGGCCGCAGCCTATCTTTCCTACCTTGTCACTGCGGGTAAATGGTCGGCACGCACCGGTCTGAGATACGAATACAGCTACATGAAAGGGGAATATCCCGATGGAAGCAACAACAGTTTCCATGCCCGTCTCAACGACTGGGTGCCTTCGATGAGTCTGCAATACAAGATGACAGATACCCAGTCGATGAAAATCAGCTACAGCACCAGCATCAACCGTCCGGGCATCACTTACCTCAATCCCGCCGTCATCAGTTCGCCGAACACCCGTCAGTATGGAAATGCCAGCCTGGGAAGCAGCCGCAACCAGAAGCTGCAGATCAGCTACATGCTGAATGCCCGGAAGCTGACACTGAACCTGACTCCGTATTACGACTTCACCAACAACGGTATTACAGACATCCGTTACGTCGAAGGGCGGACAATCGTGTCGACCTACGGAAATGTGCAGAAGCGGAGGGAAGCCGGTCTTTTGACATACACCCGGTGGCAGCCTTTCAGAGGGACAACGCTGAGTCTGAACGCTTCCGCAAAGTATGCAAGGATTGCAGTGCCTGCTCCCGAAGTGGAGAACAAGGGGTGGTCAGGCTCCGTCTTTCTGGACTATGGGCAGAAACTCCCCTGGAAACTGCACTTCGACACCAGCCTTGCCCTGCAATGCGGTCGCCCCATCCATGGCCCTTACGCCTATGAAGCAAGATGGCATAACTACAGATTCACGATCAACCGCAGCTTCCTCAACGACCGCCTGTCAGTGGCAGTCTACGCCAACATGCCCTTCACCACCCGTGAAAAATACAGGTATCGCACCGTACATGGAGATTACAACGGCTATAACCTCTCTTGGGACAAGACGAGATTTTTCGGCATCCGTGCTTCATGGAGCTTCGGCAAACTGAAGGCAAGTGTGAAAAAGACGGAACGAAGTATTCAGAATGACGATCTGGTGGGTGGTGTGAAGAAATGAAAAATAGTTCGCAGAACAGCCGAGACCTCTGCAGAACTCCATTAAAATGTCGAGATCATAACCATAAACCATCGGTTATCAACAGTGGTTTTCGGATGTAAAAAGACTTTTGCGGAGGTCTCATACCTGCAATAGAGGCCTCATACCTGCAATAGAAATGATGTCAAATATCCGAAAGCAAGACCCTGTACCTGTTTCCCGACAGCCGTGAACATTGATTTGACACAGGACTTCCTTGCAAACACAAAGTCCTGCCTACATGATATGGACAGGACTTCGTACTTTATATCTGATTACTGAAAATGTAACCGTGATTACTGAAAATGTAACCAGAAGACTTAGAGCTGCGGGCCAGCTGCAACGAGAGCCTTGCCGGCTTCGTTGTTCTCATACTTCTTGAAGTTCTTGATAAAGCGGGCAGCAAGATCCTTGGCCTTCTCATCCCACTGGGTTGCATCCTTGTAAGTGTCGCGTGGATCGAGAATCTCGGTAGCAACACCCTCGAGCTTCGTAGGAACAGTGAAGTTGAAGTAAGGAATCTGCTTTGTCGGAGCAGCATCGATGGAGTGGTTCAGGATAGCGTCGATGATACCACGTGTGTCGCGGATAGAGATACGCTTGCCGGTACCGTTCCAACCGGTGTTTACGAGGTAAGCCTTGGCACCGCTCTTCTGCATCTTCTTAACCAGTTCCTCAGCATACTTTGTCGGGTGAAGCTCGAGGAATGCCTGGCCGAAGCAAGCGGAGAATGTCGGTGTAGGCTCGGTAATGCCGCGCTCTGTACCAGCCAGCTTGGCTGTGAAGCCGGAGAGGAAGTAATACTTGGTCTGCTCTGCGCTCAGGATAGATACAGGAGGCAGTACGCCGAATGCGTCAGCTGACAGGAAGATAACCTGCTTTGCAGCCGGACCCTGTGACTCCGGACGCTGGATGTTCTTGATGTGGTAGATCGGGTAAGAAACACGTGTGTTCTCGGTTACGCTCTTGTCAGCGAAGTCGATCTTGCCGTTCTTGTCAACCGTTACGTTCTCGAGCAGTGCGTCACGTGTAATGGCACCGTAGATGTCCGGCTCCGATTCCTTGTCGAGGTTGATGACCTTCGCATAGCAGCCGCCTTCGAAGTTGAAGACACCCTTGTCGTCCCATCCGTGCTCGTCGTCACCGATGAGCTTACGCTTCGGATCGGTAGAAAGAGTTGTCTTGCCTGTACCGGAAAGACCGAAGAAGATAGCAGTGTTCTCACCCTTCATATCGGTATTTGCAGAACAGTGCATAGCAGCTATGCCCTTCAACGGGAGGAAGTAGTTCATCATAGAGAACATACCCTTCTTCATCTCACCGCCGTACCAGGTGTTGATGATGACCTGCTCCTTGGAAGTAACGTTGAAGACAACAGCCGTCTCTGAGTGCAGACCGAGTTCTTTCCAGTTCTCAACCTTAGCCTTCGAAGCGTTGTAAACAATGAAGTCAGGCTCCTGGTCGAAGTCAGCCTCGCTCTTCGGACGGATGAACATATTTGTAACAAAGTGAGCCTGCCATGCAACCTCCACGATGAAACGGATCTTCATACGTGTATCCTTGTGTGTTCCGCAGAAACCGTCAACAACGAAAAGACGCTTGTTTGAAAGCTCCTTCTTTGCGATATCCTTTACGGCTGCCCATGCCTCTTTGGTTGCACGGTGGTTATCGTTGTGGTATTCCTCAGAATCCCACCATACTGTGTCGTGAGAAGTCTCGTCATCAACGATGAACTTATCCTTAGGAGAACGGCCAGTATAGATACCGGTCTTTACGTTGATTGCACCGAGTTCTGTTTCCTGACCTACCTCGAAGCCCTCAAGGCCCTCTTTTGTCTCCTCGTTGAACAATACCTCGTAAGAAGGATTGTAGAGTACTTCTGTTGTACCTGTAATTCCGTACTTCTCAAGTACGCTCTTGTCAAACTTTGCCATTTCGTTATAAATGTATTTAGTTGAAACTTGATTTTTACATTGTCAGCGTGTCCCATAAAAGGACACCGCAAAGGTAACATAATTATTAAATTCAAACAAAAAATAGCCGAGAAAAAGTATCAAAGTATTTGCCTGTAAGGTTAAAGATTTTAAAATAATTGCCGACACTGGTATATTTGTAAATCAGACTTTGCAAAACTTCAGATTATTTCTTAAATTTGCCGAAATTTTGCACAGAGGGTTGCTCCCCATACATCTATAAAGCCTAAGATAAAGAATGGATATCATTAATTTTTCGGAACAGAATTCAATCATCAACCAGTATCTGGCAGAAATCCGCGACAAGGACTATCAGAAGAACCGGCTGCTTTTCCGCAACAATGTCATGCGCATCGGCGAGTTCGAGGCTTTTGAAATCTCCAAGACGCTGAACTACGAACCCAAGCGTGTCGTCACACCGCTGGGCACTGCACAGATAAATGTACCGACGGACAAGATTGTCCTGGCCACCATCTTCCGTGCCGGACTGCCTTTCCACAATGGCTTCCTCAACATCTTCGACCACGCCGGCAATGCTTTTGTCAGTGCCTATCGCGAATACAAGGATGCCGCCCATCACGAGGTCGGCATCCACGTGGAATATCTTGCAACGCCTGACATCAACGGCAAGACCCTCATCATTGCCGACCCGATGCTGGCTACCGGCGGCTCCATGGAACTGGGCTACAAGGCCATTCTCTCCAAAGGAACACCTCGCCATGTCCACGTCGCCTGCCTGCTGGCTACGCCGGAGGGCATCGCACACATCCGCAAGACATTCCCCGAAGCCTCCACGACCATCTGGTGTGCGGCTATCGACGAAGGACTGAACGAGCATAAGTACATCGTCCCGGGCTTCGGCGATGCCGGTGACCTGTGCTATGGGGAGAAGATTTAGAAAGGACCTCCCCCTTTACTTCAACCCATAAAAGTCCATCAGATTACTGCCCCATGCAGGCTGCAGCCCCATCGGCTTTTCCTTTGCAAAAAGCTGCCTGATGGTCACCAGCTCCTCCGGGCCGTTCATGCTGGGCTTTCCGGTGGCCTTGCTCATCTGATCGAAGAAGATGTAAAGGAGCAGTCGGGCGCGGGGATTATCCGGGTTGACACCTATTGCCGACTTGTAGGCAATGATGGCATCCACACAATACCGCTTCCCGTTCACTGGAGGATTCTGCACGATGAGGGCCGTGTAATAGAGCCCTTTGAGCGTCAACGCCTCTGAGCGGTCGGCATCCTCCTTCGACTGCAATGCCTCGACATCCGTCTTTACGGCATCCAGAAACAACGTGGAATAACTGTCCTGCGGGAAACGGACGGCATACTGGAGGGCAAAGAGCGTCCGGTAATAAACAGGCAGCCACGCATCAGGAGTCTGTGCCTCTATCCGTTTCAGTTCATCCATCCCTTTCACGACAGACACCGCCTCATCGGCATTCACCTTGCTTAATGCCGTCTCCAGCTGTCTGTCAGACGGACGGGCATTCTGGGCATTCACACTGGTTGCACACATAAGGGCAACGATAACGACGAGTTTAGAAACTAAAGTCTTCATACGCTTTGAATTTAACAAGTGAAACATAAATCTTCGCTGCAAAAGTATGA
>ERZ772955.2343-NODE-2343-length-10354-cov-11.108166_pt1 | contig 10354 bp, 6 predicted proteins | sample MGYA00511133_ERZ772955 | MGnify/ENA primary metagenome ERZ772955 (study PRJEB29015, sample SAMEA2737914) | human oral metagenome | biome: human oral; feature: human-associated habitat; material: dental | place: China | collected 2149 ... | reverse complement strand
AGACAGAAGTAGGCACTTCTGCTTGTGAGGCAGCATGGATAATCATTCAGCATGCGCCCTTGGATGTACAGAAAGAATATCTACCTATGTTGGAGATAGCTGCGACAGAAGGGGACATTCAAGCTGCTTTAGTTGCTGCTCTACATGATAGGATTGATGTAAGAGATGGGCATCCTCAGAAATACGGAACACAGAGAAATAGCAATGGACTATGTCCTTTACTTAATGAGAAGATGGTCAACCAATGGCGGAAAGAGGTCGGACTTCCGCCATTGGATGAATCTGCGAAGTGAACTTAGTGTTTCTGTTTGGTAGAGAAGTCATTATTCTCTTTGTCGATCTCTCTCAATACTTTCACTGCCTGCTCAACGCTCTTCACATCGCTAACTACCATAGATCGCTTGCCATTCTTCTCTTTCAAGTTACACTGGCGGGGATGATAACCGATGTAATTAAGTACCTTACCGAAGGCAGCACTTTGATAGTACATGCTGTTGGGATTAGAGACAAACTGCATCTGCATGCGTTCTTGCTTGAGAATAATCTTCTCGCACCCCAATCGCTTGCCTATGCGTCGTAGCGCAACAACCTGCATCAACTCCTCACCTTGACGTGGAACAGGACCGAAACGGTCTATCAGGCGTTGGCGATAAGCCTCTAAGTCCTCATCTTTCTCAATGTTATCTAATTCGCGATAAAGCAACATTCGCTCTGAACTACCGGGTACATAGTTATCGGGGAAGTACATCTCTAAGTCGCTTTCAACGGCACAATCATCTATAAAGTCATCTCCCGTAATCTGCTTCCCTTCGTTCATTTCCTCCGCATAAAGGTCTTGAAACTCGTCATTCTTTAGTTCGGTGACAGCCTGACTAAGTATCTTTTGATAGGTTTCATAGCCTAAATCCTCCATAAAGCCACTCTGTTCCGAGCCCAGCAGATTACCCGCACCACGAATATCAAGGTCCTGCATAGCCAGATTAAAACCACTCCCTAAGTCGGAGAAAGTCTCCAAAGCCAGCAATCTACGGCGTGCCTCAGAGTTAAGCGCAGCCAATGGTGGAGCAAGAAGATAGCAGAATGCCTTTTTGTTAGAGCGTCCCACACGACCACGCATCTGATGCAAGTCAGACAATCCGAACCGATGAGCTTCATTGATGATAATGGTGTTTGCGTTAGAAATATCAATTCCATTCTCCACGATAGTGGTTGAGAGCAACACATCATAGTCGTAATTCATGAATCCCATGATGATTTTTTCTAGTTCCTCAGGCTTCATCTGCCCATGTCCTATTGCTACACGGCAGTCTGGGACATACTTCTTAATAAGATTGGCTATCTCTGGAAGATTACCAACGCGGTTATTCACGAAATATACCTGACCATTGCGACTCATCTCGAAGTTAATCGCATCGGCTATTACCTCATGTGAGAACGAGGCGATCTCGGTCTGAATTGGATATCTATTGGGGGGTGGTGTGCGCATGATACTCATGTCACGTGCGCCCATCAAAGAGAACTGCAACGTTCGAGGAATAGGCGTTGCCGACATCGTGAGCGTATCTACATTCGTCTTCAACTGGCGTAACTTCTCCTTTGTCGTTACCCCGAACTTCTGTTCCTCATCAATGATAAGCAGTCCTAAGTCATGCCACTTTACGGTCTTACCAATCAGTTTATGCGTACCCACAAGGATGTTTATCTTCCCTTCGGCAAGGTCTTCTATCACCTGCTTCGTTTGCTTTGCACTACGGGCACGGGATAGGTAATCCACCCGAACAGGCATATCCTTCAGTCGCTTCTTGAACGTTTGATAATGCTGAAATGCCAATACTGTGGTAGGAACTAATACCGCCACTTGCTTGTTATCCACAGCAGCTTTGAAGGCAGCACGTATAGCTACTTCAGTCTTACCAAAGCCCACATCGCCACAAACCAGTCGATCCATAGGGCGTGCACTCTCCATATCCTGTTTGAGTTCTTGTGTTGCCTTTAGCTGGTCGGGCGTATCTTCATATAAGAACGAAGCCTCCAATTCATGTTGCATAAACGAGTCGGGCGAGAAAGCAAAGCCCTTTTCTCTGCGGCGTCTAGCATATAACTTAATAAGATCACGAGCAAGATCTTTGATTCGTTTCTTCGCTCTCTCTTTCAGTCTGTCCCATGCTCCAGAGCCCAAGACAGATAGCAATGGAGGTTCACCAGAATTGCCTCTGCGATACTTACTAATCTTATAAAGGGAATGAATAGACACATCCACGATGTCATTATGCTGATAAACGAGGCGGATCACTTCCTGATATGAATCGCCTGTAGGCACTCGGACGAGTCCAGCAAACTTACCGATACCAAAGTCAACATGCACAAGAAAGTCGCCAGGCTCCATCTCTTGCAGTTCTTTCATCGTCAGTGCCATCTTGCCCTGACGTGCTTTATCTGACTTGAGGTTGTACTTATGGAATCTATCGAATATCTGATGATCTGTGAAGAAACATACTTTTAAGGTGTTATCAACGAATCCCTCGTGTATTGTTCGGTTAACGGGAGTGAATGGCAAAGCCCTAACTTTGGTTTCACCTTGGTTATTGGCAGTAGCTTCAACGACTGACAGATTCTCCGAATCGGGTGCCATATCCGAGTTAGATAACGATTCAAATATATCTTTGAGGCGTATTGTTTGCTTCTCACTATCCGCAAAGATGTATAGCTTGTAACCCTGTAGAAGATAGTCACGGAGCGTCTTCGACAGCAAATCGAAGTTCTTATGAAATAGCGGTTGAGCGGTTGTATTGAATTGAATCGTTACGTGCTGACCATCCGCTTTCTTGGCTGTCTCACTGATAGAATGGGTCACACCGAACTCTATGCGACGATAGTTTAGAGCCTCATTCATAAAGTGCGATGCCGTGATGAGTTGCCCTTCTTTACGGAACACCTGCTCCAGTTCGTGCTGTTCCAACTCAGTCTTTCCCTCCCTCTGTGCCGTTAACGCCTGTGCAGTGAAGCCCTCTTTATAAATGTTTTCGATAGCATCACGCACATAAAGGAAGTCTTTGAACGCAAGGAAACTATCAGCTGGTAAGAAGTGAAGGAACGGCACTTTCTCTTCTAACAGAGTAGCCAGCTCGGGTACAACCTCTATGTGTGCTAACTTCTTACTTGATAACTGGCTTTCTACTTCAAAAGTGCGAATCGTCTCTATGTCATCGCCAAAGAAGTCGATACGATAGGGCAGTTCACCAGAGTAGGAATAAACATCAATGATACTGCCACGCACAGCGAATTGTCCAGGCTCATACACATAATCGGTTTCCGTGAAGCCGAATGAGCGCAAGGTCTTCTCTACCTCAACGATATCAATGTGCTGATTGACAGAGAGCGAGAGGTGTCGTTCGTCCAACTGCCGCTTCGATACAACCAGTTCTGATAATGCTGAAGGATCTGTGACAATGTAGATTGGATGCCCGTTAGTTGTCCCTTTCTCCGTAGCCAATGCCGATAAGCGTGTGAGTACCTCCGTGCGCAGGATTTCATTCCCCGCATCTCTCTGCCCATATTTGACTGCACGACGATAGGACGAGGGGAAGAAGAGCACCTCAGCCGTGTTACTCATGCCGTCTTCGGGCATAGTAATTGTCTTTAAGTCATTATAGAAATAGCCTGCCTCCTCATTATCATTAAGTACGAAGACAATCGTCTTCTTCCATCGTTCGGCTATAGCTGCAAAGAACATTGGAGCGGCTGATGCCACTAATCCTTGCAGGAAGATGCTCCTCACTTGTTGGTCTTCTTGTATCTTTGTTATCGCCCCCACCTGTGGCAAGATAGCATATAGTTTTTGTATGTCTTGTATCTTCATCGCTTGTGCGTTGTGCCTGCAAAGTTACAAAAAAGTACAGATAGTAAGGCTTGAAATGCGTATGGATTCAACAAGAAGAGGCTCTCTTGCTATCAAGGAAAGCCTCTTCTCTGGTCGAAGAAAGCCTCTCTTCGATGCAAAGGAAGCCTCTCTTCAATGAAAGGATGCTTACACTCGAATGGTAGTTCTACTTATATAAGACTCGTATATAGCCTTTATTGACCGTGTTCTACAAGTTTGTATAATGAATTATACACGCCTGTATAATCTACTATACACGTCTGTATAATTCGTTATACAAACTTGTAGAACACGATAGAGCTTATAGGAATACAATTGAATACTAAGTTAGAACTGGTTTCAAAGTATTATTGGTGCATCAGAAGACAGGTACGTAAGGGAGAATAGATATCCTCGTTTGTCCTCTCTTACACATATTAAATAAGCCTTCCCGGCACATCCCCTACTTCGGAGGGGGCTTAATTCAGCGTTAGTATCTTCGCCAAATTGCTTTCTTCACCAACTATCCACAGTACATCTCCAGCCTGTAAACAGCGGGAAGGAGTGATGAGGGTTAGGTTATCTTGCCCTTCATCGACACCAACTACCATGCAGTTATACTTATCTCGGATGCCACTCTCTTTGAGGGTTTTGCCAATGAAAGGGCTGGATTCGGATAAGGTGACGCGGCGGAGCTTCATTTCTCGCTTCTCTATCTCGGTGTCTTCGGGCTGCTGTTCAGACTTGATGGCTCTTGATAGTGCCGTTAACTGTTCATCGTTTCCAATGGCTTGAAGTGTGTCGCCAGGGAAGATGAAAGTTTCTCCATTAGGGATGTTGAGGCGTAGCGAGCCACGAAGAATACTACTGATATGCACGCCAAAGCGATTGCGGAGGCGCAGACTTCGTAATGTCTTACCAGCCCATAGCGAGTCTTCTGGTAGGTTGAAGTTACTGATATGAATATCACGGTCAATGAGATGGTCGGCAAAGAGCGGCTTCTTCTTACCCTTTACCTGTGCTTCTATGTCCCTACTTCGTAGGTTCTGTATGAAGAGACGTTCTAATTTGATACTCCTTTCCTTCAGTCGCCTTGATAGCAACATGAGGATGAGCACACCGATAGCGATGGCAATAATGAACGCATGCTGGAATCGTGTGAGATAGTTGCAGACGTAGAATATGAAACTGATAGCAATGACGACACGTGCAAGGATGGTTGCTATGAGTGGCAATCGGTTGATTCGCCTATCCATCCATAGTGCTTTGAAGGCTTCAGAATGATTCTGCTTCATCACGATGGAACGCAAGAAAGGAGAGATGAAAGCAATGGTTAAGAATCCGCAAACAGCATTACCAGCCCAATGCGTGCCTGTCCATTCAACAGAGAACTTCCTACAGATTGGTAGTGCAAGAGAGAACATAATGGCTATGACGGCAGCCGAGAGAATACCATAGATAACCGTGTTCGTCAGCATCTTCTTGATGAGTTCATGCCATTGATTATGCCCAGTTGTATTCTCATCAGGAGTTTCTGTTTGGATGTGATTGATACGACGCACCCACTTCTTCGGCAGGTGTTTTATGATGAAGTTGTAACTTGGCTCGGCTGCACGTATCATATAAGGTGTGAGGAAGGTGGTAATAACCGATACAGCAACAACTACTGGGTAGAGGTGGTCACTGATAACACGCAGGGAAAGTCCTAAAGAGGCAATGATAAAGGCGAACTCGCCAATTTGTGCCATGGAGAAACCACAACGCATTGCATTCTTCAGCGATTGTCCGCCGAGTAGGAAGCCTATTGTGCCGAAGATGGCTTGCCCCAAGAGGATTGTCAGAACGAGTAAGAGGATGGGGACGGCATAGCTGATGAGGATATGTGGGTCGACCAACATTCCAACCGATACGAAGAAGATAGCACCAAAAAGGTTCTTGACAGGGTCGACGAGTCGAATGATTTTATCTGCTTCGATAGTCTCTGCTAAGATACTTCCCATAACGAATGCACCAAAAGCGGCACTGAATCCAACCTGTGTGGATATAACTGCCATGAGGCAACATAAGCCCAATGATACAACAAGGAGGGTCTCGCTATTAAGGAGTTTGCGTGTGGAACGAAGGAAGAGAGGTATTGCGAAGAGTCCGATAACAAACCATAATACAAGGAAGAATCCTATCTTGGCTATGCTACCGAAGAGTTGCGCACCATTAAGGTTGGTTCCACTGGCTATCGTACTAAGCATTACCATCATCACAATGGCAAGGATGTCTTCAAGGATGAGAACACTCATCACCGTGGGTACGAAACCTTGTTGTGTGAGTCCCATATCGTTGAGTGCCTTATATATAATGGTGGTTGAGCTGATAGCAAGCATTCCGCCAAGGAAGATGCAGTCCATCTCTTTCCATCCAAAACTATATCCCACGACGATACCTAAGGTTGTCATACAGAGGATAATGGTACTGGCTGCGATGATGGGGGATGCTCCCATCTTGAGTATCTTCTTTATGGAGAAGTCTAAACCCAATGCAAATAATAGGAAGATAACACCTATGTCTGCCCATGTGTGTATGTTTGCCTTATCGACAACGCTCATCAGATAAGGCATGTGAGGTGATACCAAGAATCCAGCAACAATGTATCCCAGTACTAAGGGTTGCTTTAGTTTCTTGAATAATAGTGTTACAAACCCTGCTACAACAAGTATCAGTGCAAGGTCTTTGACGAGTGATGGTAGTTCTGCCATATATGTTTTACCCACCTCCAGCTCCTCCCCAAGGGAGGAGGGACTGATATGTGGTGTTGGTTGTTGTTAATATGTATATTAAGATGGTATAGGCGGTTGCTTGTCTGTGGCTATCCTTCAATCTCCTATCAGTGGGAGGAATGTGAGAAACGGGAGCATATTTGATCTCGTTATTGAGTATATTTGCTTTTAACGTTGAGCACATTTGCTTTCTTTATTAAGCATATTTGCCCATATCATAGAGTATATTTGCAGAGTTCCTTTATGCTTATTTGTTCTCTTCTTTAAGCTTATTTACTCTCTCCTTTAAGCTCATTTACTAGCATTTTCTAACTCTTCTGCAATTTTATCCAGCACCTCATCCAATCGATTGAATACATCTTCATTAGTGAAGCGGATAACCCGATAACCTTCTTTACTTAGCCATTCAGTGCGTTCCTTATCCATTTGTGGTTGCTCTCCAACCAAGTGGTATCCTCCATCTAACTCTATAATGAGTTTCTGCTTGAGGCATACAAAGTCGGGAATGTAGCTATATATTGGATGTTGTTGTCGGAAGTGAACTCCCATCCTATTACTTGCAAGATACTTCCAAAGAATCTTCTCTGCTTCAGTGGGGTTATTCCTCATTCTCCTCGCATGCTCAAGTAAAAGATAGTAAGTCGACGCATCTGTTGTTTCGTAGCGATTCATAGAATTTAGAAAGGTCTTTGTTCTAACCTTATCATCATAAGCAAGCTGATGATAGTGGTTTTATCTATTGTAAAAATACGTTCTTATTCTAATTGATATCTTATTCATGTCCCTTAGAACATCTTAATCCCCCCTCCCTTGGGGAGGGGAAGGGGGTGGGTATCTCAATCATTAAACTCCGCAGTCAACCTACAGATATTAATGATAACCTGCATGGCTTTCTCCATAACCTGTACCGATACAAACTCGTAAGGACCGTGGAAGTTAACGCCACCAGCGAAGATGTTAGGGCAAGGCAAACCTTTGAAAGAGAGCTGTGCACCATCCGTACCGCCTCGAATAGGTTGTACCTTTGGAGCAATGTTAGCCTGTTGCATGGCACGAAGGACTAGCTCTATGACGTGCATATTAGGGTCAATCTTCTCCTTCATGTTGTAGTATTGGTCGTTCATCTTTAGTTCGACAGTACCAGTACCATACTTCTCATTCATCTTCTTAACGCAGTTCTCAATGAAACGCTTGCGGTCTTCGAAGTGCTCGCGGTCATGGTCACGGATGATATAGCTTAGCTTTGCCTCTTCACAACGGCTCTCTATGCCAATAAGATGATAGAAGCCTTGATAACCTTCAGTAGTCTCTGGGATTTCATCTGATGGGATCATCGCATTAAACTCACATGCTAGACGACTCGCATTGACCATCTTTCCCTTAGCATAACCAGTGTGAACACTAACGCCATGAATCAATATCTTCACGCCTGCAGCATTGAAGTTCTCATATTCGAGTTCGCCGAGGTCACCACCATCAATCGTGTATCCCCATTCACAACCGAACTTCTCTACATCAAAGTGATGGGCACCCTTACCAATTTCCTCATCTGGATTGAAGCCTATGCGGATGTCTCCGTGCTCAATCTCATTGTGGTCTCGCAAGAAGCACATAGCCTGTACAATCTCAGCGATACCAGCCTTGTCGTCTGCACCGAGCAGCGTTGTACCATCAGTAACAATAAGATCTTCGCCCTTGTGTTCCAATAGTTCTGGGAATTGACGTGGCGAACTAACCATGTTTGGGTTAAGTTGTATATCGCCACCATCGTAGTTCTTGATGACACGAGCCTTGATGTTTGCACCGCTAGCATCAAGTGCTGTATCGTAATGAGATATGAATCCAATTGTTGGAACTTTCTTCTTCGTGTTGGAAGGGAGCGTTGCATAGATATACCCCATATCGTCTATTTCAACATCCTTTAGTCCTTCACGCTCAAGCTCATCCTTGAGGTAGTTCGCAAAAATCAGTTGTTTGGGAGTACTCGGCACGGTCTCGGAATCTTCTGCCGATTGTGTGTCAAACTTCGTGTAGTTGATAAATCGTTCTACTATTTCCATGTTCTTACAGATATTTAATTGTCTTTCTTGCAAAGGTACAACATCTTTTTAAGATAGTCTAATGTGGTAATCTTTGCTATATATTTTTATAGTTTATTCTTTTTAAAGAGCTTATTAATAGCAATGGCAATTGCTCCATCACCTGTTACGTTGCAGGCAGTACCGAAGCTATCCATCGCAATGTAAAGGGCAATCATCAATGCTTGTGCCTCGTCATTAAAGCCTAAGATGCTAGCTAATGGGGCTAATGCTGCCATGATAGCACCGCCTGGTACGCCCGGTGCAGCCACCATGATAATGGATAACATGAGTATGAAGTAAATGAATAAGCCCATACCATGTGGCAAACCTGTCAATAAACAGATGGTGAGCGCACATGCGGTAATCTTCATCGCACTGCCACTGAGGTGGATTGTAGCACAAAGGGGAATGACGAAGCCTGCCACCTCTTTCCTTACACCGGCTTTCTCTGTCTGTGCCAGAGTGACGGGTATCGTTGCTGCAGAAGAGCTTGTTCCCAATGCAGTGAGGTAAGCTGGTAACATGTTCCATAGTAATCGGAACGGGTTCTGCTTAGTAAGGGCTCCAGCAATACAGAACTCATAAATGAGGATAAGAACATGCAGAACAAGGATGACAATGATAATCTGTGAGAACACTAATAGCACCTGTCTTGCTTGTCCGTTATGGGTCATATTGAGGAAAACACCGAATATATAATAAGGTAGGAGAGGGATGATAGCCTTTTCAATCACCTTTTCTATAATGTGTTTAAACTCATTAAAGACATTCTCCAACGTGTGAAGTCCGCCATAAGCAATACCTAAACCTACAATGAATGAGAATACCAACCCACTCATTACATCAACCATTGCTGGGATGCTGATAGTAAAGTAAGGGGCTAACTCTGTCGCCTTATCTATATGGGGCATACTTCCTCCTGTTGAGGCAATCATTGATGGGAATAACCATGAGCCCGTCCCGTATGATAAACTACCAGCAACGATAGTATCAACGTATGCTATCACAACTGTTGCTAATAGCATCTTACCTGCTCCCTTACCGATTCCTGCAATCGCAGGAGTCACGAGCCCGATAATAATCAATGGAATCATGAAACCAAGGAATTGGCTAAAGATACTGTTGAAAGTAAGGAATACTCTTACAACTGGGGCTGGGAGGAAATAGCCCAAAGCAATACCTAATAGGATTGCGATAATCACTCTTGGCAAGAGTCCGATTCTTCTTTTCTTCTCCATATCGTACTTGTATGTTAGTAATAGTTTATAATTAAGGAATAAAAGCTAGTTGCAAAGATAGACATTTATATTTTATTTTTCATGTTTCAGTCCTTTATTTTCTTTAGCCATAATGAGAGACATATTCTTTTAATGACATATCCTTTAAACCCACCTTTATTATATCGTAAACACCTGATAGATTCTCTATCCAATCACCAATAAATCCTTCCCATAACCCCTTAGCAAACAGTACTATTCACTCCCCTCTCCATTCGGAGAGGGGGCGGGGGTGAGGCTGGTTGGGTAGAGTGTTGAGGCTTTTTTTCTTCTTATTTATTTGCTCCTTTAATTTATTCTTCTTACCTTTGCCGCCGTGAAACAATTAGCAATGACATATCAAGTGAACGAAGTACTGCAAAGAAT